>Ga0193728_1000798_pt1 | contig 15629 bp, 13 predicted proteins | sample U1c1metaG_FD_143037 | JGI IMG/M metagenome (GOLD analysis project Ga0193728, IMG submission 143037) | Soil microbial communities from a riparian zone of the East river system, Colorado, United States - U1c1 | ecosystem: Environmental > Terrestrial > Soil > Riparian zone | place: USA: East River...
CAGCTGAAGGATAGTAAGCGTTTTAACGCTCCGAAATTCTAATTCACTATGCTTCGGAATAAGGGGGGAGGTCAAACGCTCCGAAATTCTAATTCACTATGCTTCGGAATAAGGGGGGAGGTCAAATCCTAATAGAAAAGATCAGTTACTTGACATTTTACAGGGTATTCACGGAGGAGAGTTGGCTGAGGGAATTGCTTCGATAGATGATATTCTAAATATTCTCTTTAAGATTAAGCAAGATCGAGCAGTCAACGAATTCCAAAAGGACAACAACATTTTTGCATACGTAACCGATCAGAAGTAAACCTCCAGAACCAGATATAAAGTCAATAAAAAAGCCCAGACCTAGGTATCAGAAACCCGCCTTATGGAAGGGTCAAATCTCTGACATATTATCTGGGCTTTGATTCGCGAACTGGAGGCAAGATACATCCATAACAGGCTCATTCCTACAGAACGTTCCACCATTAATATGCGGTTCCGGGCGCAATTTTCAGCTACCCTATATCTATGGCGGTAACACTGGTTAAGACTTACAAAATCAACAGACGAACCGTACCCTAAATGACCGTATCCATACCCCTGAACAGCGTTATACATGCTGATTGCCTTACAGCAATGCAGTATCTACCCAATAATTCAATTGACAGCATTGTAACTGATCCTCCCTATGGACTTTCTTTCATGGGAAAGAAATGGGATTATGATATTCCATCTGTAGCAATCTGGAAAGAAGCATTGCGAATATTAAAACCGGGAGGTCATATCCTTTGCGCTTGTGGAACCAGAACACAGCACCGCATGGCTGTAAACATTGAAGAGGCTGGCTTTGAAATCCGAGACATTGTCACATGGCTTTACGGCTCAGGCTTTCCTAAATCTCTTGACATCAGTAAAGCAATAGACAAACAGGCTGGAGCTAAACGAGAAAGTATAGGTAAACGATTTGACGGTAAAGGCTCTGATTCAGGAACCGGAATATATCAAATGAATAATGGTACAAGCAATATGGCTAAGGAAATTGATATTACAACCCCTGCAACCAATGAAGCCAAACAATGGGAAGGTTGGGGTTCAGCTCTTAAACCAGCTACAGAATTTTGGACATTGGCAAGAAAACCTCTTTCTGAAAAAACTATTACTGAGAACGTACTGAAACATGGTACAGGGGGAATCAATATAGCTGAATGCAAAATTGGAAATAATCAACGATTTAGTTCAGCGGCCAAAGCCAAAGCAGGGACATTCAATTGCTCCCCTGGTAGCGGAAAAGAATATTTAGGTAAAGATGTTACAGGACGTTTTCCCGCCAATGTGATCTTCGATGAATTTACCGGAGCAATACTAGATGAACAGAGCGGATATACCGAAACCAAGAGAATAGAAAAATCAAGTATCGCAGAGAACGGGAATACCTGGGGAGGTTCAATCCAAACGAATAGAGGAGCAAGAGGTCATACCGATTCAGGAGGAGCATCAAGATTCTTCTATTGTGCAAAAGCAAGTAAGGCTGAACGAGGTGAAGGAAACAATCATCCAACAGTTAAGCCGATCAAACTACTCGAATACCTGATTAAACTTATTACCCCGCCTAGAGGAACCGTCCTTGATCCGTTCGCCGGAAGTGGAAGTACAGGAATCGCGGCTCTGAATGCTGGATTTAATTACCTGTTAATTGAACGGGAACTGGAGTACGTGAATATCTGCAAGGAACGAATAACGGAACACGAAGGAAAGACGATGAAGAGAAGTTGACACTAGATAAATGAAAAAACGATTCTCCTTCGGATATCTTACCCCAGGATCAAAGCGAAACTAAATGCCGATTTCAAAAAGTTAACCAAGGATGAGCGCGAGGCCTTGAAGGAAATTTACAGAAAAGGACGCTTATTCTTAGATAGAATATTTACTTATCGTCATAAACCAGGTAGCAAGGCAGATTACAAATCATTCCAATTGTTTTATCGTTGTCACCATAAAAGACTAGGCTGTTAGTTTCCGAATGATAAGTCATTTTCCTTATTATTCTTTTGTCAGGAGGAAGGGCATTCCCAACATGAAAAACGGTCGCAGGAGTGGTCGTTGAGGGATAAAAAACTGTTGCTCTAATGATAGTCATGGCAAATCGGTTTAGCATAGCAAGGTACAGAAAATGCTGGACTAATCTCGCTGGGTGAAACGTTTCAATCACGTCATAACAGGAAATGGTATAGTAGCGGTGTCTTTAATCATTTGTTCAGTGACAAAGTTAAGATCAACCGGAGGTTCAATCGGAATTATTACAGAAAGTAGTCTTCCAAGTATTTGACAGAGGAAATCCAAACGATCAGCGTTAGCTCTCAGATTCGGCGCTGAACTCCTTACGTATGTCTTATGCCGGACCTTTGGAGCTTTCTTGTCCTTTGTTGCCAATCTTGTTGTCGGGTGTTCATCGGCTCCATTGAGCGGACTAAGCATCCATGTACCATGGATAATCAAATTTCTCATTTCTATGAAACCCCGGATATTCTTGAAAAAGGCTGAGTTCAAGGATTCATCGTAATGCTCCTCGCCCAGCATGTAATGGAGTATTCCTTCGAACTTGTTGACTATGGAACTAAAATTCTCTTGGGTCAATAGAATCTCAGCTTTTGCTCTATCAACGGGATCAAAAGAATCAATAATAATCAATTTGATTATGTACATCAGCCTTTCAAACTGAGTACAGAAATAACCGTATTCGGCGAGAAATTCACTTGTGTCTTCTGTTATTTCACCAGGAGGCCCGTATTGAATGTCTATAGCCATATACTTAGGTTTTAGGACATCCAAGGTAAACACATTAAACCAAAATAATATTATTCACCAATCCATATTTACACTAATTAGCGACGATACGACATTTCTCTCCTATCGCAGTAAAACAAGAACAGAAAACCATTAACCATATATTCAATCCAAGAAAAAGAAATAACTTAACAGGCTAAACTCTTTTTATATGACTGAACTAGAAAAACTTCAAGAAGTGAAACAGGATATTAATAACACAATTATGATGATGGAAAAGCGATTGCTTGCAAAACTGGAACAAGATAAAAAAGAAATCCTCAAAGAATTAACATTCATCAAAACGAAGGTCAAAAGGATTGATTAGTTAAACAGACAAAGGCGATTAAATGTGGACACGAATAACGAGAAAGGTACTTAGCCTGGATCATTGGATCAAGAGGGAGAATCGTTTACCTAAGGCTGTTAGGAAAAAAATAACCGAGCGGTGTAACAGAGTTCTTTGAATATAGAATACTGGCAAATTGGAATGGTAACTGAGGTATCCCCGACAGGGGTAATACACTACCTGTTTTTCTTTGAATGATCCATTATAAAATACGGCAAGGTCATTACAGCCTCTAGGTTGACCTATTTCCTACGAATCAAATGAGGAAACCAGCCATTTTAAACGGGAATCTGGACACGTATAGGACACTATTGATTTACTATTGCCCTAATATTGGATTTGCCAACCCTATAGATAACCAACGAGTTACTATATTAAATCAATAGTTGTATATTCGCGTTTCTAAACATTTCGGGTAGTGGCGCAGCCCGGTAGCGTACTTGCATGGGGTGCAAGGGGTCGCAAGTTCGAATCTTGTCTACCCGACCATATTTTGAGACCCGCTTTGGTAGCGGGTTTCTTTTTTTAATGATTCTTCTCTTTTCCATTTTCGCGTCAAAAATAATTTTTTAAAAAAAAACAGACAAAAAGTTTGCGTAACTCAAAAGTTACCCTTATGTTTGTGTAACTTAAAAGTTACTTATTATGACAGACAATATCAAGCATCAATTTTTCTTCCCCCACCCGCCCGAACAGGTCTGGGAATATTTGACCAGGGCCGAACTGATGGAGCTATGGCTAATGCCCAATGATTTCCTGCCCATTCCGGGGCAAGATTTCCAGTTCAGGATAAAGCCCGTGCCTCAGCTCGATTTCGACGGCATCGTCTATTGTAAAGTGCTGGAGATAGTGCCTTACCAATCGCTCTCCTATTCCTGGAAGTCCGGTCCGGGCAACGGAAAGATCGAGCTGGATTCCATAGTGGTCTGGAAACTGATCCCGAAAGACAATGGCACGGAGCTATTGCTGGAACATACCGGCTTCAGGGGATTCGATCATCTTGGTATGTTCTCGGCCATGAATGACGGGTGGTTAAAAAATATACAAAAGATCGCTGAACTTATAAAAGCTGCAAACCGTGAAACAACAAAGCTATGATGTGTTCCAGGTGGTGGCCGACCCGAGCCGCAGACAGATATTGCGGCTGCTGTCAAAAGACAGCCTGACGATAAACTCCTTGGCCGAACATTTTGACATGAGCCGGCCGGCCGTATCCAAACACGTAAAAATATTGCATAGGGCCGGGTTTATCTCTATCCAGGACATCGGCAGAGAAAGACATTGCATACTCAAACAGGAAGGGTTCGAAAAGTTGCAGGAATGGATAAACTACTTTGATCATTTCTGGCTGTCAAAACTGGAAAAATTAAAATCACTGTTAGACAACAAACTTAAAAATTAAAAATTTAAATAAAATGAAAAAGCAAGACTATTTGGCCGTCAACACGGAATGAAGATATACCGGCCGGCCCCGGTTATCGATCGCTTCCATCACAATCCGGAATTTTTTTGCCCGATCAGAATTGTAAAATGAAAAATGAATATTACCTGAATGGTCGGGTTTGAGATGGGTATTCCAAAACAGCGTCGTTCTGTAGTCGGGGACAGACAGCGACGAATTTTTGCTACTATAGTCGGGATGATAAAATTCCCGGGTTATACTGTAACCATGAAAAATATATATGGGAATTTCCTCCTTTATTTCAGGAATCCCCGACATCCCCTCATCCCACTTCTTTAGATATATGGCCAAAACGCCCAAAAATCCGCCGTTGAACGGGGCCATGCTGGCCGGCGGAGGGATGTATCGGATGAGCGCCATTTCGGTCAGGGGAATATTGATCACATCCTCATAGGTTGTGCTGATCTCGTTCACGTAAAAATAGGGTTTGTTGGTCGCTGCAAAGGAATTTTTCGTTAAGTTCGGAGAGTTGCCGCTTGAATTTGACTGTGGTCCCATCAATTCCGTAGGTGTCATAGATCGCAGATAGAATTCAGGAATGTCCTCGGTGCCGGTAACCCATAATCCGGGAAACCGGCCCTTGATGAAATTAAAGAACGAGAGGCTGTTTGGATAGAATTGATTGATCATATCAATATCATGATAGTAGCCGCCCTCAAAATATGGGCTTACATATTTTTTCGCAACCAATTCTGCCTTGCTGGGTATATGTCCTCTTACGGTAACAGCCGCCAACATTCCTTTTTGGGAACTTAAAACCCGGTTATCATTATCCATCGGGTTGATCGAATTGAGAACGGCTGCAGGATCTGCGGTTTCCGTGGGATGGTACTCCGTTGAGCGCATCGTGTCAGCGAAGGGTGTAAAAAAAGACACTTTTAAAGGATATGTTTTTTTCCCACTACCTGATCCCCGAAAATAAACCTGGGAGTTGCCTATGATATCATAATCCTTCAATATAAAATTACCATTGCTATCGGCTTGAACGCGTCCAACAAATTTCGTGTGGTCTTCATTCTGAATGATCAGCGTCAGGGCGTTGTTCGATGGCGCGGGATTCTTTTTAAGATCCTGAATATGTCCGGCAACGTCAAGCGATTTTTCAACCGCGTATTTCAGATCCGTTGTTTGCTGACCCAATACTTTCTTCCAGGTGAAATGTCTCCAGCCGTTGGTCAGCATAACAAGATCCAATGCCGCTCTATTCTGCTCATTCCTGTCGGTGAAATACTGCGCCGGACGGTACACAGATCCCTTCAGCTCGGAGCTAAGCAATAGGGCACTCACTATATTGTCAGCCAGCGTATCGTGCTCAGACCTGTCGGCATCGGTAACCGCAACAGAAAGGCTCACGGAATCCACGCCGGGATAAAATCCTTTCAACTGTATGGAAAAAACTGATTTTGATTTTGGATCAAATGACATGGTATCCACATTCAATTGGGCTTCCAAAGGATCATTTTTATCTATGAATACCATTCTCTCAGCGAGGGGAATATAGTCCTTGCCCATGACCGTTAGCCTCAGGATGCCCGTGGAATACTCGCGTAATGGAATATTGAAAATATTGTTCCGGCTTTCCAACTCCAGGTTATAAACGGCAAGTTTTCCGGAATGCTGAAAAACGGCCAGCCAGACCGTTTGATATTTTCCTTTTTCTTTTTCCGGGTCTGTGATCTCCACGCTGATATTCTTTTCTGTTTGTTCCAGCACTTTCAGCGTAATCCCGAAAGGTTTTGCAGCTGGCAGCGTAATCTGTTGTTCGCTGCCATCCGGGAAATGGACCGATGCTATGTAGGACCGGTTGGTTTCTGGTCTGAGCAGGAACTTCCCCATGCCATCATGAACGGACCTGAAACTCCCTATGACCACATGCCGATCGTCATCGATCTCTCCGGAAACATCTGCCGGAATCCCATCCTGATCGGTTGCCTTGAATGCCAGGTTGCAGGCAGAGTTCGCCACCAAATCGCCACCCTCGGGAAAGAACTGCATGTAAAAGATTTTCCGGCGGGATTTTTTCGATGTTGCCATGAGGGTCCTATCGGTAGCCTTTTTGATAGCAACCTGTTTATGGAAAATACCCTCTTCGCCAAAATTCAACATCCAGACAGTAAAAGCCCTTAACTGGTAGGTTCCCGTTGGCAGGCTGTCGGGCAGCAAAACATTACCGTGCGCCACTCCATCTGACAGGGATAGCTTGTTCAGGCTGATGACACGGCCCACTGTATCGATCAATTGTACATAGGCAATCCTGCTGAGCGTTGATGGTTGGCCATAGGCGACCGTATAGAGTTGGAACCAGATGGTTTGACCTGTGAGATAAGTACACTGATCTGTTTGCACATATATTTTTTCCTGGGGGTAGTTCCTGAAGTAGGCGGCCAACGCATCCTGGAGATTGCCGGAATGGTCGCGACCGATAAAAGCAAAAATGCCAGCTGAAATGAAAGATAATATGATTTGCCGTACCCTCATGTATAGGGACCAAGCAATCCCCTCAATGTAAGTTAACGAAAATCCGATGGTCAAGGTCAAACGGACCGCTCAGGAATTTTTTGTTTATTTCCATTTTAATTACAAGGATCGTTTTAATTTTATACATTGAGCTACTAAAGCATTATCGAGCTATGCTAAACTTTAGGGTTGCTTCGCTTCCGATCAGAGACGTAATCCACGACCTGGCCGGGGAATTCAAGACAGGCTTTCGCGAATATTGTACAGAATTAACCATTGATATACCTGACAAACTCGGCAGGGGGTATATTCGGGGTCTCGATTTCCGGGACGGGCTCGCTTTTATTGAATACAATTGTCTCTTTCATGAAGATGTAAAAATAAGATTCAACCTGAATCAAAGCCACCCGCTGAAGTTCTTTTATTGCAGCCGGGGCGAAATGCAACACGCATTTTACCGGGAAACGGACTGGATGAAGATCAACATGCACCAGTACCTGATCGTAGCCAGCGACAATAATAATGATCATCTTGTTCAGATTGGAGCAGGTCAATGGATCCATGTGCACAGCGTGGAACTGGAAAGGGTGAGTTATTATCACAAAGTAAAAGACTATCTCAAAGACCTTCCCACAACGCTTGAAAACTTATTTAAGGACACCGGTGCGCAAAAAGAGTTCATGCATACGGCGAGGTATAACCTAAAACTCGTCAACATGATCCGTGACCTGAACCGGCAGTCGTCGAAGGGATTTGTGCGCATCACGCATCTGGAGGCCAAGAGCCTGGATATTCTTGCCGAACATGTTCATGAATTCAGCACCGGCCCCCACCATCCACATTCTATCAACCAGGCGGACATTGAAAAAATAAAAATGGTGACGGAAATCCTGGAACGGGAGGTAGATCAAAATCCAACCATTGTCGCATTGGCAAAAAGAGCAGCGATCAACAAAACCAAACTCCAGATACTTTTCAAAAACCTGCACAAGCAAACCATCCATGAATTCAGTACCGACCTGAAACTGGAAAAGGCCAGGACGCTGCTGATCTCAACGGACCTCTCCATCAAGGCGATTTGCGAGGCGGTCGGATTTTCCAATGCGGGATATTTTGCCAGGATTTTCAACCAGAAATATGGCATAAAACCTTTTGAATTCAGGAACCTGTCCAAATCCTGAAGTACAAGGACAAGCTCTTTTACTTCTTCCTGTAGCTTTTTTATTTCCTTTTTGGATATCCATTATAGAATCAACCATCTATTTTGCGTCGACAAAAGGGGAGAAAAAAAGATTGTACCAGAAGGAAGTAATAAGACCGGAAATTTTATACAGATATGCAGTATCTGATCCTGCGCTTCAAAGAAGTTACCAGGATCTTTGTAAACTGGCATCCAGGGTCAGCGAAACTCCTGTTGCGGCAATCTGTTTTACCGATGGGGTCAATAACCGCGTCATTTCACAGAACGGAACGCCTCTTTCTGAAAAAGAAATAGCATTCCTGGGATCCCTGTCTTTTCCCGAACATAGCGAAACCACTCCCTTCATTTCCATCATGCCTCAATCCGTGGGGGAGATCCCGGCACTGGTCTTTTATGCGGGACATCCATTGATCAACCCCGACAATTCCCTGGCCGGCCATTTGTGGGTAATGGACTACCGTACGAGGAACTTCTCCCAGGACCAATTGGATTCGTTAAATGAATTGTCAAGCCTGGCCCTGGCATTGTTGGAGGGCCTTAAAAAAAGCAAGGCCTCGCAGGAACTGGAAAAAGAGCTGGAGCTGCGCGACGAGCAATTGGAACAGTTTGTTAAAAGGGTTTCTCACGATATCAAATCTCCGCTTACCAATATTCTCTTATCCAGTCATCTTCTTAAGGAGAGTTATACAGAAAAATTTGGGGGTGAAGGACTGGAATTGCTGAACATTATGTCAAAGGCCGTCAGGAAGACAATTGATTTTGTGGATGCGGTACTGCCCTATCATAGCGGAGAGTATTTTCTCTCTGAGGACCATGAACTGGTCAATTTAACAGAACTGATTGAATCCGTCATTGACCTGGCAAAGATGAATACCAATGCCATCATAGAATATCCCAAGGGCAATATCATCATCAAGGTTAAAAAATCCATCCTGGACCAGGTGCTGCTAAATCTTTTGACGAACAGCATCAAATACAATGACAAAGAAACTATTGTCGTCAACATCTCTTTTGCAGAAAATGAAAAGTACTATTTCTTTTCCGTCAAAGACAATGGCATGGGCATCGAACCCGCAAAGCAGAAGAAAGTATTCAGTTTATTCACCAACCTGGGCATAGTAGACCGTTTTGGAAACAAGGGAAGTGGGATGGGTCTCGCCACGATCAAGAAACTGGTCGAAAGACAGGGTGGAGAAATTACGTTTGTATCACAATATGGCCAGGGGGCGGAGTTTTTTTTTAGTATTAGGAAGGTGGAGTGAGGATGGGAAATAAGAAATAAGGAATTAGGAAGCATTGTCATTCCGACCTCCCGCCCCTGGCGGGAGCGGAGGAATCAGCGGAGCAGGCAGGTTACCTTCTCCTTCGATTCCTCCGCCCCCGCGCAGCGGGGGGTCGGAATGACAATGCTTCTTTATTTCTTATTTCCTAAGGTTTATTCACCTCAAACGTAAACGACTGGCTCCCTGCCTTGCCGCTGGCAGAAAGGCCCTGAACGACAACCAGATATTTTCCCTGCCTGTCGGAACTGTAAAAACTGAGACGATGCGCGCCATCTGCATCTGTACTGACATCAGGAGACCAATACAATAAGTTCCGGAAATCGGGCATGCGACTATTGATTTGTTTGTCGGTTTCGTAGGCAGGAGAATAAAACTCCCGCTGTAATTGCAGTCCCTCGTATTCCAATACAACAGAATTCGGATCGATCTGAAATCCATCCAGGTCTCCCTTATAGGTCGTATAACTGATGATGCCGCTGGCGATGGCTGACCCCAAATAATATTCCCTGCCAACGACCTCAATCTTTTTCACCTTTAGTGGATCGTAGGCCATCAGTTTGTCGGCATCGGTAACCACTACTCCATCCAGCAACATCAAGGGCTCGTCGTCAAAAAAGATCTTATGTGGTGAATTCAACACTTTGAAATAAAATTTTTGCTGGCGCCTGTGTACTGAAACAAACGAAACGTACTCCCGCATAACCTCTTCCATGCTGTTAAAACGGGTATAGTCATCCAGGAAATATTTCTTGTCGGGCTGACCGTAAAATGCAGTGCTGTCCACTGTCCTGGGTGCATCAAATCTCTGCAGGTAATCCGTCAGGAATGCATTTTGAACCTGCATGCCAACACTATGGTAGAGGAGGTCCTGCTGAAGGGTTTCTGAAAGCGCAAATCGCGGAATGGGGGTTTCGGAGAATTTCTCCGAAAACGGGGTAAAAATTTCCATCCGGTAGGTCGTGTCTTTCTGGTTGGCTGACTGCAGAACAATTTCGTTAGAGCCAAAAAGGTTTCTGATGTCAAATTGGATCAGGCCATTTTTGTTGCTGATGGCAGTACCCAGTTGAAATTTTTGACCTGGTGCAGACAGGTAAGTCGTTACGTTCTCGGCAGGCAAACCGGTTTTTCTGAAATTGATCCTGCCGTTGATGATATGTCCCTCGTACTCCGGCACAAATTCCACAACCGGCGCTTTGTTCTGCACGATGTCTTCCCAGTGGAAACGCCGCCAGCCCTGGGTGAGCATGAGGTTATCGACAGATTCGGCAACATCTTCTTCCGGATTATTAAAATAATAGTCGGGCGATTCAATATAACCCCTGATATCAGAAGTGAGCCAAAGGTAACTGAGGATATTGCTCTGCTGGGTCATTTGCAGGGAGTCGATCATGTAAACGGAGACAGACAGATCTGATTTTTCATTTTTGCCGGAGCCATCTTTGGTCCGGAAGGCGATATTTATTTTTTTCCGGGTCGCATATTCATTACGGTCAGTATTGGCTTCAATGACGAGGTGATTCGGACGTCTGAAATACAATCGTTCAGCAACAGGTTGGAGGTTGAAGTTAAAAAGCGTGAAACTTGAAATGCCTTCACCAAGACTGTTTTTGCTGACCACAAATTCTGCACTCCCATTGTCAATGGTCTTCCTTTCAGAAATCTTAACGACCTGCCTGGTATGAGCAAAAAGGTAAACAGGTTGGCCGGGGGCGTTGATGTTGGTGCTAACAGTAATATGTATGCTATCCTTACCCAGATCTTCCACCCTCATCACATAACCCAGCGCGGCGGCTGACGGAAATTCACTGACCACTGCGTTGTTATTGCCCACTTTGATCACGGCGCTGTATTTGCTGCCTTCGGTAGGCCTGAAGGTAAAATGACCCATGCCAAACTTATGCGCCCCAAACAGTGCCACCGAATTGTTGTTCTGGTCAATGATGCTTCCCCTGAAATCATCAATGCCCCTTCCTGAATTATCCGTCACTTTAAAGCCGATTATACTTTCCATGCCGGTCACGAGGTTACCACCTTCCGGGAAAAACTGGATATTGTAAGTTCCTGTCTCTACGGTGGGTTTGTCAGAAAGTTTTTTTAGAGAATTGATGATGGTGATGTTCTTTTCAAAATAATAGTCAGGACTAAAATTCTTCATCCAGTTCGTATAGGTCCTGAATTTATAGTTACCCGATTTTACCGATAGTGGCACGAAAAATGAACCGTTGCCTTTTCCCTGGTCAAGGGAAATTTTTGCCTGCATCACGGGTTTTTGGTCCTTGTCGATGACATCTACGTACGCGATCTTGCTCAGGTCAAGCGGTTTGTTGAAAGTGCCATCTACATCGTAGATCCTAAACCACATGATTTCCCCCGCTACATAAAAGGATTTATCGGTATGGACGAATAATTTTTCCTGCAGGTTTTGTCTGCGGTACTGATCAAATCCTTTTTTGAGACTGTTTAGCATTTCGGATTGTCCGAATCCTGTATTGCAGGCTAAACAAAGGAGGACAGACATCCCTGCCGGTATCCCTGTTGTTCTTAAATAGTTGAAATAATTACGCATATTTTCCTAAATAAAATGTTTTATTCATTAAGGCCAATAGACCGGTTTCGTGCTGCTCCCCCCTTGCAATGTGCAATCTATACAAGCCGGCCTCGATGAAACGAAATTGGGAGAATTGGGTACCTGGCTAACCGGAATCAATTGTTTCCCGGCGAAAAAATAATTAAAGCTATCCGGCGGCACGATTTGCGAGGGACAATCGTCAGGGATCGTCTGAAAACCCCAATGCTCCAGGCTGCTGTTAGCGACAAAAATTCTTTGTTCCTGCACAGTGGATGCGCTGACGAATCCGAGCACGGGATCCTGGGGATCAGTAACGCAACGAATATTTCCGGTTGGCTGGGAAGGTTGAGGATCAAAAAGGCTACCGGTCAGTTCGGTATTCTTTTTCAGGTTCTCCCAGTATTCATATGCCGCTTTGGACATGGCAAATTGCTTGACGAGGATGCTGTACCTGACACCCATTCGCTGGTCTCTGATTGGTATAAATTGAATGGGATTCTCATAAATGATGTCCTGGCTGAGCTTCGCCGATGAGGCCAGGATGAGGCTGGTGGAGGGTTGGCTGCGCCAGCAGGAAAATATATGGCCTGCATCGGTCCTGGGCACAACAGTTCCTCCCGAATAGTCGAAAAAAGAATCAAAAATGGTATGATACTCCCAGGTCTCTTCGTATTCCCAACGGTAATATTTGGTATTATTCATTGGATCGTGGGTGTTGGTATAGATCGTTACGCCCAACTTACTGCTTGCGCTGGTCGTATCCTGTTTCCAGCTGATGCTGTCGATTGCAGGAGTTGGGGTAACGGCGACTGAATCCGAGAGGTATTTTTTTCCATTCGCAGTCAGTATCTGCAGTCTATATTTTTCTCCGGGATTCAGGTTCATAGCCTGGATACTATACACTCCGTCAGACAGCGCAGAAAAGGCGTACAATTCGCCAAATTCGCCGATCACGGAAACCTGGGCATTCAATTCAGGCACATGAGGTATACTGTCGCCAAGACGGCGTGTGCGGCTTAACGTGATGATGGTCGGTTCAGGCCCGGCATTTAGAAAACCTTCCACAACAAGATAACTGGCATTGCCTTTAACAAGCGGCGCGGTATATGGCTCTCTGCAGGCAGCGAGACATACAATGATGAGAAAAAAAACAATACCGGTATGACAGGTCGTTTTCATTATTATTTTAAATGACTACCAATGTCTTTTCCATGCCAACAATTTTACCAGAATGAAGGTTTCAAGGTTGTTCCTCCAAAGGCTGTACAATCCACACAGGAAGGCAGGCTCGATGCGTACCCGCCCGTAACCTGGTAAACCGGAACGTATCCCTGAGCTACAAATGTTGGAACAGAAAAGTTTCCTATAACGATCGTGCATCCTCCGGGAATATAATAACCCCAATGTTCCACTTCCCGGTCAGAAATAAATATCCTTTGTCGTTGAACCGTGGAAGCCGTAATGAAACCCAGCACCGGTTCTCCTGGATTTCCTTCACAGTGGATATTGCCTTTGACTTGTGAAGGCTGCGCATCAAAAATACTTCCAGTCAATTCTGTATTTTTTTTCAGATTCTGCCAATACTCAAATGCATCTTTCGTGATACCATATTGCCTGACCAGGATGCTATACCTGACCCCAAGTTTTTCGCTCCCCTGGGGTATGAATACGAGCGGGTTTTCAAAAATGACATCCTGGCTCAGTTTAGCCGACGAACCTAACATCAAACCAGTGGAAATGGTATTTCGATAACATTTATACGTAAACTGGTCGAAATTACGTGGCACGACCATTCCGTTGACCAACAAAAAAAATGATTCAAAAGCCGCATGGTATTCCCATGTTTCTTCATACTCCCATTGGTAGTACCAGGTGTTGTTTTGAGGATCGTGTGCGTTCGCATAGACGGTCACACCCCGCTTATTGTCGGTCCCGGTCGTATCCTGCTTCCACGAAATACTGTCTATTGCCGGTGTTAAAGTAACAGCGATGTTATCCGACAGATACTTCTTTCCGTCATTCGAGAGTATTTGCAACCGGTATGTTTCATTTACATTCATGTTCAACCCCGGGTTGCTGTACCGGCCATTTGCCATCTCGGTGAAATTATACTGCTCCCCGAATGCTCCCAATACGGCGACCTGCGCGTGTAATTCGGGATGTGAAATAGTCGTATCTGCCAAACTGCGGCTACGGCTCAACGTGATCATCGTTGAATCGCTCCCTGCGTTAAGGAATCCGTTTATGACCAGAAAACTATTGTCTTCCCGGCCCGTCGGCGGTGTATAGGGTTGCTTGCATGCGAACATGTAAACCACCAACATGACCGCAAGCACGGAAACGTCAAAAAGCGGTATGGTCAATCCTTCTTTCTTCATCTCTATGGCCAGAAAACTGGCTTTATGGTATTCCCTCCCCTTGACGTGCAGTCCAGACAGGATGGAAATGCCGCGGTGTATGCTGAACCAAGGTATACGGCTATCGGGCGGTATCCCATAGAACGGAATGTCGGATCATCAAAGCTTCCAATCACGACCGAACAGTCTCCCAAAACTGAAAAGCCCCATTGGGCGAGCTGGGTATTGTCAATAAATATCCTTTGTTGTTGAACGGTTGAGGCAGTCAGCCATCCCAGAACAGGCTCGTCGGGGTTCGTTACGCAATGAATATTGCCAGTCAGCTGAGAAGGCTGGGGGTCAAAAATGCTGCCCGTTAATTCTGTATTCTTCTTGAGATTTTCCCAATATTCATAAGCCTCCTTCGTGACAGCGTATTGCCTTAAGAAAATGCTGTATTTAAATCCGAGCTTTATATCGCCCTGCGGTATGAAGATCAGTGGGTTCATAAAAATTATATCTTCGCTGAGTTTGGCCGATGAGGACAGTGTCAGATTGTTTGACGGAACGGTAGTCCAACACCTGTACGTGAACTGGTCAGCGTTTCTGGCAACAACGGAAGTGTTTACCAGCAGAAAAAAGGATTGATAGGCCGCATCGTGTTCCCAGGTTTCCACATAATCCCATTGATAATACCTTGTATTGCCGGAAGGGTCGTGCGTGTTGACATAGATCGTAACGCCCTTCTTGCTATCTGCGCTATTCGTTGTATCCTGTATCCAGGAAATGCTGTCGATTGACGGAGATATTTTCAGCGGAACTGAATCTGACAAATATTTTTTTCCGTCACTGGTCAATATTTCAAGCTGGTACTTTTCGTAGGGGCTGAGGTTAAGGGCGGGGTTGGCGTATCTTCCCTGGCCCTCATCCTGCAGGAAATAGGTTTCTCCAAATTCTCCCAATACCACCACCTGAGCCCGGAGTTCGGGATGAGCGTGAACCGAATCTTCCAGACTGCGGGTACGGCTCAGCGATATAACCGTTGAATCACTGCCGCCGTTGATGAAACCATTGACGACCAGGTAGCTGGCGGACTCCCTTCCGGCAGGCGGAGTATACGGTTGCTTACATGCAGACACGCATAAAAATAAAACAGCGCACAAA
>Ga0193728_1000799_pt1 | contig 15623 bp, 15 predicted proteins | sample U1c1metaG_FD_143037 | JGI IMG/M metagenome (GOLD analysis project Ga0193728, IMG submission 143037) | Soil microbial communities from a riparian zone of the East river system, Colorado, United States - U1c1 | ecosystem: Environmental > Terrestrial > Soil > Riparian zone | place: USA: East River...
CCCGGCTTCGAGACCACATTCCACAGCAAACTCGTCACGGACAGCATCTTCGATGTCATCCTTGACGGCGCAGCGCTGGATGCGCAACCTCAAGGTCACCCGACGCAACCGCCCGGCGCTGGCGTTCACCGTCCTGCAACCCGTCATCTGGATGGCGCTTTTCGCGGAGAACTTCAAACAGCTCGCCAACGACCCGACCTTCCGCGACCTTGGCTATACGTCCTATCTGTCGTTCTTTGTCCCGAGTATTCTCGTGTTGACCGTGCTCAACGCCTCGACGCTTTCCGGCGTCAGCATGATCACCGACGTCAACGCCGGCGTGCTGGACAAGTACCTGATCAGTCCCATCAAGCGATCCAGCATCCTGCTCGGCCGGATTCTCGCCGACGGCATCACCATGGTGTTCCAGTGCCTGATCGTGCTGGTCATCGGCATCGTGCTGGGCGCCCGGGTGCACACCGGCGTAGCGGGCGTCGTGGTGACCATCGTGCTGGTCGTCGTGCTGGGCATGTGCTTCGCCGCACTGTCCTGCTTCGTCGCCCTGCACACCCGCAACGCGCAGCTGACGATGATTGTGAGCGGCCTCTCGACGCTGCCCCTGCTGCTGCTGTCCCCCGCGTTCTACCCGGCCCAGCTACAGGCCGGCTGGCTGCGCGCGGTGGAGAAGGTCAACCCCGCCGCTCATGTCGTGACCGCTGGCCAGGACCTATTCAACCTGCGCTTCGACGCTGGCCAGCTCCTCATCACCGTCGGTGTGCTGGCCCTGACCGCAGTCCTGAGCTTCACCGCTACCATCCGCGAGTTCCGCCGGGCAACCAGCGCCGCCGCCGGCGGCGGCGGCCTGATCCGCCGTCTGCAGGAGCTGCACGAGCGCGTGGGCGTCGGTCCCGTGGCCGCTCCCGCCATCCCGACGGGCGCTGAGCCCACCCGGGAGAAGATCGAAGCCGACTCCCGGCCCTAACGTCGGTGCCGACGAGCGCGCTGAAGATCACCACGCTTTTGCACCATCTCGAGCCCGCCGGGATCAGCTTGTCGGCGCTCTTCCCGCCCTTACATCCCTTCTGCCCAGCGGACTCCTAGCGCAGGTCGACGAAGACGAGCTCACGCCTGCTCAGCTCACCGAAGGTCACCCCCCGCCGCGGAACCTGCTGGCGGAGCGTCTCGGCAGCCTCCGCCCATGCGTCCATCGAGGCCTTGTCTGCCCAGAGGGAGCCGCCCATCCCCTCGCCAGTCTGCCGGTTGATCATGTTGCGCACGGCGCAGAAGCCAGGGCTGGCCTTCATCCGCGGTAGCACTTCACGCCGGAAAAAGTCCAGGTTTTCCTCGACCTGCGCGGGGTCCATGCTGATCCGCTGGAGCAGCAGTGAGCAGCCGACGGCCGGCGGCCTGGCCAGCTCGGCCAGCAGTTCCTCGAAATGCTCTACGGTGACCTCGCCGCCGATCACTCGCTGCCCCCCCTGGCGGGCCTTGACCATGGTGCTCTCGCTGGCGTCCCGGTCCGCCTCGGCCTCCCACAGCGACATGACTCCCAGTACCCCGCTGGCGCGGTCCGCACTGGCGGTCACGCCACGGAAGCCCTTTTGCTCATGCAGCATCGGGACGACCGTGTCCTGCAGATACGTCACCCCGGCGTCGACGTCGGTTGCTCCGGTGAACGTGACAATACGGCTAAACATCGCATTCCCCCCTCCCAGCCCGCGATCCCCCTCGCGGCCTGCAACTTTCAAGGCTAGCAGCGGGCCACTATCGAGCAGCCGCCACACAACTGGCGCGAAGGCGGGCAGCTTGCCGAGAAGCAGCTTGGCCTCGACGAGCGTCGCGGACTCGAGCATCTGGCCCAGCATGACCGGGAGGGCGGACCTGAGGAATCTCTCGAACGCCCGCTGCCTGATGCTGCTGCTCCATCCGCTACACCACTCCCGCCTCGGCCCGGGCACGTTCCAGCAGCAGCGGCCACAGGTACTCACCCATAATGACCTGGGGTTATACCCGTTCCTGGTCCCCTCGTGAAGGCCGTTTCGGGGCCATGTTCGCTCCACGTTTGCTCGTCAGTCCGGACCTAGTCGCGCGGCCCGGTCGGCGCGACCGGCGAGGCTCCTACCGCTGCCTATACAGAGTGTGACATCCACCAGATTTGCGCAGCCGCAGGAGTGGAGATCGGATCGGCCGCCCGGCGCAAATTCATACCACCAGGCACAGCGCGTGTTCGTCCGCACCGGCGGCCTGCACGCCGCCGGGCTGTTCGCCAGCCCTGGCGAGCTGATGGGGATCCGCCAGGACATGCGCAGGCACAACGCCGTGGACGAGCTCGTAAGCTACGCGCTGCTGCAGGGTCAGCTGCCGTTGGCGGGCTGCGCCCTGCTGGTCAGGGGACGTGCCTCATTTGAGCTTGTGCAGAAGGCGGTGCTGGCTGGAATCCCGCTGCTCGCGGCAGTGCCGGCACCGTCCTCGCTCGCCGCCGACCTGGCCGAGGAGGCGGGCCTGACGCTGGCTGGCTTCCTGCGCGGCCCGTCGATGAACGTCTCCCCCCGCGTTCACCGGATCCCAGCGTGAGCCTCACCACGCGGCACGGCCGCCTCAGCCCGCAGAATGCTTACGCCCGGTGGACCAAAGCATGCGCGGGCCGCGGGGTGGCACGGCTCTCCGGTGCCCGAGAAGGTGCACGTCGCCGACGGGCTCTACCGGGTCCTGGCGGGAGCCGGTGCAAGCCCGGTGGCCGTCGCCGCGCTGCGACTGCGCGGCGATGGACGGCATAGCGATCGCCGGTCCGGCTGCGGCCAGGGAGGTGATCCCAGCCACCGCATCTGCCTGGGTCGATACCGGGGATCCGATACCCGCCTGGGCAGACACCGTGGCGGCACGGGAGCAGACCCAGATCCGATCCGACGGCAGCGCGGTCATGACGGCTCCGGCACCGCGCGGCCTGAATGTGCGCGCGCGTGGCGAGGACTTCGCCGTCGGAGCGCTGCTCGTTCCGGCCGGACGGCGGCTGCGCCCGGCGGATCTGGCCGCGGCCGCCGCGGCAGGCCAAACCACCCCGCCTGTCACCAGGCAACCCATGGTCGCGATCGTCCCGACTGTCCAGTGCCGGGCGGGACGACTACACTGCGGCGGTCCTCGGCCAGGTCGGCGCCGAAACCGTACACGTGTCGCGGCGCCCCGGCCACCCGGCGCTGCTCGGGCATGCCAGGGTGGAGCAATCCGGCCAGGGCGAGGTTTCTGGTGACAGGGAGGTTCCCCGCCTGAGACACGCCGCGGTCCCAGTGATCGGCGTCCCGGGTACCCGCTCGCCGCGGCGGTGATCTTCGAACTGTCCGGCGTGCCCGTGCCCGTGGCCACCCCATGTAAGGGCCGCGACCAGCACCAGGAAAGCAATCGCGACAATGGCCGCCAGCACGTCGAAGCTCCCTGCACTATATCAGATGAAAATCGCTGAGACACCTCATTATCTAGCTCTATATCCTATCTGCGTGTAGTGTCATCAGGGCAAATGGCAGCCATCCGGTCGAATCCTCGGCTGCAGTGACAACTGCGGCTGCGCAACGACGCAAGAGGCCGGCAGGTAGAAAAGAGGGCGCTGTGAGACAGCACACCGTGAAAGCGATCGCCATGAAAGCAAGCACCGTGGCGGCACGCGCGAGAACCATGTCCGGATCCCTCTGGGCCGTCGCCGGCGCCGCGGTGCTGGCTGGTGCCTTAATCACGGCCTCGGGCAGCGCCGCCCCGGCTCTCGCCAGCGCGCACCGGCCGGCCCACGCGGATGGCACCCGGCTGGCCACTGTCCCGCGCTCCCTGGCTGCCGCGCGGCCAGTCGTTCACGCCGCGACGCCGGTGCCTCCCGGTCTGCAGCCGCCCGCTGGCAACGTGCTGACCGCGCATTTCGTCGCCAGCGGCGTGCAGGTGTATCAGTGCACCGCCGGGGCGTGGGTCTTCCTCGAGCCGGCAGCCAACCTACTGGGCTCTGCCACGGGAACCTCTAGCCTCCAGACGGCTATTCACTACAAGGGCCCGACCTGGGAGTCCACCACCGACGGGTCGCTGGTCCAGGGTGCGACCATCGTATCGTCCCCGGTGCCCGGTTCCATTCCCCAGCTTCTTCTCAAGGCGACGGCGAATCGGGGCACCGGAATCCTCGGCACGGTCACCTACATCAACCGCCTCGACACCAGCGGGGGTGCCGCGCCGGCCGGCTCTTGCACCAGCGGTCAGACTGTCGGCGTGCCGTACTCGGCGCAGTATCTCTTCTATGTCCCCGGCAGCTAACCGAACCTGATCAGTTACCACGGCGGCCCGGGCGGCGGGTTACCGCTGCCCGGGCCTGTCCGCGCGGCCCGATGGCCCAGTCCGGTGCTCGTGCTCAGGCACCACCGGGCTCGCGGGTGGCCCGGCCCTCGATGGCCTCGCGCATGACCTCCGCCCCAGACCGCGCGCCCAGCTTGGCCAGGTTGCGCGAGACATGGAGGGTTATTCACGAGGGGAAGATGACGTTCCACAGGAAATAGCCAGCCACGGCGCGCCTGCATGAAAGACGGCCCGTTTCTTGTGCGCCATGGTCTACTCGGCTGAACTTGAGCCCGGAGGCAAAGTACCGGACCGCCGGTTCTCGGATTGTTCAAGTCCATGCTCGTCACGCTCGCCATTGGAGCATCGCGAGGAGAGCAAAGCCGCCTTCCACCGCGGTCAGCTCGCCGCCATCGGGATACCTCATAACACCGGCATACCGCGATCATGCCGCGCCGCGGCCCGGTGCGGGGCCGCCGCCGGATGAGCGCGGCGACGTCCTCGGCGGACCGGCGAGCCAATTCGGGCAGCACCGACAGCGGTCGCGCACGGACAGCGTCCGTATAAGCCTGCCGCCTGCGCTTTCACCTCGTCCTTGACTTCCCGACTGCACGCGGCGCAGGGACATTCCTGTCCGATCTCGGGTCGGTATCCAGAACGCCGCTCGTCAGGCGGCCATGGCCCGTTCGACAGCGTCGAGGATGCGGTCGACAGATGGCAGGAACCAGTGTTCGAGTTTCGGCGGGGGGTAGGGCAGGTCCAGCCCGGTCACCCGAAGCACCGGTGCCTCCAGTGAGTAGAAGCAGCGCTCACAGACCCGCGCGGCGATCTCGGCGCCGAATCCGGCGAAGCCGGCTGCCTCATGCACGACGATCGCCCGGCTGGTGCGCTCGACGCTCGCAGCGACCGTGGCGTCGTCAAAGGGCACCAGAGAGCGTAGGTCCACGACCTCGAGGTCGTAGCCGAGTTCGGCGCCGTGTTGCGCTGCTTCTAGCGCCACCGGGACCGACGGGCCGTAGGCGATGACGGTGGCGTCCTTGCCTTCGCGCCGCACTGCCGCGGTGCCGATCGGGCCTGCGGTCACCGGCAGGCTGACCTGCGCTTTGGACCAGTACAGCCGCTTGGGCTCGAAGAAGACGACCGGATCAGGCGACGCGATCGCGCTGCTCAGCAGCCAATATGCATCTTCGACCGTGGAGGGGGTCACCACGTGGAGGCCAGGCGTGTGGGCGATGTAGGCCTCTGACGAGTCGCTGTGGTGTTCGACCCCGCCGATGCCGCCGCCAAAGGGCACCCGGACCACGATCGGCATCGGCAGCGCGCCACGGGTGCGGTTACGCATCTTCGCCAGGTGGCTGACGAGCTGCTCGAAGGCCGGGTAGGCGAAAGCGTCGAACTGCATCTCGACGACCGGGCGGTAGCCGTACATCGCCATGCCGATCGCGGTGCCGAGGATCGAGGCCTCGGCGAGCGGGGTGTCGAAGCAGCGCTGGTTGCCGAACCTGGCGGCCAGGCCGTCGGTGATCCGGAAGACGCCGCCGAGTTCGGCGACGTCCTCGCCGAACACCACGACCCGGTCGTCGGCGGCCATCGCGTCGGACAGGGCAGTGTTCAGCGCCTTGGCCAGGGAGACCGCTGCAGGCGCCGCGGGGTCCTCGGCAGCGGCGGCGGTTGCCGTTCCGGTGGTCATTCGTTCTCCTCGGCCTCGACCATGGCCCGCTGCTCCAGCAGTTGCCGGGTGGGCACTGCGTACACGTGCTCGAACATTTCCGCCGGCTCAACCTGCGGTTCCTGGTGCAGCTGATCCCGCATCGCCTTGGCGTAGCGCTCGCACTCTTCGTCGATCCGCTGCTCGGTCTGCGTATCCAGGTGGCCGACGGCGCGCAGGTACCTGGCCATCCGGTCGACCGGATCCCAGGTGAGCCAGCGCTCGACTTCATCCTGATCGCGGTAACGTGTCGCGTCGTCGGCGTTGGTGTGCGGGCGGATCCGGTAGGTCACCGCCTCGATCAGGGTCGGTCCGTCGCCGGCCCGGGCCCGGTCGCAGGCCACTCCGAGCACCTGCAGCAGCGCGATGATGTCGTTGCCGTCCACCTGGACACCTGGCATGCCGTAGCCGACCGCCTTGTCGGCCAGCGCCCGCGCGTGTGTCTGTTTCCGCAGCGGCACCGAGATCGCATACTGGTTGTTCTGGATTAGGAAGACCGTCGGGGCTTGATAAACAGCGGCGCTGTTGCAGGCCTCGTGGAAGTCGCCCTCGCTGGTCGCGCCGTCGCCTAGCAGGCACAGTGCGACAACCGGGTCGCCGGCCAGCTTCGCCGCCAGGCCGAGCCCGACCGCATGCGGGGCCTGAGTCGCCAGGGGGGTGCATTGCGGCGCTGTGCGCCAGCGCTTCGCGTCGTACCCGCAGTGCCAGGAGCCGCGCAGCAGAGTGAGCGCCTGAGCCGGATCGATCCCGCGTACCGCCAGCGCCGCCGTATCGCGGTAGGTCGGGAAAAGCCAGTCCTCGGACCGCAGCGCGAGCGCCGCGGCGGCCTGGCAGGCCTCCTGCCCACGCGAGGACGGATAGACGGCCAGGTGGCCCTGCATCACCAGATTGGTCGCCTCGGTGTCGAAGGCTCGGGCCAGGAGGAGAGCGCGGTAGCTAGCCAACAGCGGCTCCGGCTCGAGCAACCGCGGGGCCGGCCGCAATCCCCCCTCGGCCGGCTCGCCGCGCTCGTTGAGGAAACGCAAGGGCGCGCGGTCCGCGCCTGCGGCCGCCATGGGCAGGCCGGGCACTGTCATGAATCCTCCGTGCCTGCTATCGGTGCCTGAGGCCGGCCAGAGAACTCAGCCGGATTTGCGGCCGGATAGCGGCCGAGATGCCGAATGCTGATACCGCGCCGCCGGAGGCCCGCGAGCACCCGGCGCAGGACCGATGCGGAACTCTCACCACGGATGTGGACACAGATGCAGCGCTGTCCTTCGGCTAGATCAGTGACGTTGCGGTCAGTGCGGTGACCGCTGAGCCTGGCCTCCTTGAGCGCTGCCTCGACATGCTCAGGACCGCAGCTGACGGGGAAATAGAAAAGCAGGGTCATCGTGGTCCGCTCGCCGGCGCCGCCTGATGCCGCGATCGAAATAGGAGCAAGCGGCCGCGGCTTGCCCACGACGACGAACCTGGTTGCGGCCGGGGCGGCGCCGGCTGGCGGTCGCGCGATGACCTCGAGTCCGTACATACCTGCAGTGGCCTCCGCACAGACCGCGGCGCCGCCGGGGGCGCCGAGTGCCCGTGCGACGGCCTCGGCTGCCCGCGCCGTCGACGGCGTCAAGACCCGAGAGGCCACCGGGCTGACCTCCGCGAGCCAGGGTTCTGCCTGGACGAGCGCGTGCGGATGGCTCAAGATCTTGACGACGTCCGACAGCGCTGTGCCGGACGGAACGGCGAGTACCAGCTCAACTGGCAGCACGACTTCCCGCCGGACGATCAGGGGCTCGCCGAGCGCTAGGCCACGGATCGTCTCGGCCACAGTTCCCGCCGTGCTGTTCTCCCATGGCACAGTGGCGTCAGCGACGGTGCCGTACCTAACCGCGTCGAGGGCCGCGGTAATCGACGGTTTCGAGATCCGGCGCGCGTCCTCTGGGACGACGGCGCGCAACGCGGACTCAGCGAACGTCCCTTCCGGGCCGAGATAGGCGTGCAGATCCGGGTGGTCATGATGGGTGGCGCTCCCGCCGCCGAGATACATCGGGGCCAGCACTACTTTGGTTCCGCCGCTGCGGGGGCGTTGGTGTAGGCCCTGATCATCACGGAGTCCGTCCGACGAAAGCGACCAGCCGGTCCGTCGCGCAGGCGTAAGAAGGTACGGCCACGACTGGGGCATAGTTAGGACGGTCGCCCACCCGCCCGGGTGGGGTTATGAAGGTGCTCAGGAAAGTGAGTGCGGTCTCGGCCAGGTCGTCTGGGAGCGCCGGGTTTTGTTCTGTGGCCCGCGCCACATCCCACGCATGGACCGTGATGTCGCTCAGCGTTGCCATTACCACAGCGCGCAGCGGTACTGTGGCCAGAGGCATGGTGACGGATCCGGCCAGGGCGCCCGGCATTCGGCACGCCGCCAGTGCCCTGGCCGCCGCGGCAGCGAACACGCTGGCCGCCTCAGTGCCGTGCGGGCTGCCACCGACGTAGTCGTCTGCGGCCATCTTTTCCGGCGAGAACTCTCCGGGCTCGAGCTGTTCCCCGTCGACCGCGCGCGCGAGCGTGGCCGGCAGGGCGACCAGGTGGTTGGCCAGCTGGCGCAACGTCCACAGGGTGCACGGCGTCGGCGCTGTCAGCGGAGTCCCCGCGGCAGCGGCGAGCCGCTTCTCGGCGAGGTCGAAGGATTTCTCCAGAAGCAACAGGTCGTTCGTTTCCATCACTGCTCCTCGTCACACCTCGGCTCAGGGCATGAAAGCGGACGCGGGCCTCCGCGGAATAGGCAATTTTGCGCATTAACGGCATGACCTACTTCATAGTCAGAATGCTCACTCTTGAGCAGCATCTTGCCGATTGGCTCATTCACACTTCGAAGCGCTGCGTGAAGTGCGTTGCAGGTGGACCGTCAACCATCATCGAGGGATAATGACTGCCGATTCGTCTACTACCCTGACACCCGCCGGCGAGGCCGCCGACTTCTTCGCAACGGTCCGCGATTTCGCTCGCGACTACGTCCGGCCTCGCGCGATTGAGCTTGACCGCGCTCTGCCAGCCGAATTCGACTGGGAGCTGGTGCGCGAGGGCACCTCGATCGGCTTGATGCGGATGGGGATCCCGAAGGAGTCCGGCGGCCTTGGCCTCGGTGCCGTCGACATGGCCACCGTGATCGAGGAGCTGGCCGCGGCGGATCCCGGCGTCGCGCTCATCTTTGGCGGCAGCGGGCTGTTCCAGACCCCGATCGTGCTGTCCGGCGACGCTCGTCTGCAGGCCCGGTACCTGGCGCCGTTCATCAGCGACGAGCCGGTGCTCGGCTGCAACGCGGTCACCGAGGAGCTGGCCGGCGTCGACCTGATCATCCCGGACAATGCGATCCACGCCCAGGACATCATGGTGGCCCGCCGGGACGGCGACCGCTACCTGCTCAACGGCACGAAGAAGTTCATCACCAACGGACCGCTGGCGAGCTACGCCTCCGTGCTGGCGAACATGGAGGGCCATCCCGGCGCCACCGGCCTGACCTGCTTCATCGTCGACCTCGACCAGCCCGGCGTGACCCGCGGGCCGGTCGCCGACAAGATGGGTTACCGCGCCTGCCTCGGCGGCGAGCTGGCGTTCAAGGACGTCGTCGTCCCGGCCGAGAACGTGGTCGGTGGCGAGCTGGGCGGCTGGGACCTGAACGTCAGCCAGAGCAACATGTGCCGGATCACCTGCGCGGCGGTCTCGACCGGGATCGCGCGGGCCGCGCTGGAGAAGGCGATCGCCTGGTGCGGTGAGCGCATCCAGGGCGGCAAGAAACTGTACCAGCACCAGTTCTCGGCCGGCCTGCTCGCGCAGATGACGATGAAGGTGGATGCCGCGCGGCTGATGTACCTGCACGCTGCGAAGATCGCGGACACCGGGGTCCCCTGCCCTGAGTACGAGCCGGCGGTGGCGAAGCTGTTCGCGGACCGGGCGGCGATCGAGGTCGCCGACGCGGCCACGTCGCTGCTCGGCGCGCGTGGCTACGTCCGCGACTTCGGGATGGAGAAGATACTGCGCGATTCCTACGGCCCGCGCATCTACGAGGGGACGTGGCAGGCGCTGTCGATCATCATCACCGAGGGCATCTACCGCTCGGAGGACGCGTAGTGGCGCCGCCGACGGCGCACTCCGGTACCGCTTCCCGCGATGTCGCAGCCGGAGTCTCGGTGATTGACACGGAGCGGCGTTATGTCGAGGGCATCATCACGCTTCACGACCGGATGACCTACGGAAGGCTTCCCGACCAGATCAGCGGCGAGCCGCTGCACGTCCACCAGTCCGGCGACGGACTGCTGACGCTCGCCGTCCGCGACTCGCAGCTCCCGCACCGGTACCTGCTCGGGCTGCTCGGCTTCCGGCTCGCACAGTACCTGCGGCTCGGCTGGGTGAGCCAGCCGGTCGTCTACCGGGAAGCGCTGTTCCATGAGCCGCTGCGTCCGGCAGTCGGGCAGGAGGACATCCACGTCGTCTCACTGTGCCTGACCACGGGCCGGATCAGGGGATATGCTGCGCTGGCCGGATCGCGCGACCCTGATCCGCTCCCGCTGGATGGCCCGGGGCGGACCCGGCTCTCCGTCGAGAAGGATCACAAGATCGACCTGATGGGACGGTACGCGGCCGAAGGCTGGACGACACACCAGGTCTACGAGGCCAAGCGGCTGCTGCGCGACCAGACGATGCCACGCGGGGAACTCGGCGCGCGCGTCCCCTGGCACGTCCTGATGGCCTGGGGCAGGGCACTGATGGCGTTGGACGAGTTCCTGCCGCGCGTGCTGGTGGCGGGCGACGCGAAGGAGAGCGGTTCGCTGCGGCACCTGCGGCGGATGGGCTTTCGGCTCGACGTGGTCGAGGGGACCTCGCCGGGGCTGCCCGAGACCGACCTGCTGTGGCCCATCTTCAAGACCGACGAGCAGGCAAAGCCGTTCGTTGGCCGACTGGGTCCCGACTTCGCGCGGCGAATGGACACGATCTCTGCTTTCCTGGCGCGGCCGCTAGGCTCCGAGCCGGTCGGCACGCTCCTAGGCGAACTGTCGTAACGGTCGAAGGGAACCTGTCCGTGGTGAATATAACTTCGTTATCAGAAGACGACTACTACACCGAACTTGTCACTCGCAACCGGGGTGTCATCAACGACGCCCAGCAGGAGGCGCTGCGCACCGCAACGGTGCTCATCGCCGGATGCGGATCGGTTGGCGGGGCGGCCGTGCAGCCCTTGGCCCGCATGGGTGTGCGACGGTTCCTAGTCGCCGACTCAGGGCTCTACGAACTAAACAACCTGAACCGACAGCATGCCACGGTGGACGATATCGACCGGAACAAGGCCGAGGTGGCCGCCGAGCGGATCCTGGCCGTGAATCCCTACGCGCAGGTGAAGGTCTACGCTGACGGTGTCACCGAAGACAACGCCGCCGAACTCGCCGCCGCCTGCCAGGTGATCGTCGACGGCGTCGACGTCACCACCATGTCCGGGCTGCGGGCCAAGTTCGCGCTGCACAAGGCGGCCGCGTCCCGGCAACTGCCGCTGGTCACCGGTTGGGACATGGCCGGCGGCCTGTATGCCCAATACTTCGACTACCGCAAGGTCACTCGCCCCTTCGACGGCGCGATCACCGCCCCTGACCTGGACCGGCTCAGCATCTGGGAGCTGATATTCCGGCTGCTGCCGCTGCGCCGCATCCCAGCGGACATGCTTGCCGAGCTGAACGCCAACATCTCCCGGCCAGGCTATTCCGTACCACAGGTCGTCTACGCCGCCATGCTGTTCGGCGCTGTTGCCTCACACATGGTGGCGAAGGTGCTGGCCGGGGAGGAGATCCGGGACGAGATACGCCTCGACATCCACCAGGCCGCCCGCCCGACTGCGGACCGGCTCGTCACCGTCCTGCGCTGGCCGCGCGAAGCGGTCCGCTTGCGGCTGGCACTGCGGGAATGCCAGTCTCGCGAAGCACCGCGAAGGAGGTAAGGACGTGGAGGCCATCCAGCGCCGCGCCGACCGCCACGAGGTCGCCGGGCTCGAGTGGCGGTTCGCCGCCCCGCCCAGGGAGGCGACGATCGTCCTGGACCACGACGAACAGGCCCGGGTGGCACGCCGGCTCGACGACCTGGCTGTGCGCTTGGGAAAGCGGAGCCTGGACGACCAACGGCTGCTCACCGAGGTGGAGATCGCCGCGCGGGCGCTGCCGACCCGGCTGCTGTCCCGCCTGGTCGGCTTCCGGGTCGCGGGAAACGGCCACGGCATGCTGCTCATCAGGAGCCTTCCGGTCGGCGGCCCGCTCCCGCCAACCCCTGTGGGCGGCTATCTGCCGTGCTGGCCGACCGCTGCGCGCAGCACGCTGGCACAGCTCGCGGTGATGAGCGTCCTCGGCCATGTGATCGCCTACGCGGACGAGAAGCGCGGCGGCCTGGTACAGGACATCTGCCCGGTGGTCGGCCAGGAGTACCGCCAGGAGAATACCGGCAGCATGCTGCTGGAGCTGCACACCGAAGACGGATTCCATCCGTTCAGGCCCGAGCTGATCAGCCTGATGTGCCTGCGCGGCGATCACGAGCGGACCGCCGCGACCGTGACCGCGTCCATCAAGTCCGTGCTGTCCCTGCTTCCCGAGTCGGTACTGCAGGCATTGCGCGAGCCGATATACCGGATCCGGTTCAGCACGTCGTTCGTCGGGCTCGACGAGACGGCCCGGTACTCTTCGCCACTGCCTGTGCTGTCAGGACCAGACGACGACCCGGACCTGCGCGTGGATTTCCACGCGATGGCGACGATGCGCTCGGATGGCGCGGAGGCGTTCGAGGCCCTGCGGGAGGCGATGACGGCGGCGCTGATCGGCGTCGTCCTCGAGCCCGGAGACCTGCTCGTCGTGGACAACCGCGTCGCCGTGCATGGCCGGACCGGTTTCGTGCCGCGCTACGACGGCGAGGACCGCTGGCTGCGGCGATGTTTCGCGGTTGCCGACCTCAGGCCGTCGCGCGGGCTGCGCCGCCCGGCCTCCCGGGTCTGCAGGCCGGTCAGTGCATGACGTTCGCGCGACCACACTTCCGACGGCTCCGAAAAGGGGAGTTCCGATGGCAAGCCTGCACGACCTCACTGCGCTCGACCAGGCCGCGGCGATCCGGGCCGGTGAGGTGTCACCCGCTGACCTGACCGCGCACTACCTCGACCGGATTGCGAGCCTGGACGACCGGATCGGTGCCTACCTCACCGTAACCGCGGAACTCGCCAAGGAGCAGGCAATCGGCGCCCAGGACCGGCTGAGATCCGATCCCGATCCACGCGGGCTTCCGCCGCTGTTCGGCGTCCCCATCGCGGTCAAGGACGTGACCAGGATCGCGGGCGTGCGGTGTACCTACGGCTCGGCTGCCTTCTCGGATCACATCGCGGACGCGGACGACCACGTCGTCACGAAGCTGCGCACGGCCGGGACGGTGTTCCTGGGCAAGACGAACACGCCGGAGTTCGCCCTCACCTGCTACACGGAGAACCGCCTGGGGCCACCGACCCGCAACCCCTGGGACCTCGAGCGGTCGCCGGGCGGGTCGAGCGGTGGATCGGGCGCCGCGGTCGCCGCCGGGCTGGCTCCCGTCGCGCTGGGGACGGATCACGGCGGGTCGATCCGGATTCCGGCGTCGGCATGCGGAATCGTCGGCATCAAGCCCGGCCGTGGCCGGGTGAGCAACGGGCCGGGCGGCGAGTACTCGGGGATGTCCAGCAACGGGCCGTTGGCCCGGACCGTGGCCGACGCCGCGGCCCTGCTGGACGCGATGACCGGCCCCATGCCCGGTGACGCCGTGACCGCACCGCCGACCGGAGACCGCTTTCTCGACTGCGCGCGGCGGAATCCGGGGCGGCTGCGGATCGCCGTGGTGGAGACCCCGTTGCTTCCGGCCCAGATCCACCCCGACTGCCGGGAGGCACAGAGGCAGACCGCTGAGGTACTGGCCTCGTTGGGACACGAGGTCGCCGAGGCGGAACTTCCCGATGTCTCAGAACTCGCTGACGCTTTTATCAGTGTCATGTCCTGCATCGCGGCAGTGCCCAATGTGACGGATGAAAGCCTGCTTATGCCCTTCACCAGGACACTGCGCATGATCGCCGAGGGGGTGTCGGGGCAGAAACTGGCGCGAGCGCTGACCACATATCAGACAGTGACCGCGCGTCTGGAATCGTCCCTGTTCACCCTGCACGACGTGGTGCTGAGCCCGACGCTCGCGACGCCCCCGCCGGCAGTGGGCGGGCTGCGCAATGACGAGAATCAGGACGCCGAGTTCAGCGCTCAGGCCTCGTTCATGCCGTTCACGCCGCTGTACAACCCCACCGGCCTGCCGAGTATGTCGGTGCCGTCGCTGTGGAACCTCGACGGGCTGCCGATCGGAGTGATGTTGTCCGGCCGGCACGGCGGCGAAGGGACCCTAATCTCAGTCGCGGCTCAGCTCGAGGCAGCGCGGCCATGGGCGAACCGCAAACCAGGCCTGTGGTAGTGCTGCGCGAGCCGGCAGCGTGCGCAGCTTCATGCTCGCGACGCATTGTTTACTGGCCGTTCGTCGCTGGAGCCAAGCCGCCGAGGTAGTCACGAATTGCATCCTCGATGACAATCAGAGATCCGCGGGACTTCGGCCCGACTAATCCCTGTGCGCGGAACCTCGCTAGGAAGTATCCGACGCGGGAGCGTGTGGTGCCGACCATGTCCGCTAACTCCTGTTGCGTGATCGGGCAGTCGACACGCGTCATCTGGCCGACGCGGACCCCCATCTTTGCGCAGAGATGCAACAGGCTGATCGCTAGCCGGTGCTCGCTGTCGACGGTCGCGAGCTGCGTGATCCTCTGCTCGCTTTCTGCCTGCCGCCCGGCAAGGTAGCGAAGGCAGTAGACGCAAAATCTCGTGTCGCTGAGCACCGACAGGAACGTCTCCTCCGAAATCTTGCGCACCACAGCCGGGGTCATGGCGGTCGCGGTCTCTACACGGATCGGCGCAACAAGGCAAGACATGCCGAGCAATTCGCTGGGCGTGTAGATATCTACCAGGCAGGAGCGGCCGGATGAGGATATTGTTGTGGTCTTAACCCGCCCGCTGATGATCAGATAGATATGGTGATCCTCCTCGCCGATGTTGAATATACTCTGGCGATTTCGGAGGTGCATTGGAGATCTGCGGTCAGTGAGACGGGCTGCCAGCTGACCGAATACGCACTCTTCCTGTTCCGTAAGTATGGCCTTTTCTAGCCTGTTCAACATGATCTCCCTATGCGGACAACGGTCATGGCCCATCGATTGCCGCTGCATTTCAAATCTACGAAGCCCGGCGCGCGTTCAGTTCACACCTCAACCGGACTAGTTTCGGACTGCCCGAGATCCGTTGGCGCCTGGTGCTCACGAGCGCCATCAGCGGACCCATCCGCAGCCGCCATGCGGACGCGTGACGGAGGAGATGGGGCCAGCGCTGCAGAACGCAGCCGACCAGTGCCTTCACCCCGTGCACTACGAGCCGGCGATCCGGTAGGTGCCGGTGGCGGGCGGCCGGACCGCGGCGACTGGCCCGAAGGTCGCATGGATCCGGCTGCGATTACCGAGTGACACTGCTCGTGCCTGACCGTTTCCACCGGTTCAGGCACGAGCCGGATCGCCGCCGGCACCGCCATCCCGAAGGAGGAC
>Ga0193728_1000800_pt1 | contig 15618 bp, 13 predicted proteins | sample U1c1metaG_FD_143037 | JGI IMG/M metagenome (GOLD analysis project Ga0193728, IMG submission 143037) | Soil microbial communities from a riparian zone of the East river system, Colorado, United States - U1c1 | ecosystem: Environmental > Terrestrial > Soil > Riparian zone | place: USA: East River...
GTGCCCCTACCCCGGCCGCTGCTGCTGGAAAACACTGCTGGAAAACACTGTGGCGGCTGCGCCGCAAGCGGACCAGTGTAGCGGCGGCTAGCTGTTGTGCCCGGACAAGAATGTCAGCACATCCTGGCGGGTGATCATTCCGGCGGGCTTCCCGTCGACCAGGACCAGCGCGGCGCCGGCCTGGCCGAGCGCGGTCACCGCGGCGCTGATCGGCTCCCCCGAGCCCACCGTCGGCAGCGGCGGCGACATCAGCCCGGCCACGGCGTCCTGCGGGCGGGCGCGGCCGGTGACCAGCGCGTCCAGCAAGTCCCGCTCGACGATCGAGCCGACTACCTCGGCCGCCATCACCGGCGGCTCGGCGCTCAGCACCGGCAGCTGGGAGACGTCGTACTCGCGCAGGCTCTCGATGGCCGTCCGGACGTCGTCGTCGGGGTGCACGTGCACGAACGGCGGCAGCAGGCCGGCCTTGCGCTCGACGACGTCGGCCACCCGGGGCTCGGCCGTCTCGGCCGACAGGAAGCCGTAGTCGGCCATCCACTCGTCATTGAAGATCTTGGCCAGGTAGCCCCGGCCGCCGTCGGGCAGCAGGACGACGATCACGTCGTGGGGGCCGGCCGCGCGGGCCACCTGGAGGGCGGCCACCACGGCCATGCCGCAGGAGCCGCCGGTGAGCAGCGCCTCCTCGCGGGCCAGCCGCCGGGTCATCAGGAACGACTGGGCGTCGCTGACCGCGATGACCTGGTCGCAGATGCCCTTGTCGTAGGTCTCGGGCCAGATGTCCTCGCCCACGCCCTCGACCAGGTAGGGCCGGCCAGTGCCGCCCGAGTACACCGATCCCTCCGGGTCCGCGCCGATGATCTGCACCCGGCCGCCGGACACCTCCTTGAGGTAGCGGCCGGTGCCGGAGATCGTGCCGCCGGTGCCGATGCCGGCCACGAAGTGGGTGACCCGGCCGTCGGTCTGCGCCCAGATCTCCGGGCCGGTCGAGCGGTAGTGCGACTCGGGGTTCTGCCGGTTGGCGTACTGATTCGGCTTCCAGCCGCCGGGCGTGTCGGCCGCCAGCCGGTCCGATACCGAGTAGTAGGAGTCCGGGTGGCCGGGCGAGACCGTGGTCGGGCAGACGACGACTTCCGCGCCGTAGGCCCGCAGCACGCTGATCTTGTCCTGGCTGACCTTGTCCGGGCACACGAACAGGCACCGGTAGCCCTTCTGCGCGGCCACGATGGCCAGGCCGACCCCGGTGTTGCCGGAGGTGGGCTCCACGATGGTGCCGCCGGGCCGCAGCTCGCCTGACGCCTCGGCCGCCTCGACCATGGCCAGGGCGATCCGGTCCTTCACCGACCCGCCGGGGTTGAAGTACTCGACCTTGGCCAGGACGGCCGGACCCGGGTCCGGGGCGCCGAGCTGCTTGGTCACCCGCTGCAGGCGCAGCAGGGGCGTGTTCCCCACAAGCTCGACCAGGGAGTCATGTACCTGCATCGGCCAGCCACCTCATCCTCGTCGCGATCATCCCGCCCACGGCGGGCCTTCCCCCGGCAGGCCGGGTCCCCCGGCGGCCGGGGCCGTAGCATCCCCTTCGAGCTGCGAAGCTACCGCCGGGTTAACATCGGTGTTACCAGCACCGGTGTCCTTAAAGTCTGCAGGGAGTAGTCATCATGCCCGAGGCCGTTGTCGTAGCCACTGCCCGCTCACCCATAGGCCGGGCCGGTAAAGGCTCCATGACCACCATCCGGCCGGACGACCTGGCCGTCCAGATGATCGCCGCCGCGCTCGCCAAGGTACCGCAGCTTGATCCGGCCGACATCAGCGACATCATGCTCGGCTGCGGGCTGCCCGGCGGAGAGCAGGGTTACAACATGGCCCGCGTCGTCGCGATCATGCTCGGTTACGACACAGTCCCCGGCACCACGATCACCCGCTACTGCTCATCCTCGCTCCAGACCACGCGGATGGCGTTCCACGCCATCAAGGCGGGCGAGGGCGACGTCTACATCTCGGCCGGCGTGGAGACCGTCAGCCGGTTCGCCAAGGGCAGCAGCGACGGCCTCCCCGACACGAAGAACCCGGTCTTCGCCGGCTCGGAGGCCCGCGCCCGCAAGCTGTCTGAGGGCGGGGCCGGCATCTGGCACGACCCGCGCGAGGACAGCGAGATCCCCGACGTCTACATCGCCATGGGCCAGACCGCGGAGAATGTCGCCGGGAAGCTCGGGATCACCCGCGAGGACCAGGACGAGTTCGGCGTCCGGTCGCAGAACCTGGCCGAGAAGGGCCTGGCCAACGGCTTCTGGCAGCAGGACATCACGCCCATCACGCTCCCCGACGGCACCGTGGTGGCCAAGGACGACGGCCCGCGGCCGGGGACCACGCTGGAGAAGATCTCCCAGCTGAAGCCCGTGTTCCGCCCCGACGGCACGGTCACGGCGGGCAACTGCTGCCCGCTGAACGACGGCGCCGCCGCAGTCGTGATCATGAGCGACACGAAGGCCGCCGAGCTGGGCATCACGCCGCTGGCCCGGATCGTCTCCACCGGGGTGACGGCCCTGTCGCCGGAGATCATGGGCCTCGGCCCGATTGAGGCGTCCCGCCAGGCGCTGAGCCGCGCGGGCATGACCATCGACGATATCGACCTGGTCGAGATCAATGAGGCCTTTGCCGCGCAGGTCATCCCGTCCTACCGCGAGCTGGGTATCGACATCGACAAGCTGAACGTCAACGGCGGGGCGATCGCGGTCGGCCACCCCTTCGGGATGACCGGGGCGCGGATCACCTCGACGCTGCTGAACAGCCTGCGCTTCCACGACAAGACCTTCGGCCTCGAGACGATGTGCGTGGGCGGCGGCCAGGGCATGGCAGCGATTTTCGAGCGGCTCTCCTAGCCCTCCCGGCCAGCAGTTTCGCGCCGGCTCCCCGCTGGGGAGCCGGCGCGAAGCTTACGCGGCGCCAAACGGGATATTACGGAAGGGTCACATCCGGGGGTTGCCAGGGCCTCGATGGTGGTGCAGTCTCAACACAAGAGGACTCACCCCGGAGGTGCGCATTGTCCCTGACCCACTCCCCGGAACTGCACAAGAACCTGATCGCCCGCATCCCGTCCGTCACCGGACTGCAGCTCAGAGAGTGGTTCAGCCGGCTTGAATCCGGTCCATCGTTCCTGCGATGCGCGGAACGCGCATCCTGGCTGGCCGCCGAGCACGGACTGTCGGGCGGCTACGCCCGCGCTATCGTGCACGAGTACGAGGTCCAGCGCCGCGGCAGGCTGTTCAGCGCCTGACCCGCGCGACGCGGGACCCGGCGCTCAGCAGACCTGAGAGGACCAGCGTCCCGTGGACATTCAGCGTGCCATCGACTTCCTGAACGACCAGCACCGGGCCATCCTGGCCACCCGGCGGTCCGACGGCAGCCCGCAGCTGTCGCCGGTCGCGGTCGCGGTGGACGATGACGGCCGGATCCTGATCAGCACCAGGGAGACGGCCATCAAGGCCAAGAACCTGGCCCGGGACCCGCGCGCCTCCCTCTGCGTTATCAACGACGGCTTCTACGGGCAGTGGATCCAGGTCGACGGCACCGCCGAGATCATCCACCTTCCGGACGCACTCGAGCTGCTGGTGGACTACTACCGGAGGATCTCTGGCGAACACCCCGACTGGACCGAATATCGTTCGGCCATGCACCACGATCAGCGACTGATCCTCCGGATATCCATTGAGCGGGCCGGCCCTGACATCAGCGGCTGAGCTGATCGCGCGAGGCTAGGCAAACGATCGCCTGCCAATCAGGGACCCGGGAAACGGCTTCCGGCGGCCGCGGTACGGGTGCTCAATGATCTTTCCGGATCAGTTAAGTGGTGCATACAACTCGGGATAGCGGACCCCGGACGCGACCGTGCTGATCAGCCATTCAGTTGTTCGGCCCAAACGGGTCCAAAGTGCATTACGCCTGGTCATCAGTACCCCCGGTCGGAGTCGAACCGACACTGGGGACCCTTTTAGGGGGCCGGCCTCTTCCCTTGGGCTACGGGGGCTTGGTGATAATACCCCGTAGCCTTGGGATAACTCTAGGTCAGCGGATTAAGGTGGCCCGATTCCCGGCCAATGTCGTCTATCTAATTGATGTGAACGACGTTCTTATGTACGGCGAGTGACCATTCTGGCATCGCCATTACTCTTAGTGGTCATTCGGTAGCCGATGTCAGCGGAGATCCGGGTCGGGCGCCGGCCCGCGGCCGGGGAGGCCGGCCGCGGCCGCGGCCAGCCCGAGCACCTCGTCGAGCATCGCGTCGGTGACCCGGCCGGTGAAGGTGTTCTGCTGGCTGGGGTGATAGCAGCCGAGCACGAGCACCGGCCGGCCGGGCGGCGCGGAGCGCGCCACGGTGACCCGGGCGCCGTGCCCGAACGCGGGCCGGGGCCGGGGCGCCGCCCAGCCGGCGGCGGCCAGCCGGGGCCACAGCGCCTGCCAGGCAAAGCCGCCCAGGCAGATGATGACCCGCAGGTCGGCCACGGCCGCGGCCAGCTCCGCGGTCAGCCAGGGCGCGCAGGTGTCCCGCTCGGCGGGCTCGGGCTTGTTGGCCGGCGGCGCGCACCGGACCGCGGCCGACATCCGGGCGCCGATCAGGCCCTGCCCGTCGCCGGCCCGGACTGAGGCGGGCTGGCGAGCCAGGCCGCTGCGCCACAGCGCGGCGAACAGGAAGTCCCCGCTCCGGTCGCCGGTGAAGATGCGCCCCGTCCGGTTGCCGCCGTGCGCGGCCGGGGCCAGGCCCAGGATCAGCACCCGGGGGTGCTCATCGCCCCAGCCGGGCACCGGGCGGCCCCAGTAGCGCTCGGCCTGGAAGGACCGCCGCCGGGTCCGCGCGACCTCCTCTCGCCACTCCACCAGCCGCGGGCAGGCCCGGCACACCGACTGGCGCGCGGCCAGCTCACCGAGCGAGCCCGCGCTGGCGGCCAGCTCGGCCACCTGCCCGGGACTGACGGCGACCGGCGTCCGCGCCGTGGCCGGGTCCTCCGGCCACCCCGTGCCAGGCGGCACCGGCCCGTCCGGCGCGGCACCGCCCGGCGCCGGCTCGTCCGGCGCCAGGCGGTCAGGCCGGTCAGGCATCGGCCAGGGACCAGGCGATGCCGTCCAGGATGTCGTGCTCGCTGGCCACGACCTCAGCAAAGCCGAGCCGGGTCAGGATCCGGTCCAGGATGAGCGCGCCCGCGCCGATGACGTCGACCCGGCCGGGGTGCATCGGCCCGATCGCGGCGCGCTGCGCCCGCGTCTGCCCCAGCAGGCGCTGCGCCACCTCGTGCACCTGGCCCGCGGTGATCCTGGCGTGATGGATGCGCCCCGGGTCATAGCCGGGCAGTCCCAGCGCGATGGCCGCCACCGTCGTCACCGACCCCGCCAGCCCGACCAGAGTCCGCGGCGCGGCGGGCCCGGTGCCGCTCAGCACCGCCGCGGCGGCCGTGCCGATCGCCGCGTCGATGTCAGCCGTCGCGGCCGCTATCTGGCTGCCGGTCGGCGGATCGGCCCGCAGGTGCCGCTCCGTGAGCCGGACGCAGCCGATGTCCGTCGAGATGGCCCGCAGCTGACCCGCGCCGCCGGCCGCGGTCAATCCGCCGGCCCCCGCCCCGACCCGGACCCCGGACCAAGCCCCCGACCCAACTCCGGCCCCGGCGCCGGTCCCGACCACGAATTCCGTCGATCCCCCGCCGATGTCCACCACCAGGTACGGCGGCTCCATCCCGGCCACCGGTCCCGCCCCGGCCAGCTCGGCCGTCGCGCCGGTGAACGACAGGCGGGCCTCCTGGGCGCCGCTGATGACCTCCGGCTCGATGCCCAGGATGGCCACGACTCCCGCCCTGAACTCGGCCGCGTTGCTGGCGTCGCGCGTCGCGCTGGTGGCCACCATCCGGGTCGCGGTGGCGCCCGCGTCGGCGATCGCGCGGGCGTAGCGCTCCAGCACGCCCAGCGTCCGGGCCAGGGCGTCGGGCGCGAGGCGGCCGGTGGCGTCCACGCCCTGGCCGAGCCGCACGATCTCCATCCGCCGGGTCACGTCGGACAGCTCGCCGCGCTCCGGGCTGACGTCGGCGATCAGCAGCCGGATCGAGTTGGTCCCGCAGTCAATCGCCGCCACCCGCCGGGGGGACGGTCCGGCGGCGGCCATCGTTTCGCCGGGCCAGTCATCAGCGATCATGGTGCGGTGTCCTCGGAGTCGTCGGCGTCGGCGGCACTGGGGTCAGCCACGCACGGGCCCGCGGCCCACCACGGTCCCGCCGCGGCCAGGGCCTCCCGGCCGAGCGGGTTGGACCCGGGCACGGCGAGCTCATGCGCGACGAGGGCGTGCAGGCACTTGACCCGCTCCGGCATGCCGCCGGCGCTGGGCGCGGCGGGCGGCAGCGGCTCCACCCCCGCGGCCCGGGCCGCCGCGTCCCGCCGGGCCCGGTAGTCCTCGTCCGCGGCCTGGTAGTCGCGGCGCAGGTCCGGATCGGCGGCCAGGCGCTCGGTCATGGCGCGCATCACCCCGGCGGCCTCCTGGCGGCTGACCGCGGCCGCCGCGCGGGGGCAGGTCAGGTAGTACACGGTGGGGAACGGGGAGCCGTCCGGCAGCCGGGGGGCCGTCTGCACCACGTCGGGCCGGCCGCACGGGCAGCGGTGCGCGACGGCGGTCACGCCGCGCGGCGGGCGGCCGAGCTGCTCGCGCACGACCGCCAGGTCCTCCGGCTCAGCCCTCACGGGGCCGAGGCCTTGTTCGCCTCGCCCACCGACGTCCACAGCCGCTCGTACCAGGGCGTGATCACCCGGTGGCCGGCCGCCGCCTTGGCCGCCGGCCTGGTCCCGGGAATGATCGCGTAGCAGGTCTGGCTCGGGAAGCACATCTGCAGCCGGCCCTGGGCCTGCTGCTCGATGTAGGCCTTGCTGCCCAGCTCGTCGCGCTGCGCCTTCAGCTGCCGCAGCTGCGCGGCGATCGCCGCCTGCTGCGTGCGGAGCTCCCCGATTTGGTGCAGCTGGGCGATGTACTCGCGGACGGGGTAGGCCAGGCTCAGCGCGATGGCGCAGACGACGACGATCAGCACCGCGGCCCGGCTGGTGAACCGGGGCCGCTCACGGGCTGCGTCGGCGGCCATGCGCGGCCCGTCAGCTCTCCGCGGCCGCGCGCGGGAAGGCCGCACGGCCGGCGTACGCCGCCGCGTCCCCGAGGATCTCCTCGATCCGGAGCAGCTGGTTGTACTTGGCCACCCGCTCCGACCGGGCGGGCGCGCCGCTCTTCATCTGCCCGCAGTTGACCGCGACCGCGAGGTCGGAGATGGTCGTGTCCTCGGTCTCGCCGCTGCGGTGGCTCATCATGCAGGCGAAGCCGCTGCGCTGGGCGAGGGAGACGGCGTCCAGCGTCTCGGTCAGCGTCCCGATCTGGTTGACCTTGACCAGCAGGGCGTTGGCGGAGCGCTCGGCGATGCCGCGGCGCAGCCGCTGCGGGTTGGTCACGAAGATGTCGTCGCCGACGATCTGGACCCGGGCGCCGAGCTCGGCGGTCAGCTGCTGCCAGCCCGCCCAGTCCTCCTCGGCCAGCGGGTCCTCGAGCGAGACGATCGGGTAGGCGTCCAGCCAGCTCGTGTAGACGCTGGTCATCTCCGCGGCGGTGCTCTTGCCGCCCTCGAAGGCATAGCCGCCATCCGAGAAGAAGCTGCTGGAGGCCGCGTCGATGGCCAGCGCGACGTCGCGGCCCGGCGTCAGGCCGGCCTTTCCGATGCCCTCCAGGATCAGGTCCAGGGCCGCGGCGTTGCTGTCCAGGTCCGGCGCGAAGCCGCCCTCGTCGCCCACCCCGGTGCTCAGGCCGCGCTGCTTGAGCACGGCCTTGAGCGCGTGGTAGGTCTCGGCGCCCCACCGCAGCGCCTCGGAGAACGTGGCCGCGCCGACCGGCGCGATCATGAACTCCTGGATGTCCACGTTGTTGTCCGCGTGGGCGCCGCCGTTCAGGATGTTCATCATCGGAACGGGCAGCACGTGGGCGTTCGGGCCGCCGAGGTAGCGGAACAGCGGCAGGCCGGACGACTCCGCCGCGGCCCGGGCCACGGCCAGGCTGACCCCGAGGATCGCGTTCGCGCCCAGCCGGGACTTGTCCGGGGTCCGGTCCAGGTCGATCAGCTCCTGGTCGACCAGCCGCTGGTCATCGGCGTCGTAGCCGAGCAGCTCGGGCTGGATCTCGTCGATCACGCCCTGGACGGCCCGCGTGACGGCCTTCCCGCCGTACGCCTCGCCGCCGTCGCGCAGCTCGACGGCCTCGAACACGCCCGTGGACGCGCCGCTCGGCACCGCCGAGCGGCCGAGGCTGCCGTCGTCGAGAACGACCTCGACCTCGACGGTCGGGTTGCCGCGGGAGTCGAGAATCTGCCTGGCGAAAATGCCTTCAATGGAGGCCACAGTGACAAAGCTCCTGACGGGGGCACCGGGGCGGTGCACGGCTCACATGGATTCTTCAGCCGAGCCTAGTGGAGGCGGCGGCCCGGCCGCAGCGGCGCGCCGGGCTAGTCCCGGGCGGTTTGTTCCTGCTCCCACTCCCGGACCCGGATGCGGTAGGCGCGGGCGGCGGCGCGCAGTTCCTGCTCCGGGTCCAGGCCCGCGTCCCTCGCCCGCGCGGCCAGCGCGAACAGCTCGGCGCCGACCTCGCTCACGGCCGGGTCCCCGGCCAGGTCCGCGAGCTCGCCGGGCGCCCCGGACCGCTGCGCCCGGCGCTGCAGCGCGGCGGCCAGGGCCAGCGCGGGCTGGCCCATCGGCACGCTGTCGAGTGCCGAGCCGCGTGCCCCGGTGGCCGCCTGCCGCTCCGCCGCCTTGATCGTCTCCCAGTTGGCCTTGACCTCCTCCGCGCCGGAGACGGCGACGTCCCCGAACACGTGCGGATGCCGCCGGGTCAGCTTCGTGATGATCGCGTCGGCGACATCGTCGATGGTCCAGCCGGTGCCGTCGGTGCGCTCGGCCGCCAGCCGGGCGTGGAAGACGACCTGGAGCAGGACGTCACCCAGCTCGTCGCGGAGGGCCAGCGGGTCGCCGCTGTCCAGCGCCTCGAGCGCCTCGTAGGTCTCTTCCAGCAGGTACGGGGCCAGCGACGCGTGCGTCTGCCGGGCGTCCCAGGGGCACCCGGTGCGCAGCCGGTCCATCACCTCGACCAGGCCCAGCAGCCGCGCGCCGGGCGCGGCGGGCTCGGTCACCGGTCAGCAGTCCGGTCAGCAGTCCGGGGTCAGCCGCGGCTTGGCGCTGGCGCTGGCGCTCGGCGACGGGCTGCCCGCGCCGGACAGCCGGCTCGGGGTGACCACCACCGAGAAGTTCGCGTAGTCGAAGACGCCGTACTGCGGGTTGACGTGGATGCCCAGGTGCTTGGCCGCCAGGCACTGCGCGTGGCCGACCCGGACCTGCAGCGCGCTCTGCCCGGCCTGCGCGGTGGGCGCCTTGCCCCCGTCCAGCCGGTTCTCGAACTTCTGCAGGATCGCGAAGTACCGGCCGATCTGGGGCTTCAGGTCAGGCGGCACGCCGCCGGCCGCCGAGATGAAGGTGTCGGTGTCGATCTTGTTCTGGGCGGCGGTCGCCCCCAGCGCCTTCAGCTGGGTCTGCACGTCAGCCGGGGTGACGCTGATGCCGTGCTGCTGCGCCAGCTTGTCGACGATCCGGAAGGTGAGCAGCCAGGTCAGCACCTGCTGCGGCACCTGGGTGACGCCGCGCTGCGGGGTAACCCCCTTGTGCTTGTCGGCCGCGTAGGCCGCGGTCAGGTTGGCGACCTGGTTGGTCAGCGCGGCCGAGGTGATCCGGCCCTGGCTGGTGGTCGCGGCGGCGCCCAGCTGCAGCGAGTTGCCGCAGCCAGCTACCGCCAGGCCGCCGGCGATCAATGCCGCGGCCAACTGCATCGAGGTGCGGCGCACGACGATGTTCCTCCCTATGCGGTGTGCCCGGCGCTGTCGCCCAGCACGGCCTCGATCAGTTCCTCGCACCAGGCGAGCAGCTCGGCGCCGCGCAGGGGCGGGGCACCGAGTGACACAGTCTGCCCGGTGCCCGCCCGCGTGCTGCCCGATCCCGGGCGCGTTCCAGGGACAGCCTTCGGCACCGGTACGAGCATCGTACGCACTGCCGGCTTGAGCACTGTCCGCGGGTACAGCCGCTGTACCCGGACTTGCCGGGAATCGGGCAGCTCGACCGGCGAGAACCGGATGTTGCTGCCCTGCTGGGTGATGTCGGTGAGCCCCAAGCGGCGGGCCTGCGCGCGCAGCCGGGCCACCGTCAGCAGGCACTCGACCTGGTCGGGAACCGGCCCGTACCGGTCGGCCAGCTCGTCGCGGACGGCGTTGATGTCGGCCTGGGAGTCGATCGCCGCGATCCGGGTGTAGGCCTCCAGGCGGAGGCGTTCCCCGGTGACGTAGTCGTGCGGGATGTGCGCGTCCACCGGGAGCTCGATCCGGACCTCGGCCCGCTCCGGCGGCCCGTCGCCGCGCAGCTCGCGGACCGCCTCGCCGATCATCTTCACGTACAGGTCGAAGCCGACCGCCGCCACGTGCCCGGACTGCTCGCCGCCGAGGAGGTTGCCCGCGCCGCGGATCTCCAGGTCCTTCAGCGCGATGTGCATGCCGGCGCCGACGCCGGAGTGCTGCTGGAGCGTCGACAGGCGCTCGTGCGCGGTCTCGGTGAGCGGCTTCTCCGGCGGGTACAGGAAATAGGCGTAGCCGCGCTCCCGGCTGCGGCCCACCCGGCCGCGCAGCTGATGCAGGGCCGGCAGGCCGTAGGCGTCGGCCCGGTCGACGATCAGCGTGTTGGCGTTCGGGATGTCCAGCCCGGACTCGACGATCGTGGTCGCGACGAGGACGTCGAACTCGCGGTCCACGAACCCGCCCATGATCTTCTCGAGGGTGTGCTCGTTCATCTGCCCGTGCCCGACGCCGACCCGGGCCTCCGGCACCAGCTCGGCGATCCGCGCGGCGACCTTGTTGATCGAGGACACCCGGTTGTGGACGAAGAACACCTGCCCGTCGCGGAGCAGCTCCCGCCGGATGGCGGCCGCGATCTGCCTCTCGTCGTAGGGGCCGACCGAGGTCAGCACCGGGTGGCGCTCCTCGGGCGGCGTCAGGATCGTGGACATCTCCCGGATGCCCGAGATCCCCATCTCCAGGGTGCGCGGGATGGGCGTGGCCGACATGGACAGCACGTCGACCTCGGTCCGCAGCTGCTTGAGGTACTCCTTCTGCTCGACCCCGAACCGCTGCTCCTCGTCGATGATGACCAGCCCCAGCCGGTCGAACCGGGTCTCCGGCGACAGCAGCCGGTGCGTCCCGATGACCACGTCGACCTTGCCCTCGGCCAGGCCGGCCAGCGTCTCGGCGACTTCCTTGTCGCTCTGGAACCGCGACAGCGGCCGGACGACCACCGGGAACGGCCCGTACCGCTCGCTGAAGGTGGCGTAGTGCTGGGCCGCGAGCAGGGCGGTCGGGGCCAGGACCACGACCTGCCGCCCGTCCTGCACCGCCTTGAACGCGGCCCGGACGGCGATCTCCGTCTTCCCGTAGCCGACGTCCCCGCAGATCAGCCGGTCCATCGGGACGGCCTTCTCCATGTCCGACTTGACCTCGTCCACGGCGGCCAGCTGGTCGGGCGTCTCGACGTACGGGAACGCGTCCTCCAGCTCGCGCTGCCAGGGCGTGTCCTGCCCGAACGCGTGGCCGGGCGAGGCCATCCGGGCCTGGTACAGCCGGATCAGGCCGGCCGCGATGTCCTTGACCGCCTTGCGGGCCCGCCCCTTGGCCTTGGCCCAGTCCGCGCCGCCCAGCCGGTGCAGCGCCGGCGCCTCGCCGCCGGAGTACCGGGTGACCTCGTCGAGCTGGTCGGTGGGCAGGTACAGCCGGTCGGCCGGCTGCCCGCGCTTGCTCGGCGCGTACTCGATGACCAGGTAGTCCCTCGTGGCGCCCTGAACCGTCCGGCTGGTCATCTCCACGTACCGGCCGACGCCGTGCTGCTCGTGCACGATGTAGTCGCCGGGGGTGAGCTGGAGCGGGTCGATGCCGCCGCGCCGCCGGCTCGGCATCCGCCGGTCCTTGCGGGTCCCCGAGCGCTGCCCGGCCATGTCGGCCTCGGCCAGCACCGCGAGCCGCACCGACGGCCAGACGAAGCCCGCCTCCAGCAGCCCGGTCGCCACGCTGGCGATGCCCGGCTCCGGGACGTCGGGCAGGTCACCGTCCGCAGTCCCGTGCGCCCCCAGCCCCTCGCCGCGCAGCAGCTCCGCCAGCCGCTGCGCGGGCCCGTGGCCCTCGGTCACCAGGACGACCCGCCACTGATCCGACAGCCAGCGGCGCACGTCGCCCAGCACCCGGCCGGTATCGCCGCGGTAGGCCTCGGCGGGAACTGCTTCTATCCGGAACGCTGGCCTTTCGCCACTCTCGCCCAGGTCGCCGGCGTCGCCCAGGTCAGCCTCGGCGATCGCGGCCTCGTCCCCCGTGGTCGCGAACGGCGTGATGGTCCACCAGGGGATGCCCAGGTCGGCCGCTGACGCGCGGACGTCGGTGATGGGGCGGAACGCGGCGCCGCCCAGGTCGATGGGCACCTGGCCGCCGGCGGCGGCGTTCACCCAGGACGCCTCGAGGAACTCCTGGCTGGTGCTGACCAGGTCAGCCGCCCGGGCGCGGATGCGCTCGGGGTCGCAGGCGATCACGATCCCGTCGCCCGGCACGTAGTCGAGCAGCAGTTCCATCCGGTCGCACAGCGTCGGCGCGAATGCCTCCATGCCCTCGACCGTGATCCCGTCGGCGAGCTTGGTCAGCACCTCGCCCAGGCCCGGCCACTCCCGGGCCAGCTCCTTGGCCCGTGCCCGCACCCCCGGCGTCAGCAGGAGCTCGCGGCACGGCGGCGCCCACAGCCCGTCCTCGGCGATCTCCAGGCTCCGCTGGTCGGTGACCTTGAAGTAGCGGACTTCCTCGACCTCGTCGCCGAAGAAGTCGACCCGCAGCGGGTGCTCCTCGGTCGGCGGGAAGACGTCCAGGATCCCGCCGCGGACCGCGATGTCGCCCCGCTTCTCGACCAGCTCGGACCGGATGTAGCCGATGTCGACGAGCCGGCCGACGACCTCCTCGAGGTCAGCCTCCTGGCCGGGCGCCAGGCGGACCGGCACCAGGTCGCCCAGCCCGCCCGCCATCGGCTGCAGCAGGCTGCGCACCGGCGCGGCCACCGCCAGCAGCGGCCCGGTCCGCGGGTCGGACGGGTCGGGGTGGGACAGCCGGCGCAGCACGGCCAGCCGCTGCCCCGAGGTGTCGGAGCGGGGGGACAGCCGCTCGTGCGGCAGCGTTTCCCAGGCCGGGAAGTAGGCGACCGAGTCGGGCGGCAGCAGGGAGCTGAGCGCCGCGGTGAGGTCTTCGGCCTCGCGCGCCGTGGCCGTCACGGCCAGGATGAACCGGCCCGGGCTGGCGGTGCCCGGGCCGGCCTGGCCCGCGTCGGCCTGGCCCGCGTCGGCCAGGGCGGCGGCGAGCACGGGGCGCAGGGCCGGGGGCGCGATCAGGTCGCCGCCGCCGGCCGGGCGCAGCGCGGCGTGCTCCAGGGCGCGCCGCAGCGCCGGGTCATCGCTGACGGCCCGGAGGAGTCCGGAGAGGCTCATCGCATCCTTCTGAGAGCGGTTTTGGCTGGAGCGTTGTGCGTTGAGAGGTGTTGGGGAAGCCCCGGATGTGCGGGGCGCGGCGTAGTTTCGGGCAGCGTGATAGGCCCGCGAAAGCGCGACGGGGGCGCTCGCGGAGCACCGGAATCACCGGCAGCCGGGCCGGCATAGTCCTACCGATAGCTTACGGGCTCGGCCGCGATGAGGCTAAACGCCGCCCGAATTCCCGGCTAAGCCGCCGGGCCGGCCGCACGCCGTTCAGCCACTCAGGGTATCCGCATGACTACTCTGACAGCGTGGCGAGCAGGAACAGGCAAAGCAAGGCAGGTGCCGGCCCAGGGTCGCAGGCCGGCGCCGGTCCCCTCGTTGCGGCCGATATCGGGCCGGGCCGCGGACCTGGCCCCGGATCCGACCTCGACGCGGCCGACGGAGCCGACAGCCTGGCGCCGCCGGGCCGGCACCGGGCCGGCCCGCCGGCCGGTTTGCCGGCCACCGGCGCGGGGCTGTTCACCTGGTCGGTGCTGGACTACGCCGCGCGCCGGCCCGGCCAGACCATCTCGGTCGTCCAGGCCGGCTGCGCGACGGCCGGCACCGACCTCGACTTCGCCGCCCTCCGGGCCAGCCACTGCACGGCCACGCTGACCCTGCTCGACGACGACAACCCGGTCACCCGCGCGGCGGTGACCGCCCCGGCCGCACTAGCCGCCCGGCCCGAGCTGGCCACGGCCGTGCTCGGCGACCTGCGGACCGTGCCGCTGGTCCCCCGCTCGGCGGACGTCGTGCACTGCTGCCTGCTGCTGGACCGGATCAGCAATGCCGAGCTCGTCCTGGGCCGCCTGGTGGACGCCCTGCGGCCCGGCGGGCTGCTGCTGCTGCGGGCCGCCGACCGGGGCAGCGCGGCCGGCTTCCTCGACCGCCGGCTGCCCGGCCCGCTGCGCGCGCTGGCCTGGCGGAGCCTGCGGCCCGGCGAGCCCGGCCCGTACCCGGCCAGCTACGAGCCCCTGACCTCGAGCCCCGGGATCCGGCTCTTCGCCGGACGGCACGGCCTGGTGATCACCCGCCGCGAGGTCAGCAGCCACCTCGACGCCGCCCGGCGGCATCCCGTCATCCGGTGCTCGCGCTGGCTGGTGGCGACCGGATCCCGGGGCCGGCTCACCGCGGCTCACGATGAGCTGCGCTACGTCATCCGCAAGCCCGAAGACCAGTTCGCCCGTGTGCTGTGAGTGACTTCGCCGGGGCGAGGCAGGCCGGCCGGCGCGTGTAGCCTCATGGTTGCCCGAGCGGCGCCCGGGCCGTGAAAATCAGGTTCCGCATCCCGCGAGCGGGCGCGGGCGGGGAGGACTGACGTGACTTCGCAGGCTCAGGCCGATGCGGCAGCTGACCGGGCCGATTCGGAGGCTGACCTGAGCGGCCCCGACGATAGCGCCGCGGCTCACCCCGCGGCCGACAGCCCGCCGCCCGGCACCGCGGCTGCGGCCACGCCCACCTGGACGCTGACCGGGTCCCAGCTCGCCGATCTGGAGCTGCTGCTGTCCGGTGCCTTCGCCCCGCTGGCCGGCTTCATGACCGAGGCCGACGTCACCGCCGTCATCGACTCGTGGCAGCTGGCCGACGGCACGCCATTCCCCATCCCGGTGACCCTGGACATCCCGGCCGATGCCATTCCGGCCGACGCGAGCCGCCTGGCCCTGGCCGATCCGGAAGGGACCCCGCTCGCGATCCTGGAGATCACTGAGCGGACGGCCGTCCCGGCCCTCGCAGGCGCCGGCTGGCCCGGCGCGGGCCGGGCGGGTGCTGGCGCGGGCCGGGCGGGCGCGGGCGCTGGCGCGGGCCGGGCGGGCGCGGGCGCCGGTCCTGGCGCGGGCCGGGCGGGTGCTGGCGCGGGCCGGGCGGGTGCTGGCGCGGGCGCCGGTCCTGGCGCGGGCCGGGCGGGTGCTGGCGCGGGCCGGGCGGGTGCTGGCGCGGGCGCCGGTCCTGGCGCGGGCCGTGCTGGTGCTGCCCTGGCCGGGCCGGACGCGGCCGGGGAT
>Ga0193728_1000801_pt1 | contig 15608 bp, 10 predicted proteins | sample U1c1metaG_FD_143037 | JGI IMG/M metagenome (GOLD analysis project Ga0193728, IMG submission 143037) | Soil microbial communities from a riparian zone of the East river system, Colorado, United States - U1c1 | ecosystem: Environmental > Terrestrial > Soil > Riparian zone | place: USA: East River...
ACTTTAAAACTGACCACCTCTTAACTAATCTCAAGCGGCACACAATCTCGGGCGGAGCGGTTACGATGTCAGCTCAGGCGGGGAAGTTCGGCTTGAACCTTGCCTCTACGGTCATTCTGGCGCGCTTACTGACGCCACCAGACTTCGGGCTCGTGGCTATGGTGACGGCAGTCACGGGCTTCCTGGCTATGTTTCGGCACGCAGGTCTTGCCATTCCCACCGTGCAACGGGAACATATCACACATGCCCAGGTATCCAATCTTTTCTGGATAAATCTCGGTGTAAGCGGGTTGTGCGCTCTTATTCTAGCCGCGTTGTCGCCGGCCATGGCCTGGTTTTACCGCGACCCTCGAATAACATACATCACGCTTGTTCTTTCGACTACCTTCATAATAGGTGGTTTCAGGGTGCAACATCTGGCGTTGCTTAAACGCCAGATGCGCTTCAAAGCTATCGCCTTGATTGAAGTCGGTTCGATGGCAACTGGCGTTTTTGTCGGCATTGTCATGGCGTTGTTGCACTATGGTTATTGGTCGTTAGTGGGTTTGAGCCTGGCGACGGAAATTGGGGCATTTTTGCTAACAGGATCGGTATCTCGCTGGAAACCGCAATTGCCTACTAGGGGCAGCGGAATACGGCCGTTGGTGGCATTCGGCGCCCATCAAACCGCTGGTAATTTTTTATTTAGCTTGGCTAGAGGGTGCGACAATCTTTTGATCGGCCGGTGTTACGGACCTTCTGCGGTCGGTTTTTATTCCCGGGGAGCAGCCCTGGTTATTCGACCGATGGAACAATTCCTCCTACCAATTGACTCAGTCTTCCTCCCAACCTTGTCCCGACTACAATCGCAGCCAGAGCGTTACCGCTCCACGTTTCTGCGCCTTTACGAAGCGATTGCCCTAGCTGTGTTCTTTTTCTCGAGCTTACTTCTTGCTCTTGCAATGCCGGCAACTCTCGTATTACTGGGGCATCAGTGGGCGCAGGTGAGCGCCATTTTTGCAGGCTTCACATTTACGGCGATTCAGCTTCCGCTCTCTGGCGCCGCCAATTGGTTGCTGACCAGCCAGGGACGAGGCAAGGATATTTTCCGGGTCACTTCGATCAATGCTTTTCTAACGCTCGCCTCTTTCATTGTCGGGTTGCCGTTTGGACCTTTGGGTGTGGCGATTGCCTTTTCTGCTACAGGTCTCCTGGTTCGACTCCCAATCTTATATTATGTCGCCGGGCGGCATGGTCCCGTAACGACTTCCGATTTGTGGACGAGATTCTTAAGGCATCTGCCTCTCTGGGGGATTATGTTATTCGCGACTTGGTTGATGCGCGCTATGGTCGCCGATTTGCGCCCGTTGACTCAATTACTCATCTGCGCGCCTGTTGGACTCCTTACTGGTGTAGCCTTCATCTGCATGTTTCAGCCACAGCGAAGAGTGGCAATACATCTCCTGGAGACTGTCCGAGAATTGAGTAGGAACCGATGAACGAAGCTACGAACCTACCTAACGGCGATCAAACTCGCCGCAAGTATGTCTTTGTAGGCGGTTCGCCGCGAAGCGGTACCAGCCTTCTCGGCCGCAACATCGCACGGATGGAGGACTGTACGGGCTTTAAGAATACGGGTGTGTTCGAAGACGAAGGACAATTCCTCCAGGACGTTTACGCAGTTGCTTCAGAGTATGGCGGCTCGAGCAGATGCGGGTTCGATCCGCGCATCCACCGGACCGAGAACGCAGATTTGTTAGCGCCAGAGAACGTGGCCAGGCTGCGGGCCACCTGGCATTCCTATTGGGACAACAGTAAAACGATCTTTGTGGAAAAAACTCCAGAAAACTTTCTGATGACCCGATTTTTGCAAGCAGCTTTCCCCAGCTCGTACTTTGTGGTGATAAAACGGCACCCGGTGCCGGTAAGCATAGCCGGCCAAAGATGGACAAACAACATAACCTCGCTTAACAGGATGTTTGAGCATTGGCTGCATTGCTACGAGCTTTTTGAACAGGACAAGAGATATCTGAAACACGTTTACGAGCTAAGGTACGAAGATTACGTTGAAGATCCTGACAAATACCACCAGGAAATTGCGGCATTTATCGGGACCCGGGTCCCGGATCCGCCGAAGGAAGACATCTTTCGTATTGTACTCCAGTGGCGTAATCCATCTGGCTTGCGTGTACCGGAGCGCGCGATGGAAACAACAAGCGCAGTTTACAGCAAGAAGTATTTTGACCGGTGGTCGTATTTCTTAACGAGGTCGCTTTTCAAAGGGTACTACCGCTATATTGCCAGGAAGTACGAGCCAGAATTTGCCAAGTACGGTTACTCGTTGACCACAGGGTTCATCGAGAACGAGGAAGCGCTTGCTTCAGGCAACAGGGTTTCTGCTCTTTTAGGTCCCATTTACTGCGTTGGAGCGGATCTTGGTGCCTTGTTGCGGCGCTCTGCGGTACGGACCAAGCACTATATCAAGCAGAAAGTTAAGGCGTTCCTGCCGGAATTTGTTCTAAACAGGATCAGACAGGCTCGCCAGAAAGCGGTGCTCAGGCAACACCGCGTCCAGGCTTCGCTTCGAGCGGCCGACGGTCGTTGAGCGGAAAAACAAAAATGACGAAAATTCAGGAGGTCGACACTAACGCACACCGGTATGTGTTTATCTGCGGTCTGCACCGAAGCGGAACCAGTGTGCTTGGCCGGAATATTACCAAACTGGAAAACTGCACGGGTTTCAACGACACTGGCGCAGTAGAGGACGAGGGTCAATTTCTGCAGGATGTTTACCCCATTGCTAAGGTCTACGGCGGTGCGGGCAAATTCGGATTCGATCCACGTGCGCACCTGACAGAGGATTCACCTCTGCTGACACCGGAGAACGCGCTGAAACTGCGGCAGAGCTGGGAACGCTACTGGGATCCTAGCAAAACCATCCGCGTGGAAAAGACCCCGGGCAATCTCCTTAAGACACGTTTCTTGCAAGCAGTGTTCCCTGACAGCTACTTCATTGTCGTAAGGCGCCATCCGGTGGCGGTAAGTATGGCCAATCAGAGATGGAAGGTGAGCTTCGCCCCCCTTCACAATCTGTTCGATCACTGGCTGCATTGCTATGGCCTTTTTGAGCAAGACAAGAAACATTTGAAGCACGTTTACGAACTGACCTACGAAGATTACATACAAAATCCTGAAAGGAATCATCAGGAAGTTGCCCGCTTTATCGGCGCGCAACTCGCGGGAAGCGCCATGGAAGCAGTAACCGACGCTTACAATCAGAAGTATTTCAACCGCTGGTCTGACCTTTTGAATGATTCTCCGTTCAAGGGCTACTACCGGTATATCGCCTCAAAATATGAGCCCAAGTTCAATAAGTACGGCTACTCGTTGACTGAAGGATTCGGGCTGAAGGAAGAACGCCTCCGTGAAGTAGAGCCAATTTCGGCTACCACAGGGGCTTTGTATTGTCTCGCGGCAGATGCCTATAGTCTGATGGTGCGCTCATCGATTCAGGCCAAAGCGTATATCAAGAGACAACTCAGGGAACACTTGCCCGAGCCGCTTAAAGTCAGAATCAAACATGTACTTCGGAAAACGGCCCCAATAAAAAAGCAGCGGAAGATGATTGTGTCCTAGAAGCATAGACGACAGCCGTCTTCGCCAACCGGCCTTTGTGTAAAGCTACGGGAGGTCGAGAGGCCAGGACAAGCGTTCTCTATCAATCCATATGGTAACTGAAACAAAAACATATAATAGATTCGGCGCAACAATGGTTGTGCCTAAAGCACCGCCGGCAAGGTCACGACCATCGGGCCATTACCTAAGCGGAGCGGCTCGATTTTTGGCGGTCCTGATACAGTTCGCATTGATTGCCATTGTCATTGACTATTGGCAGCTTGATAGCCAGCTGTTAGCACGAGTAATGTGGCTGGCATTTGCGGGCTTCGTAATTCATCATTTCCTGCCGCAGCGATTTCGGCTTCCGTTCTTTGCAATGCTCTCGGTTGTGGCAGTAGTCACAGCTGTCGGCCACCTAGGTCCAAACGTATTTAGTGGGTGGGTAGGTGGGAGGATGACCACTCCTAATTTCCTTTACCACTTGTTGCCTGGTGTAACTTTAGTCGCCATCGGCTTAAGTTTGATTGGGCTATGCCACCTTCCCATACGTTACTGGCTGCGCGTTTCCCTGATCGCACTGGCTGGAGCTGGGCTCGCTTTCTTGCGGGCGCATAGTCAGTGGTTTCCAGACGTTTCCGAAATGTGGGTCATTCTCGGCTCGATGTTCATGTTCCGATTGATGATTTATCTGTATGACCTGAAACATCGCACCGCGCCTTTCAGTCTGTCCCGCGCAATCTCATATTTCTTTCTGTTACCGAACGTTTGCTTTCCGTTATTTCCGGTAGTGGACTACAAGACATTTTGTTCGACTTACTACAACGACGATTGGCCGCGTGTCTACCAAAGCGGACTCAAGTGGATGTTCCGCGGAGTGATTCAGCTATTGTTATACCGAGTAATATACCAGTTTGCGCCACTGGACGTTTACAAGCTGTCATCTGCGCTCGATGTAGTTGGATGCATGCTAGGAATGTATCTGCTGTACCTGCGTATCTCTGGAACTTTCCATTTGATCGTCGGTATGTTGCACATGTTTGGCTTTAATCTTCCAGAAACACACCATCTTTATCTCCTGGCTTCGAGTTTCACTGATTTCTGGCGCCGCATCAACATCTATTGGAAGGACTTCGTCATGAAGCTCTTCTTCTACCCGACCCATTTTAAGCTGCGGAAGATGGGGACGCTGTGGGCGATGTCAGTGGCGACGCTAGTCACTTTTCTTGCGACTTGGCTGCTGCACTCCTGGCAATGGTTCTGGATCCGTGGTACGTTTTTATTTAACTGGAAGGATTTCTCTTTCTGGATGATTCTCGGGGTGCTCGTGCTGATCACTGCGATCTATGAAATGACTCGGACGCGAAAACGAACTCTCACGCCGTCCCGGGTGACGCTGCGGCGACGGTTGATACTGGGATTACAAGCTGGGGGAGTCTTTTCCTTAATGTGTATTCTGTGGACTTACTGGTCGTGTCAGACGTGGGCGGAATTCGCAACGCTGATCGATGCAGCTTCGAGACCAACATTTCGCGAAGTGATAATCGTTTTCGGTATACTGCTACTGATTTGCGTATGTGGCATGCTATGGGGGTGGTCGAGCCGGGAAACCTCGGAAGGCAGAAACACAGCAGCAACTAGCGGACCATTTCATTTCTGGCCTTCGGCGGTTACTGTTACGGTTGGCTCGATATGTCTCCTGGCTGCACCGTCAGTCGCTACTTGGACAGTTCCGGCGAGAAGAGGCTTAATAGCACGGATCCATAACGATGCATTGAACGCGCGCGATATAGCTCAGCAGCGTCGCGGGTATTACGAGGAGCTCGACGTGCGAGGGACGGATAATTGGGGGTGGCATGGTGCTGAAGAGCCTGAGGGATGGAGCAAAGGCAAAAAAGCCTTTTTCCGCGAGCGTTCGGACTTTTTGCTAAGAGATGTCGTTCCATCGATGAGCACCGTTCTCGGAGGCGCTCCCTGCACGTCCAATTCCCTAGGGATGCGTGACCGCGAATACCAGAAGGCCAAGCCAGCGAACGCATATCGAATAGTGCTATTAGGCGCCTCAAACGACATGGGCACGGGAGTGAAGAACGACCAGACTTACGAGAATCTCGTCGAAGACACTCTCAATTCTCACCTGCCGGATGCGCGCTACTCACGATACGAGATCCTAAACCTATCTGTCGCTGCCGATAGTATTCTTCAAAGGGTGCTGCGGCTTGAACAGGAAGGCTTTGAATTTCAGCCCAACGCGGCGATACTATCCGTGACCGCGGTCGACGAGCAATTCGTTGCATCACACCTAAGAAAGGCTCTTATCCAGGGAGTCGAACCGTCGCCGGGTTATCGTGAGATCGTGCAATCAGTTGTCGGCCGAGCACATGTCAACGGGAAGATGCCTGCCGTGATGATTGAGCGTCGCCTGCAACCGTATTTCACCGAACTATGCAGCTGGTCGTTTCAAAGGTTCGCGCAGCAGTGCGCTCAGCGAGGAGTTCGTCCAATAGTCATATATCGTCCGGCACCAGCGGATTTTTCTGGTCAAGAGGCAGCCGCTCACGATAAAATGCTTGGGATGGCCCGAAATGCCGGGCTGGAAGTCATTGACTTGTCTCCAGCCTTTGACTCCGTGAGTGACCGCAGCTCACTGATTCTCGCCAAATGGGACGATCACACGACGGCACTTGGTCACCGGCTGCTCGCGGACAAGTTATATGAAGGCCTACTGCCACTGTTGCGCGCGAAATCACCAATTGCCTCTTCATCCGATAAATAAGGACTCATAGCCACAACTGCCAGGCGGCCATCATATCCATACACACAGGAGTTATCATTCATGGACGAACAAGATATCCAAGCCAGAGTAAAATCTTTTATTCTTAGCGAATACCTCCCAGGAGAAGATCCGGCGGCGTTAACCGATACCACCCCACTAATGACGACGGGAATCCTTGATTCCATCGCTGTGCTCAAGGTTGTGACGTTCCTGGAAGACCAGTTTCATATCACGATCGAGCCACACGAGGCCGTAGTCGAGAACCTCAATACAATTTCGGACATCGAGCGATTTGTGATGTCAAAGAAAGCTTGATCCGCCGATGCCACAGGCCGCACGCCGACCTTTGTTTTCACTAGAGACCTGCGAAACACGCGGAATGAGGCGAAAACCCAATCGGGTGAATCAGCCTCTCTCGGGACCTCTGATGTACGTTAGCGTATTTAGCGAGCAACTTTTATAACGGCAAGATAACAATGATGGATACCAGAGCATTGCACCAGCTTCTCGATGTTTCCGCTTCACGGTTTCCAGATAAGGTCGCGGTCGAGGAAGCCGAAAGCGGTAGTATCCGCTATCGTGAGCTGGCCCGCCTGTCGGATCGAGTGCGGGACCGCTTGCGACGGCTGCAGGTTGGGCCGGGCGATCGCGTGGGCATCTGCATGCGAAAATCGGGCGATGCAGTCGCTTCAATATTCGGGATCATGAAAGCGGGTGCCGCGTACGTCCCCGCAGATCCAACAGCACCGGCCTCGCGCAACGCATTCATTTTCCATAATTGTGCAGTCAAGGTCCTCATCGTCGAGGAACGGTTGGCGGAGGCGATCCGTTTAGAGTTCAGCAAGGTCGGCTTTGCTCCGGAAATCGTTCTCCTCGAGGGAACCGGAGCCGGAGTCCCGCTCATCAAAGCTCTCGATCAGCTCGACTTGGACAATCCAGCGGCGTCGATGCCCAGCGCGGCTCCGCATCCAGATCGTCTGGCGTACATTCTCTACACTTCAGGCTCAACGGGCCGGCCGAAAGGTGTTATGCTCTCGCACGGTAACGCCGCCTGCTTTATCGACTGGTGCTCTGACGTATTTCAACCGAACGAACATGATCGGTTTTCCTCCCATGCTCCTTTTCATTTCGATCTGTCGATTCTCGACATTTATGTCTCGCTCAAACACGGCGCTACACTGGTGCTGGTCGAGGAACAACTGGGTAAAGAACCTGGGCGACTGGCTCCGTGGATTGCCGAGAAGAGACTCACAGTCTGGTACTCGGCTCCATCGATCCTTAGCCTGCTGGCACAGTTCGGAAAACTGGACCAGCACAATTATTCTTCGCTTAGACTCGTGTTGTTCGCCGGCGAGGTCTTTCCGATCAAATACCTGAAACTATTGAAGTCTTTGTGGCTGCATCCTCGCTATTTCAACTTGTACGGTCCAACGGAGACCAACGTCTGTACATTTTACGAGGTGCCACACCTGATTCCTGAGTCTCAAACTGAGCCGGTTCCCATCGGCAAAGCATGTCCGCACTGCGAGCCGCTCGTGGTCACTGAAGTCGGTACCGACGTTGCGCGCGGAGCCGAGGGAGAGTTATGCATTGCTGGACCTAGTGTATTGGAAGGATATTGGAACCTACCAGAAAATACCGCCAAGGCGTTCCTGCCGCGGCGCGGCACCCGCTGGTATCGGACGGGCGACATCGTTGTCGAACTTCCAGATGGCAACTACAAATTCCTAGGGCGACGCGACCGCATGATCAAGAAGCGCGGATATCGGATTGAATTGGGTGAGATCGAGGTGGCGTTGTATCGGCACCCGGCGATCAAAGAGGCTGCGGTATTAGCGTTTCCCGATGACGATGGTGTGCCGATCAGGGCTTTCACCAGTACACGCAACGGATCGAAGTTGTCGATCATCGAGTTAAAGAAATTCTGTTCCGAGAATCTGCCGCTCTATATGGTTCCAGACCTCTTCTGCTCGCTTGAGTCGTTGCCGAAAACGTCGACGGACAAGATCGATTACCAGAAGCTCAAGACTATGAAATGAGAGCGCGGTCACTCGGCCATGGATTTTGAACTGACGCCTGAACAACAGACCTTGCAGAGTGCGGCGATTGAATTCGCTCGCAAGGAGCTGAACAATAATATGATTGAGCGGGATGCCCAGCAGGTCTTCTCGCGTGATGGCTGGGAAAAATGCGCTTCCTTCGGCGTGCAGGGAATGCCGATCCCCAACGATTACGGTGGTCGCGGCGCCGATCCGGTTACAACCGTAGCCATGATGGAAGGCCTGGGTTACGGCGGCTCCGATCAAGGATTGCTATTCTCCATTAATGCTCACATGTGGACCAATTCGATCCCACTACTCAAATACGGCACGACGGAACAGAAGAAGAAATATCTTCCGGGACTGTGCGACGGAAGTCTCATCGGCGCTAACGGCGCCAGCGAACCAAACTCCGGTTCGGATATTTTTTCGATGCAGACCCGCGTCAGCAAAGATGGCAGTGACTACGTTTTGAACGGCAGGAAAATTTTTGTGACGAACGCTCCGGTCGCGGATCTATTTACCATTTACGCAACTCTCGATCCCAAGCTTGGCGCCGCCGGTATCTGCGGGTTCATCGTCGAGAAAGGAACGCGGGGACTTGGCGTTGGAAAAAAGAAAGACAAGATGGGGTTGCGCACAGCACTCATGGCCGAGCTCTTGCTTGAGGACTGCCACGTGCCAGGAACAGCCCTGCTCGGGCGGGAAGGTCGCGGGGCTGAGGTCTTCAACTGCTCGATGGCCTGGGAGCGAGCCTGTATCCTGGCGACCTGTCTCGGAACAATGCGGCGCCAGCTCGAACGCTGCGTCGAGCACGCTCGGAGGCGCAAGCAATTCGGCCAGCCGATCGGCAAGTTCCAGTCAGTGGCCAACCGCATCGTTGATATGAAGCTGCGCTACGAAACAGCCCGACTGATGACGTACAAGGTGGGCTGGCTGATGCAGGGGAATAAATCGGCCGATATGGACGCCGCGATGGCCAAGTTGTATGTCTCCGAATCTTTCGTGAAATCATGCCTCGACGCGATTCAGGTACACGGCGGCGCAGGTTTTTTGACCGAGCTCGAACTCGAACGCGAACTGCGCGACTCGGTGGGGAGCACGCTGTACTCCGGCACCTCGGAGATTCAGCGTAATATTATCGCGCGAGGGCTGCGGATTTGATCTCCGTGCCCTAAATTCGATTCGGTCCTTTCACTTCACGATTGGCACTTACTTGAGATCGAATGCACTCATCCGACCAGTCATCTCAGAAGTTCTGGGGTCTGCTCAAGTGGAAAGAAAGGTGGGGATTATCATGGCGCGGTTGGCTGCTTCTAACTCTGCTTGGTCTGGCATCCGCATCTCTGCTCTTCGTGAATGTACATCCGTTTCTGGCGGTAACGCGTCGCGTCGATACAAACAATCTTGTGGTGGAGGGATGGATACAACGATATGCGTTCCGCGGGGCGGTGAAAGAGTTCAACAGCGGTTCCTATGAGCATATCTTTACGACAGGCGGACCCGAGAATGGCAGCGGCGGGTACGTTAACGATTACCAAACCTCGGCCAGTGTGGGCGCGGAGGCGCTGAAAAGGTTCGGAATTCCGGAGGACGTGATTCAGATGGCTCCATCACGGGTAATTGGCCGCGAGAGAACATACAGCTCAGCCGTTGCATTGCGAGACTGGTTTTACGAACACAACGTGCCCGTTCAGAGTATGAACGTTCTAACGGAGGACTGCCATGCGCGCCGAACGCAGCTTCTATTTCAGAAGGTATTCGGTGAGAACGTTCCAGTGGGGATTATCGCAGTTCCAAATCCCGATTATAATCCCAAATATTGGTGGCATTATAGTGAAGGTGTTCGAGAAGTAATAAGCGAGAGTATTGCCTACATGTACGCGAGATTTCTCTTTTATCCGTCGGCATCGCCACGTGATAAAAAGATGGTGGATGTCTCTCAACGTCCCGTTAACACGCAACAATGAAGATAGCCGTTGTTGGCCTTGGTTACGTTGGGCTGCCGCTGTCGCTTCAATTTGCTCGCTCGTGTGTGAGCGTGTTGGGATTAGATGTTGACGCTAGGAAAGTTCAATTTCTTAATGACGGTCAGAGTTATATAAAGCACATCGAGCCATTGACGATTGCCGAGTTAGTCAGGTCCGGTAAATTCTCGGCATCCACAGAGTTTAGCCGGATAAAAGAGATGGAAGCGGTGATCATTTGTGTGCCAACACCGCTTAACAAGAACCGCGAACCGGATATCTCGTTTGTTCTTGAAACAGGCCGGACGATCGCGCCGTATCTCTCCAAAGGCGCATTGGTGGTCCTGGAGTCGACGACCTATCCAGGAACGACCGACGAGGAGTTGCGCGCCGTTTTGGAGGAAGGATCGGGAATGAAAGCAGGTTCGGATTTTCACCTGGCCTTTTCACCGGAACGGGAGGATCCCGCCAATGAAGAGAGCAAGGTGAAGCTAATCCCGAAAGTCGTCGGGGGTTACACTCCTGCCTGCCTCGATCGCGCCATGGCGCTTTATGGCAAAGCGATCGATACACTTGTGCCGGTCTCGTCGTGTCGCGTCGCTGAGGCGACCAAGCTCCTAGAGAACATTTTTCGGAGTGTGAATATCGCGCTGGTCAATGAACTGAAGCTCGTTTACAGCGCCATGGGCATCGATATTTGGGAAGTGATTGAAGCGGCCAAGACGAAGCCATTCGGGTTTATGCCGTTTTATCCCGGCCCTGGGCTTGGCGGGCATTGCATCCCGATCGATCCCTTCTACCTGACGTGGAAAGCGCGGGAGTATGGCAAGCACACTCGCTTCATTGAGCTGGCGGGCGAGATAAACACAGCAATGCCGGAAAATGTGGTCCATCGCGTTGCCGACGCGTTAAACAGCCGAAATAAAGCGGTCAAGGGCAGTCGAGTGCTAATTTTAGGGCTTGCCTATAAACCAAACGTTGATGACGAGCGCGAATCACCGAGTTACGTTTTAATGGATCTTCTCAGCGAGCGCGGCGCCGAACTGGAGTACTACGATCCCTACGTCCCAATGATTAAGCCGACCCGTGAGCATTCGCATTGGGCCGGCAAGAAATCCGTGGAGTGGGATCGCGCGACTATTGAGAGCTTTGATCTTGTGCTTATCGCAACAAATCACAGCTGTGTGAACTATCAGCAGTTGGCTGATTGGGCCCAGTGCATCGTGGACACGCGAAACGCAATGTCGGGGACAGACGTACGTCCTGGCAAAGTTTGGAAAGCATAGAGATCTCGTGCGGCAAACATCCCCTTCCAAGCCGCTCTGTTAAGCATCAGGTCAAATTTCGCCAAATGACTGACGCGACAGGCTCGCCTCGTTTGCTGTGGAGTGGATTTCTGCAGTCGTGTGAAAGATTTCCCACGCGCGGAGCAATCGACGTCGCTGGCCGGGAGGTCACTTACCAGCAACGTCGATTGCGTGCGAAGCGTCTGGCGGCTACCCTTCAGAACACCGCCGTGCCCGGCGCAGTTCCGCTGACGGGAGTGTTCGTTTACCGTTCTGAGACGGCGTATGCTGCTGTTCTCGGAGTTTTGATGGCCGGTCATGGATACGTGCCCCTGAACCGGACGTTCCCAATAGATCGAACGCGGTTGATGCTGGAGAAATCCATGTGTCGCTCGGTGATTGTCGATGCCGGCTCCGAGTCGCAGTTGGAGAGATTGTTATGCAGCGTCGCCACGCCATTGGTCATCATCTGCCCGGATCGCGCCGATGTGACGGAATTAGCAGGCAAATTTCCTGCGCATCGGTTTATAGGAGCGCGTGAACTGGCTGACGCCGAGCAATGGTCTTCAGTCGAAGTCGCCGCCAATTCGTTTGCTTATCTGCTCTTCACTTCCGGCAGCACGGGCCAACCGAAAGGTGTCATGGTGTCACACGCCAACGTGCTTCATTATGTAGACTACGTCACGAGCGGCCGCTACGGCTTCACGAGCAACGATCGCCTGTCGCAAACATTCGACCTTACATTTGACTTGTCGGCACACGACATGTTCGTCGCGTGGCAGACTGGGGCTTGCCTGTGTTGCCCAACTCAGAAACAATCCGTCAAGCCGGGCGATTTTATAAATGATGCGCGCTTGACGGTCTGGTTTTCCGTACCATCCACGGCAGCGTTCATGCGCCGATTTGGAGTTCTCCAACCGGGGATGTATCCGGGATTGCGATTGAGTTTGTTTTGTGGCGAGGCATTACCTGTGGACATGGTACGTCACTGGGCGCTCGCAGCACCCAATTCCGTGATTGAGAACATTTATGGACCCATGGAGCTAACCATCGGCTGCACGGCCTACCGGTGGGACAGTGCAAAGTCGCCTGACGAATGCGAGCAAGGAATTGTGCCGATCGGGGAACCATTTGATGGCATGCAGGCGTTGATCGTCGATGAGCAGTTGCGCGAAGTGGAACAAGGAAGTGATGGCGAGCTACTCATGACTGGTCCGCAGGTAAGTCTGGGTTACTGGCAAGATGAAGCGAAGACTCGACGGGCATTTGTCGACATTGCTGGGAAGAACGGCACCTACTATAGAACGGGTGATCGCGTTCGTCGGCCTGCCGTGAATAAGCCGCTGGTTTATTTGGGACGACTTGATAAGCAGATCAAAGTGCTCGGTCACCGGGTCGAGCTAGGTGAGATAGAAGCCGCTATAAGGCAGCTATCCGGACTGGAAGGAGTCGTCGCCATCGGGTGGCCCACGACAGAAAGCGGGGCCAATCGAATTGAAGTTTTCCTGGAGACCGACGGATTCGACACAAAAGTGCTGGCGATGCAACTCAAGGAAAAGCTTCCGGTGTACATGCTGCCTCGAGATATTCTGGTTCTAGATCGGTTTCCGCTAAATGCGAACGGCAAATACGACCGAAAAGCCTTGCAAGCGATTCTTGAAAATAGTCCTGGATCAGACGCGGCCTCGCGCAGCGACACCGCGCTATTCACGCGGCGCAGTTGAAGCGAGGATTCGAGAGTCAAAGTAAAAGAAAACACAGTGGAAGAGGCGTGTTTGTAGCTGCCAGGATCAATTTATCGCTGCAGACGCGCTGTTGAATAGCGCACGCACCTGCTGGATCAAAACGAACCGGCGATCTGTTGGTCGGCACCGGCTAACCTAACTTGATGCATTCTGTCAGAACGTCGGGAATCTTAATTTTTTCAAAATACGCTGCTATTTCACTCGTGTTCAGTCAGATACATGCACTTGGACAAAAACTGGCGTCGGAAATTCTTACGCGTTTCGATTCACTCGAAGTGACAAAGAAAATCACAACCTCATCTGTGGCGGGCATTTACCGTATCCCCGTGAAAGCTGGCATTTCGTTTGCTCATCGAGTCTTTCGCGGCGGCTACTCATCGACAAATGGAACGGTTGACGGATCGGGATTCATCCGCTTCTCAGCAGACTCCGAAATCTCGCCCGACTTTTTCGGAGCGGCTGAAAGCTGGACTAGTTGCATTGCATTGCTTTGCAGCAGCACAAGTCGTTGCAGTCTCATCTGCGAGCGCCCAGGACCCTGCTACGGTGGGGCAGTTTTCATCGGTGATGACTTGGCCGTACAAAGCAGTCCACGCTCACCTCCTCCCCACAGGCAGAGTGCTGTGGTGGCCCTCGTTCAGCGACGGCGACAACCCCACGCTCTGGGATCCATCAACAAACACGAACACTCCGGTTACGCATGCAGGAGCAAACATTTTCTGTTCAGGCCATGCCTTTTTGCCTAATGGACAACTCTTGGTGGCCGGTGGGCACTTAGACTCCTGGGTTGGGTTACCCAACGCTTACACGTATAACCCATTGGACAACACCTGGACGCGATTGCCTGATATGAACAACGGTCGATGGTACCCGACGAACACCACGCTGCCGAACGGAAATATGCTTGTGATTAGTGGCTGGATCAATGCGAGCGTGGGTGTCAATGTCGAGCCTCAGGTGTGGCAGAGTGCAACGGGATCCTGGCGCAACCTGAGCACAGCGCATCTGGCTCTGCCTTTCTACCCATTCATGTTTGTTGCACCTAACGGCAAAGTGTTCTGCGCCGGGCCCAGCCAGACGACCCGGTACCTTGATGTTACTGGCACTGGTGCTTGGAGCACGGTAGCGAATAGCAACTACGGGACTCGTAATTGGGGATCGTCAGTGATGTACGACGACGGCAAAGTACTGCTCATGGGCGGAAGCCCATGCGGATTTTACAAGACCGATTGCACCACTTATCCAACGGCGACGGCGGAGGTCATCGACCTGAACAGTCCAAATCCCACTTGGACCTCCACTGGATCGATGGTGACGGGAGGGCGCAAACTCCACAACGCTACATTGCTCGCAGACGGCAAAGTCCTGGTAACCGGCGGAAGCAGAGGAACTGAGAGTCCGCAAATTCAACCGAGCGATCCAGCATACGTATGCGAGATGTGGGATCCGGAAACCGGCACGTGGACAACGATGGCGAGCCTGACCACGGTTCGAACCTATCACTCCACTGCCCTGCTGTTGGCCGACGGGCGCGTTTTGTCGGCAGGAGGAGAGTTCGGACAGTTTCAAGGAGCCTCAGCAGAAATATATTCGCCTCCTTATCTCTTCCACGGTTCTCGTCCAACTATCACGTCCGCACCTGCAAGCGTTGGGTACGGCCAGTCATTTTTTGTGGGCACGCCCGACGCAGCGAGCATTTCAAAGGTCACACTAATCGCGCTGCCTTCGGTGACGCACGGCTTTAATATGAGCCAGCGCATCAGCCGGCCTATGTTCTCGCAAGCCACAGGCGGCCTGAACGTGACGTCGCCTTCAAACCCCAACACCACTCCTCCGGGCTACTACATGCTGTTCATCCTAAATTCCAACGGCGTCCCTTCAGTGGCAAAGATCGTCCAAATTGGTGGTACCGCACCTACACCTACACCTACACCGACTCCAACCGCAACGCCGACTCCGATCCCAACCCCAACTCCGAGCCCAACTCCAAGTCCTACACCAACTCCAATTGGCACCCCAACGCCAACTCCTACACCAACGCCGACCCCGCCTCCGACTCCAACTCCAACACCAAGTCCTACACCAACGCCGACACCAACTGCAACGCCAACATCGACTCCGACTCCAACCCCAACTAACACCCCAACCCCAACGCCAACACCGACTCCAACCCCAACTCCGACTGACACCCCGACCCCAAC
>Ga0193728_1000802_pt1 | contig 15608 bp, 9 predicted proteins | sample U1c1metaG_FD_143037 | JGI IMG/M metagenome (GOLD analysis project Ga0193728, IMG submission 143037) | Soil microbial communities from a riparian zone of the East river system, Colorado, United States - U1c1 | ecosystem: Environmental > Terrestrial > Soil > Riparian zone | place: USA: East River...
ATTTTGCAGCGACAAAGCAGCACGCCAGCCTTGACTTGCCTCTTGGTTGGGCATAACCTTCCCGGCAAATGCCCGATTCCCACCTCATTACCGGGCAAACGATCTCACACTATCGCGTCCTAGAAAAGCTCGGTGGCGGCGGGATGGGTGTCGTGTACAAAGCAGAAGACACGCGCCTAAAACGCTTCGTGGCGCTCAAGTTTCTGTCCGAAGGGCTCACCGAAGATCGTGCTGCCCTCGAAAGGTTCCGGCGAGAAGCACGCACCGCGTCCGCTCTGAATCATCCGCATATCTGCACGATCCACGACATTGGCGAACACGACGGAAAGCCATTTCTCGTATTGGAGTTGATGGAAGGAGAAGTTCTGACCGACCGGCTCGTGGCCGGCCCTCTCCCGCTCCCAACCCTGGTTGACCTGGGAATTCAAGTTGCCGACGCACTCGACGCCGCTGGTGCAAATGGAATTATTCATCGCGACATCAAACCCTCAAACATTTTCATCACGAACCGCGGCCAGGCTAAAGTGCTCGACTTCGGGCTGGCAAAGGAAGTCAGACCGCGCGTTGAAGGGCACGGCTCGACTGAGTCGACCGGGTTCCTGTCTGCCGCTGGCACGGTAGTGGGCACCGTCGCCTATATGTCTCCGGAACAGACGCGCGGTGATGAACTGGACTCTCGCTCGGATCTGTTCTCTCTTGGAGTGGTACTCTATCAGGCGGCCACCTGCCGTTTTCCTTTCCCGGGCCCTACTACAATAGCCGTTCTGCAACAGATCGCCTCCATGGAGCCGCCGCCGCCGAGCAGCCTGTGCGAGGAAATTCCCCCAGAATTTGACCGCATTGTGCTGCGGCTGCTCGCCAAGGAGCCGGACCAGCGGTTTGCCTGCGCCGCGGAACTAGCGGAGGCGCTACGTCAACTCGGCGAGGTGGTTGCACAGAATCGCATTTCGCCAGAACGGGTCGGCGTCTCGGGGGAACGTGGAGCGGTTAGCGAACTCTTCGTCGGCCGTGAACGGGAACTGGAACGCCTCGATAGCCTCTTGAGGCAGGCCGCCGCGGGTTCGGGCAGGCTCATTTTTCTGACGGGCGAGGCGGGGATCGGCAAGTCCTCCCTCGCGGAAGAGTTTTTTCTTCGCGCCAGGCGGCGGCATTCCAGCCTGATGGTATGCGGTGGAAGGTGCATCGAGCAATTCGGCACCGGCGAAGCTTACCTCCCGTTTCTCGATGCCATTGGCCAACTGTTGGCAGGTCCGGTGCGCGAACGCGTTCTGGAGGTCCTCCGTACAACGGCCCCTACCTGGTGCCTTCAACTTCCGGCCGCATTTGGGTCTTCCTCCGAATTGGAGCGAATCCGGCAGGAAACCATTGGAGCCGGGAAAGAGCGAATGCTCCGCGAAATGGGCGATGCTCTTGCCGCACTTGCGGCGCGCTGGCCGGTTGCGATCCTGCTGGAAGATCTTCACTGGGCTGACTCCGCGAGCGTTGATCTGCTGGGGCACCTCTGCCACCGTGCGCCCCGGCACCGCTTATTGCTTCTGGGAACATTTCGGCCTGCGGAGCTAGAGACCTCCAGCCACCCGCTCAAGAACTACTTGCGTGAAATGCAGGCGCACAAGGAATGTGAGGAAATCGCGTTAGGTGCACTTCGTGCGGAGCACCTGAGCACTTACCTGGACGCACTCTTCTCTCCGAACGACTTTCCTCCGGAGCTGTTGCAGCTCATCCATCGCAAGACGGACGGACAGCCCTTTTTTGCCACCGCGCTGATGCGGTTCATGCGCGAGCGTGGCGACATCGCCCGACGGAACGCTCACTGGAGCCTGGTGCGCCCACTTGCGGACCTGATCCTGGAAGTGCCCGAGAGTGTGCGGAGCCTGATCAGCAGGCAAATTGATTCCCTAGAAGAGAACGACCGCAGGATTCTTCAATACGCGAGCGTCGAAGGCGAAGAGTTCACGTCCACGGTCTTGGCACAACTGCTCGGAACCGACGAGGTCGCTTTGCAGGAACGGCTGGCAGTAATCGAGCGTGTTCACCAGTTGATTGAATCGCAGAGTGAATCCGAATTCCCCGATGGTTCGACGACCAACCGGTATCGTTTTGCCCATGCGCTCTACCAAAATTTTCTCTACGGCGATCTGGTGAGTAAGCGCCGCGAGGTGCTTCACAGGCAGGCTGCCGATCAACTCTTGCGCCATTACGGCGAGATGGCCACGCGCATTGCCTCGCAACTCGCAGTACATCTTGAACGCGGGCGCGAATTCTGGCGCGCCGTTGAGTTTCTCGAGGCGGCAGGCGACAACGCCGTTCACGTCTATGCCTATGCCGAGGCCGCCGGCCACTACACCCGCGCCCTGAACCTTTTAGACAAGGTTAGGCCTTCGGAGCAGACGAAAAAATCCATCGCGCTTCGCCAGAAACGCGGCGGTTCAGCCTTTGCTCTAAGCCGCTTCCCGGATGCCATTGAAGATTTTGCCGCCGCAGCAAGCTTGGCGCGGAGTCTCGACGACCCGTCACTCGAATGGGCAGGACTCAACTCCCTGGCCATGACTCTCTTCTGGTCCCATCGCGTCGACGAAATGCTTCAGCGCGCTGCGGAGGCCCTTTCCGCGGCGGACCGGGCAGGCAGCGAAGTTCTCCGAGTCCAGACCACGCTCTTGCTTGCGCTCAAGCACGTATGTTACGGCGAGCTGGACCAAGCCAGAGAGCCCATCGAGGATTGTCTCGAGCGTGCCACCAAGCTCGATCTCAAACCCGTTATTCTAGGCGCCACGGAATGGTATGGCGCCCTCTGTTTCTTTCAATCCGACTACCAACGCAGTGAGGCGTTCTTGCTCCGCGCCCAGGTTCTTGCCTCGGAGTTGCGCGACGGCTTCATGCTACTCCACGGCCTGTTTTTCCTCGGGCTTGTGCGCGGTAACCTCGGCCGCATCTCTGAATCACTTGCCACGCTAGGGGAGGCGATCGCCCTCGCCCGCCGCAATGGAGACCGCTTCTGGCTGCCGCGCCTGCCGAACTGCATTGGCTGGGTGCACCGCGAGATCGGTGACTTCGACGGTGCTCTCGAATACGATCAGCAGGGTGTCCAAATCGCCCAGGAGAATAATGTCCTCGAGGCGGAAGCGAACTCATTGATCAACATGGGCATCGATTTCGCTCACGTCGGTCAATCTGAGAAAGCCCTACCTACCTTCCACGCTGTCGAATCCATCTTCGCGCGCGATGCCTGGTTCCGCTGGCGCTATAGCATCCGTCACGAGGCAGCACGTGCCGCGCATTGGCTTAAGCAAGGCAACATCGAGAAAAGTCTGGATCACACGCGGCGCCTGGCCGAGACGGCTACGACGCACGGCGCGCGGAAGTACATCGTGATTGCGCATCAGCTTCTCGCGGAAATCGCCATGGCCAACGGGAACCTTGTCGTCGCCGAGTCCGAGCTAAACATCGCGATTATTTTGCTGCGCGATTATCCTGTACCCATCGTGGCATGGCGCGTCTATGCGAACCTGGGGCGTTTGCGGACCGCAATGAACCAATCTGAAAAGGCGCGCGAAGCTTTTTCAGAGGCGGGAACTGTGATCCGTCAGATTGCTGCCAATATTCAAGACGGTAGGCTGCGCGCGATATTCCTCGAATCCGATGCTGTCCGGGCGGTTGTTGACTCGCTCGGACAGTCCGCCTCCTCCTGATGGCCGGGCTGCGTCCCCCTTAATAGTGCGCAGATCCGCGCCCGCTTCGAGAAGATGCGTGGCGAAGCAATGGCGTAGTGTGGGCGGGTATACGACTTTCTGGAGGGCGGCCCGCCGGGCGGCTTCTTTGCAGGCGTGATAGATCCCCTTGGGCGTGATGGGGCAATCACTGCTTCGACCATACCTGCTAGGAAACAGCCATACACTAGGCTTTCGTCGCAACCGGCGCCAGTGTTGGCGGAGTTCGTCGAGCAACTTTGGACTGAGCAGCACATCCCGATCTTTGCGGCCTTTGCCGCCTCGGACGTGAATCACCATACGCTGACTGTCGATGTCACTCACTTTTAAGCGCGCGAGTTCCGCACGCCGGAGTCCGGTAGCGTAGAGGGTCATCAACAAAGTGCGATGCAAGGGAGGGCGAGCTGCATCGATCAGTCGCGCCACTTCTTCCTGACTTAAGATCGTTGGTAAGCGACGCGTCTTCCTTGGGTACGGGGTGTCTTCCACGCTCCAGGCCTTCTTGAGAGTTTTGATGTAGAAAAATCGGAGAGCTGCCAATCGTTGCCGAACCGTGGGTGTTGCCAATTTCTGTTTTTGAAAAAGTTCGGCTTGGTATTCGCGAATATGCCGAGGGCCCAAGCGGTCTGGGGGAAGGCGGAATCGTTGAGAGAAATCTTCGACGGCGCGGATGTAACAATCTATGGTAGTCCTGCGTAATTACGAGCCTGGAGTTCGTCCAGCATCATTTTTCTGAGATGGGTCACAGGGACACCTCCTCCCCAGAAACTTCTTGGTGATAGCTTCAAGGGTGGGCCGCAGTGACCTGTGGGCCGAGTTGTGCTGTCTTCTTTCTGATGAACTCGATTTGTTGTTGGCGGTTTCGTTGCTCGTAGTACTCCGCGCCTTTATCGACGTACTGCTGACCGTACTTCAGCATCCGATAGACTAGCCGGGCGAGCCGGTGCGCCATGGCTGTGATGGCTTTCGGGGCACCGAGCTTGCGGCGCAAGCGTCGATACTGGGCGCCGAGGTAGGTCTGGCTGCGCAGTAGTGTCGTGGCTGCTATCCGCAATGATGTGGCAGCGCGGTTGACAACATGACGTGTACCGCGACTGAGCACCTTGTCTCCGCTGATACGATTGTCTTGGCAGAGTCCTAGCCAGGAAGCGAAGTGAGCCTCGGTTTTCCACCGGCTCATGTCGAGTCCCACTTCACTTACCAGCGTCTGGGCGACCATCACGTCGATGCCGTCGATCCGCGTCAGATCCACTCCCGTGATGCGCTGCAGTTCATCGGCGAGGTGGAATGAGGGATTATTTTTGTTTTGTCGGCCCTTCTTTTTCTGGGCTTCTTCTTTCGCCCGTGGCGGAACCGTATCCGCAAAACCAGCCAAGTGTTTCTGTAATTGCTGGTCGCACTCGGCGATCCGTCGCTGGTAGATGTCGTACATCTTGACTTCCTGTTGCAGCACGAAGAGCAGCTCTTCGCGCCAATTGCCTTCCAGGCTTTTCGCAATCTCCTCCTTGCTCGCATGAATCCGCGGATCACTCAGTTCAGCCAATTTCCGCGGGTCACGGTCTCCTATCAAGATTGCCCGGACGATCTTCTGTCCGGTAACTCCACTCAGATCGCTGATCACGTTCGCCAATTGCAAGTTCATTTGCGTCAGCACCTTCTGCATCCGGAGAATGCACGTCCCTATTCCGCGCGCATGTTCTTTCCGTTGTCGCCAATAGGTGCGAAGTACCCGAATCTCCGAAGTGGGTCGAAACGAATTGTTCAGCAATCCATAGGTGTGTAATTTCAGCAGCCACTGGCTTTCCTGTACATCGCTCTTGCGTCCCGGCAGGTTCTTGGTGTGCCGCGCGTTAACCAGATAGACCTCGAAGCCGCGTTCTTCCAAAATGTCGTACAAGGGGATCCAATACACTCCGGTCGACTGCAGGGCCACCGTCTTCACTTCGCAGCTCTGCAACCAGTCGGCTAACCGACGCAGATCTGCTGTGAAGCACTCGAATCGGCGCACAGGTTTCGGATCGCGCTCCGGTCGCACCGCCACGTAATGCGCACTATTGCCCACATCAATGCCCGCAGCGTGTGAATGGACCACCTCCAGACCTGGGTCCTCCGATCGCAGCCGTCGCGCCAGTTCCTTTCTCTCCTTTCGGTTCCGCCACTGCTTCTTGTCTATTGTCATCCCTGTTCTCCCAATCCGAATCGAATCCTGTATCAAATTTGCAAAAACGGGGAACTCTAGACAAGTTTCTGGTGCCAGTGACGCGTCGCAGATGCGGTCTAAGCTTGTGACCCAAACTTATCTCAGTCCTCAGGCACAATCGATCCGCTCACCTCACGCGCAGCGTCCGCCGCCGGGCGGCTTGGTTCAAACTGTATTACGGGCACTTTTTCTGTCATGTCTTCCATCAGGACTACATCGTGAGAAAAGGCCACAACACCCTCGAACTGGAACACCACATGTGGCGATTGTTAGACGCGCGTGGCGCGCAATTCCCCGCTGAGCACAACTTCGGCCACCTCTACCACGCTAAATCGGAATTGATCAATCACTACAAGAGTCTTGATCCTTGCAACTGTTTCAATCCAGGCATTGGGCGCACTACTAAACGAACGCAGTGGCACGACGATCCGCACCGCGTCCTTCATCCCGGTTGGCTCGACGCCGAGACCAGCAGCCAAGAAGGGGTGCGCCAACAGGTTGCCGCCAACGCCGGCTCAGTCCAGAAAACTAGTTAGCGCGTTCCGGATGGCATCGTCGGCAACCCTTACTTTGGGATTACTTCAGGGTTGCTCGTTTGGACTAACAACACCGGTGCGGCGCAGTGTGAAACCATGGCAGAATTTGTTGGCCAGCAAGGTCTCAAAGAGGCCGGAGTTGAACAAATGTCATTGATCTACTCGATGCTCATGTCCGTGGACGGTTACGTGGAAGACGAGCACGGGCGCTTCGACTTTGCCGCTCCCGACGAAGAGGTGAATGCCTACATCAACCAGCTCACCTCGTCAGTTAGCACCTACCTCTACGGGCGAAGGATGTACGAGTCGATGGTCTATTGGGAGACTGCGCACACGGTTCCCAACCTGCCGCAGTTTTTGCGCGACTGGACGCGGCAATGGCAGGCGGCCGAGAAGATCGTTTACTCCAGAACCCTCGCCGAGCCGCGCAGCGTGCGAACGGGGATCGAGCGCGAGTTCGATCCCGACGTAGTGCGGCGACTCAAGGGCGGCGCCCGCCACGACATCACCTTAATGGACCCGGGCTCGCCGCGCGCGCGTTAAGGGCTGGTCTTGTTGACGAGCTTCAAATGTTCGTCTGCCCTGCGGTCGTCGGCGCCGGAAAACGGTTCTACCCGGATCGTGTGCGGTTGAAGCTGGAATTGGTTGACCAGCACCGGTTCCGCAACGGCGTGGTCGTTCTGCGGTACGCTGTCCGTGGCTGATACGCTCGCCGTTAACGCGAGAGATCAAGAAGCGGGCACTCGGAAGGACCGCTCTGATCCAGTGGGCGGCTTGTCGGCGATCCGGAAACTGACGCGGCCATTTCGCGCCGGTGCTTGACAAACGGCGCTACCGGACGAGCGGAATTACTTGCGAGTTACCTTTGCCTGGTACCTTAGCACGAGTCCAAACGCCCGGCATCGCTACTTGCCGCAGGCGCATCCGGCGGGTCGCGAGTGTGCGTGCACTCTCAGTGAGGCGTGCAGTCGCTTGCTGGTGGTAATGCTAGGCCGACCGCCGTGTTCAGCGATGGTGAACTCGTGAAGTCGAACATATCTTCGAGCGCGTCAGCATGCAGGTCGCGCTTTGTCAGGTGCAGACGCTCATCTGGATTGTCTAAACTCAAAAACCGCTTCTCGATGAACCCCAAGAGGGAAGTGTGATCCGCCACCGCGTGCGACACGTAGTGCTGCTTCACAAATGGCGAAACCACCATCAAGGGAACACGGAATCCCAGCTGGTCGAAGCTGGCACAGTTGCCAGGATACGGCCCGGTCGGATCTGCGCCCAGCCCTGGGCAGAGCGACTCTGCCTCGCCTACGCTGGTATCCAGAGTGCCCGACAAGTTAAACGCGCACTTCGCCCCCTGCCCAGGCAGCAAGCTAAGCGGAGGATTCGACAAGTCCGCGCACTGCCCTGGCGAAATTCCGTCCGGCGTCCGCGCACCTCCTTGCGGCGCCTTCGGTGGCGTCACGTGATCGTAATAGCCGCCGTGCTCGTCATACGTAATAAAGATGACCGAATCCTGCCAGAAGGGCCCATTTCGTACCGCATCCACTACCTGCGAAACAAATGCCTGTCCTCTCTGGATGTCCGTCGGCGGATGCTCGTCATTCTCATTTTGGATTCCTCCGTTTGGGACTCCGGGCAGTCCAAAGTTCGGATCAACCAACGCTACTTGCGGCAGCAGCGGCAGCTGAGGTGACCCGGCGGCCTGGGCGAAGAAAAATTGCAGCGGTATAAAGTGGGGGTCGATGTTCGGCGGTGCCCCAAACGGCCGGAAGCTCGCTCCTTGCGGCGCATCCTGGAAATAATCGCCCCAGGAAATTCCATTGCTATCCAGCAAATCGAAAATCGTTCCGGTGATCGGCTTGTATCCCCCTGGCGGTGGAAACTGATCAAAGGTGCTCAAATGTCCAAAGGAAGTCGCGGCCATGAAATACGCGCGATTGGTAAACGTGCCGCCCAGCGCTGGCGAAAAGTATCGATCATTGATCGCGAAGTTCGCCGCCAGGTTGTAGTAGAACGGAATATCGTCCTGCGTGTAGAAGCCCATCGTCTGATCTTCAGTCGCGTCCTCGACGCCATTGTCCACCTGTTCTGTTGCGTCGTTAACACGCACGAATCCGTCGCTCAGCGTTTCTTCAAGCGCGCCGTTTGGGTTCAAAAAATTCGCCTCTTTATGGGTGCCCAGCCAGGAATGATCCAGATCGGGAGCCGCGCAGCGTCGGCCATCATGAAACGCAAACACCGTGCTCCCGTTGTCGTCGAGGTTCGAGTTGAAGCAGGTAAAGTTCCCTGCCGCGTCAACTCTACAAGATAATCCGTCCACGCAGTCGTGGTCGTTTTTGCTACAGCCATTGGACGACGTGTGATACGGAGTCCCCGGCGCATAGGCCAGCGCTCCAAAATAATTGTCGAACGAATGGTTTTCCTGCATCACGATGATGATGTGCTTGACCTTCTTGATGTCACCATTAGCCAACGCCTGCTCTGTGGTTACTGCCGTTAGGGCAATCACCACCAAAACAGCGAGCAACAACCGGTATAGCTTCATGTTCTCCTCCTTTCGCTGCTACTGCGTGGACCCGCCGTGCATGCTGACAAATACCCTCTGTTCCCGTTAAATTCCCCGGTTCCCTGGCCCATCCGCGTTTGGACATGTCCGGTAACACTACTTCCGCCTATCGGGGAACGCAAGCGCACGGTGTGACACTCAGCACTTGGAACCGCCACCCGTACTCAACTCAGCTTTCTGGCGGTTCCGGTCCCATTGCTGGCGATTTGTCGGCAATGCGGAAGTTATGACTCCTCCGATGCTAAGTTCCGAGTAGCTCGTGATCCACTCGAAACCACGTAGTGGGTGTTGGAAGAGCGGCGGCCGAGTAGTAACGAAAACACTTCTTATCCGGGAGGCCACGCAGGTCATACAATCATTCATTCATAACCGGGAGAGATAATGCACACCTTCTTCCAAGACCTTCGGTACGCTTTGCGAATGCTTCGCAAGAACTCTCTGCTGACGGCGGTGATTGTCGCTTCGTTGGCGATTGGAATCGGTGCAAATTCCGCTATTTTCAGCGTAGTAGATGCGCTGCTATTGCGTCCACTGCCTTATCCTCATCCGGACCGCTTAGCTGCGGTGTGGCTGCATTCTCCCGCAATCGGAATCCTGCGCGACTGGCCGTCTCCGGGCCAGTACATTGACATCCAGAATGAAAATCATTCCTTCGAGCAGATGGCGCTGGCACAGAGCCGGATCTTCGTGTTGACGGGCCGGGAGCGGCCGGAGCGGATTTTTGGAGCGCGTACACAGTCCAGCCTGTTGGAGATGCTCGGGGCAAAGCCTCTGCTTGGCCGTTTGCTGCTCCCGGAGGAGGACAAGCCCGGCAAACCGGATGTGGCGGTTCTAAGCGAGCGAGTCTGGAAACGTCTGTTCAATTCAGATCCAGGGATCGTAGGGAAGACCATCGTGCTCAACGGTAACCCGTTCATCGTTGCCGGCGTGTTACAGCGTGGTTTTATGCTTGACGCAGAGGTGATGCCGTCGGAAACACCGATGGACAAGATGGATATCTTTGCACCCTTGCCCCTGGGAGCCGATGCGGTGAAAAACAGGGGCGACGAAAACTACAATATTATGGTGCGGTTGAAGCCGGGTGGGTCAGTGCAAAAGGCCCAGGCGGATATTGAGGTGATCGCCAGTCGCATCCGCGAGAAGGACAAGCGCGACGCCAGCTTCGGAATGCATGTCATCGGGCTGCAGGAACAGGTGGTCGGGGACGTACGCCGGGCACTGTTGGTGCTGCTCGGGTCGGTCGGGCTGGTTCTGCTGATCGCGTGTGCGAACGTTGCAAACTTGTTGCTCACCCGCGCGGCGGGGCGAGAAAAAGAAGTAGCGATCCGCACGGCTTTGGGGGCGGGCTGGCAGCAGCTTGCGCGGCAACTACTTACTGAAAGTGTTCTCTTGGGACTTCTCGGCGGAGCGGCCGGGCTGTTGGTCGCGCAAGTAAGTATTTACGCGTTGCGCTCGATGAACCCGGGAAACATTCCGCGATTGGAAGACATTGCAATCAATAGCACGGTCCTCATGTTCACATTTGGGGTCTCGCTGGCGACCGGAATTCTGTTCGGCGTTGCACCGCTATGGCGCGCCATCAAGGTGGATTTGAACACCTCGCTAAAGGCCGGTGGGCGCAGCGGACAGAGCGACGGTGGTTTGTACGTGCGTCGCCACAGTTTGCGGAGATTGCTGATCGTTTCCGAGCTGACTCTTTCGTTAATGCTTTTGATTGGAGCCGGACTGTTGATTCGCAGTTTTGTGCGCTTGCAAAGCGTGCCGCCGGGGTTCACCACCGATCATGTGCTGACGATGGAGGTGGCCGCGACGGGCCGAAAATACCAGGACGATAAAAACGACAAACCAATTGTCAATTTCTACAAGGAAATCGAGAGCCGTGTCGCTAGACTGCCGGGCGTGGTCGCGGAAGGAGTTGTTTCGGGACTGCCGCTGACAGGCGAGGTGGGTTGGGGACAAATCAACGTGGAGGGCTATGCACCGCCACCGGGGCAAGAGTTGCAAGCGGATATTCGCGTCGCAAGCACGGATTATTTTCGGACGATGGAGATTCCGCTGCGCAAGGGCCGATTTTTCACCGAAGATGATAACGCGGACAAGCCGCAAGTGGTGATCATTGACGAGAAATTCGCGCAGCGCTTCTGGCCAGACAGCGATCCCATTGGAAAACACTTGTGGTTCCACGACCCCAAGAAGCCGATCACGATTGTGGGTGTGGTGGGCGTAGTCAAACAATACGGCCTGGAGACCGATGGCAAGATCGCGACCTATTTTCCGCAACAGCAGTTCGCCGACCGTGGAATGTTTCTGGCGGTGCGCACGTCATCGGAAGCGACAGGATTATCTTCCGCAGTCGTAAGTCAAATCCATGCGGTCGATCCCGACGTGGTAGTTTACGGAATCCGGACTATGCAGGATCGCTTGTACGATTCGCTGGCACGCCAGCGCTTTGCGAGCAGCATGCTAGGCGCGTTTGCGGTGTTTGCGTTGCTGCTAGCTGCCATCGGTCTCTACGGTGTGATGTCGCATCTAGTGACGCAAAGCACTCACGATATCGGCGTGCTGGTGGCGCTGGGAGCGCGGCCAGGAAACATTATTCAGCTCGTGGTGCGACAGGGACTGCAGTTGACGGGGATTGGAATTGTGGTGGGCCTCGTGGGCGCAGCCGCGCTGACCCGTGTTATGACCAGCTTATTATTTGGGGTGAGTACGACAGACGCGTTCGTCTTCGGGACAGTGCCGGTGCTGTTGGTGGCGGTAGCGTTTGCCGCGACCGCTATTCCAGCGTGGAGGGCAACTCTCGTGGATCCGATGGTCGCGTTGCGAGAAGAATAGCGGCGCGTGTCGCGGTTTTATTCATCTCAGTGCGTTTCCGCGCTGCGCTTCCAACCTAAATCATCGAATCTCTCAGCGCACCATCAACGTTCGCTGGGCCCTGCTGCAGTAAGTCCTAGGAAACTTCGATGAACACATCGTTCTGACATCCGTGGGCCCACAGTCTGGCGAATTCTGAGCACATTGTCAGCAACCCGTCCCTTACTGGATTATGGAAGGGTCGCCCGTCATCCGCCGCGAATCAGGTGCCACGCTGTCCGGTGCCTTGGAATCGCGCACCGACCAGCCGAAGGATTTTATTCGTCGCGGAGGGCGGCCATGGGATCGAGCCGCGCCGCGCGGCGCGCTGGCAAGTAGCTGGCGAGGATGGCCACAGCCGTAAGCGCAACTGCGGAAAGCGAAATCGTCAGCGGGTCGTAAGGTTTGAGGCCGAAGAGCATCGCGCCCGCGATTTTGCCCAAGGCCAGCACCAGCGCGGCGCCGACTGCCAGGCCGATCACCAGCATGGTGCAGGCTTCACCCAGCACCATACCTAAAATGTTTCGCCGTTGCGCCCCCAGCGCTATGCGCAACCCGATTTCTCCGGTGCGGCGCGTGACGAAATTGGACATCACGCCGAAGAGCCCCATCATGGCCAGCAAAGTGGCCAGCGCGCCGAAAAACGCGGAAAGCGCGGCCATCAAACGCTCGCGCAGCAGCGAATCGCGGATGTTCGTCTGCATGACATGGAATTCCTCGCCGATCTCGGGGCTGGCCTCGGCCAGCGCGTTTTTCAGTTCTTGCGTCAGTGTTCCCATGGGGAGATTGGAGCGAATCAGCAATCCCGCATATTCGTCCGGCAGGTCATCCTGCGCGGTAGTCACGTAGACTTCCGGCGCGAATTCATCGCGCAAGTCGTAATACTTCGTGTCGCGAACCAATCCGACGACCTCATAGATCGGCCGCGCGCGGCCCACCGCCTCCTCAATTTGAAAGTGCGCGCCAATGGGATTGGCGCCCTTGAGGATTTTCTTCACGAAACTCTGGTTGACGATAGCGACCTTGAGCGAGTTAGCCGTGTCCCGCTCGCTGAATGCGCGGCCGGCCATGATGCGGATTCCCATTGTGTTGAAAAAATCGGGGCTCACTTGCGTGAAAAGAGGTGCCACGTCGGCGCGTTTTGCGGCGCCGGCCAAGATAACGTTTTCCTGCCAGCCATGACCGCTGAGCGGCACTACACTGGCGTCCGCGATTCCTTCGACGCCGGGAAGTGCGCGCAAGCGGTCAATCAAGTTCAGCTTGTAGCCCTGGCGTTGCGGCGCGGGAATTTTCAGTTGGCGAAAGTCCAAATCGGCTTCCATGATGCCGGCCGTGTGGAAACCGGCGTTCACCGAAAGAATGTTTTTCAGGCTGCGCACGAAGAGTATCGCGCCCACAAGCAAGACCAGCGAGAACGCCACCTGCGAGACAACCAAGCTGCGGCGGAGGCTGAAATGCTCGCGCCCGCCGGCGAGGTTGCGGCCCGCGGATTTGAGCGCTGCTGCCGGAGCGATGCGCGTGGCGCGGAAAGCGGGAGCCAGGCCGGAAAGAATTGTAGTTAGCAGCGCGATGCCCATGGTGAAGCTGAGCACGAGCCAATCCGGATGAAGATCGACGAAGACATCGGGCCCGCTCGTGGCGATGAAGGCCACCAGGAAACGGCTGACCCATTGCGCCAAGACTGCGCCCAAAACGGTGCCGGCAACACCGATCAAAAGACTTTCCACGAGCAGTTGCCGGATGAGGCGCCCGCGGGATGCACCGAGCGAAAGCCGTACGGCGATCTCGCGTCCACGGACGCTGGCGCGCGCCAGCAACAGAATAGCGATATTGGCGCAGGCAATTAGCAAGACCAGGGCGGCGATGGCCAACAGCATCCACAGGGGTGTCTCGTAGAGCCGGCGCAGATTCGAGAATCCCGTAGCTGCCGGAAATGCGCCGAACTTGTACCGCAGGTAGTGCTTTTGCGCCCCCGTATCGTATTGCGGCGGTGTGGTCGCTTCCAGGATGCCAGTCGAAAGCGCTGCCATTTCCGCGTTGGCTTGCTCGATAGTCACGCCGGGCTTCAGGCGTCCCACGGCGGCGAGCCAATAGCCATTGCGCAGGTCAATCAGGGACAATTCGCCGTGTATAAGCGCTTCCGAGCACAGTGGCACGGCCACGTCGAATTGACGTCCGACGTCAATGCCCGTGAAACCAGGCGGAGTGATGCCGACGATTTCAAACGGATGACCTTCGAGTGAGATCATCCGCCCCAGAATATCCGGGCCGCCGGCGTATTCCCGCTGCCAAAAGGCGTAACTGATGACAGCGGGCGGGGAGCCGCAGCCGCGGCGGTCATCGTCCGCAGTCAAGGTGCGGCCGCGCAATGCGGGGACTTCCAGCGTCTTGAAAAAATCGCCGCTGACCCACATGCCCGAGGCGTAGCGTGCTTCGCCCCCGCGCGCCAAGTTGAATCCTCCTTCGGTCGCCCAGGCAAACATGCCGGAAAAGACTCGCTGATGATCGCGGATCTGCTCCCATTGCGCGTTGGTAATATCGGCGTAGCGGCCATGGACGCGGCCGGAACCCCAGGAGCGGTCCAGGATGCGCACGTTGGCGAGTTGCTCGGGGTGCGCGACCGGCAGCGTTCGCAGGCGGAGCGAATCGATCAATTGGAAGATGGCGGTGTTTGCGCCGGTGCCCAGCGCGAGGGAAAGCACCACAATAGCGGTGAAGCCGGGATTGAGGCGCAGTAGCCTGAGGCCGTAGCGAAGGTCCTGCGCGAGAGAATGCAGCCAGCCACTGAATTTCATGCCAGTATGACGCTCGGCTAATAATTTCGTTTCACGATTTCTAGCGTTCGCACACACCCATGCCGCCGCCACCGAGCTTTTCCAGGATATGGTGGTTGGCAAATCGCTTGCTCCAGGCTTGACTGGGAATCCGGCATCACAGGGCCAGACAGAAAGCAGGCCATCCCAAGTCAACGTCGTCCAAAGTTCTGGCCGGATGATCGGCAATCCGGAAGTTATCGAGACGTTCTGGCAAGTCGCGAGGACACTCGGTTGGCGTCACTAGGGGCCCTTGGAGTACGTGTAGCAACCCACGATCCGGTTTGGCACAGTTCCGTAATTGCAATTACCTCTGAACCCCTCGGTGAGACAACTCGATTGGCACAGGTCTCCCTGGATCCTTTCTTAGCGATGAACTCAATTCCGATCGTCGCGATAAGTCCCTGGTGATCAACCATAAGCTCGACTGGATCGATACACGCGGAGCATAGCCAAGGCTCAAGACGCACCGATCGATAAGTCGGGGCGGGCATCGCCGTTCTCACGCCTGCCCTACCTCTGAGTCAACTTAGCGATCGCCCCATGCCTGAAAATCTTTGATGATTGCCCCTGAACGTCTGAGCGGAGGGGTTCGATGTTCAATTTCCTTTTCAAAATCTTCTGGCGGGCGATAGCCGAGTGCTGAATGTAAACGGCGCTGGTTATAGTATTGCTCAATGAAAGCTACCACGTTCGCAAGAAGGTCCTCCAAGTCCCGATAGTCGTTCGCATAGATTTCTTCCCGCTTGAGTGTCTTCAGAAAACTCTCGCAACGTGCGTTGTCGTATGGCTTCCCCGGTCGGCTCACGGTCGGATAAACTAATGCATCGCTCGGCTAAGTATTTGAAAAGTTTGGTCGGGGCGCCGAGATTTGAACTCGGGACCTCCTGCGCCCAAGGCAGCAGGCCCATCCAAAACAAATCCTCCGTTTTCGTTGCT
>Ga0193728_1000804_pt1 | contig 15585 bp, 19 predicted proteins | sample U1c1metaG_FD_143037 | JGI IMG/M metagenome (GOLD analysis project Ga0193728, IMG submission 143037) | Soil microbial communities from a riparian zone of the East river system, Colorado, United States - U1c1 | ecosystem: Environmental > Terrestrial > Soil > Riparian zone | place: USA: East River...
TGCGGCCCAGCAGCAGGTTGATTTTTGGAATAAGGAATTTCAAGGCGACTTGGGCGATTATCTTAATAATCCGGACAACGCCAAGTTACTGTTTGATGCATCTGCCGCGCGGGACGCCGATGCCTCGGAACGGGCTCGGCTGCTCTCAAAGCTGGTAAGCCGGTTGGAAGAGCAGGACATTCTTTATCAGATATTGGCGGGGTACGAAATTCGTTCGCTGGCGTCCGACTACAGTCCGCCGGTGCACTTGCAGCAACTGCGCAAGGCAGTGGTATCGAAGGAGGAATTGAAGCGCGTGGAGCAGGTGTTGAAACATGTTCCGGCGCGAAAGCTTTCGCTGAAGCCAATCGAGGACCTGTCCAAGAAAATACATCGCTACTCGCGTGAAGAAGTGCACGGACTGGTGTTGAAGTTTGCCGGCGATTTTATGCGCTTACGGCGCGATCTGCGCAATGCGGAACATTTAACCACCTGCATGGAGCGCATTCACCCAGTAACGACCGAGCAAATACGGGAACTATCGCGGTTGAATAACAAGCTGTACGAATACGTGCTGCAGGAAGAAGAGAAGCCCAAGGCTGACCATGTCGTTTCGCACGTGATCATTAAAGCGGATGTGCGCGGCTCCACGAAGATGACGCAGGATTTGTTGGCGCGGGGGTTAAGCCCGGCTTCGCACTTCAGCTTGAACCTGCACGAGCCGGTGAAAAAACTGTTGGACCGTTATGCAGCGAAAAAAGTATTCATCGAAGGCGACGCAATTGTGCTGGCGATATTCGAAACGGAAGCGACGCTGACGTACGCTCGGGCGGTGGCCAAAGCGTGCATTCTTTCGCGCCAGATCCTATCGGTATGCGGCACGTACAACGAGCGCGCGGCCGCCAATGATTTGCCGGCTATCGAGCTTGGCGTGGGAGTGGCGTATCAGGGATCGGCGCCGACGTACTGGACGGATGGGGATTCTAAAATAATGATTTCGAAGGCGCTGAATCTGTCTGACCGGTTGTCAGGATGTGCGAAGTTAGCCAAGCGGCTGCTTACCAATCAGCCTTCCGATTTTTCATTATTTCAATTTTTAACCGCCGTGGAAGGCGCATCTTCTGAAGAGCTGGATGAATTTCTGGTGCGCTACAACATGAATGGCATCGAGCTAAACGATGAAGGCTTTCAGAAACTGAGCGAAGAAATATCCCTGGATTCGATCGAGACCAAGCTGGAAATGCCCTGGGGAAAAGAGAACGTGACGCTGTTTTTCGGTGAAGTGCCCATGGGGGAGTCGGTGGAATTACTGGTGCTGCGCAAAGGATTCGCGCGGCAATTATTGGCGGATGGAAAAGTCGGTGGCGTGTCCTCGCATCCTTATTATGAGGTGTGTACCAGCGCGAACCTGTATGAACTGGTTGCGGCACTGTTACGCAGCCAGCAGGTAGCGGCGGTCGGAGAGACGGGGAATTGAAGAGTCAGTGATCCTTTTTGAGGTCAGTTTCTTCCTCAACTACCTGATACCTGCAAAACATTTTAGAAAGGTGTCGACGGCGTGGCAGAATGTGCCATGGCATTGGCCGATATTTATCGGTTACTGATCGGTGTCGCGCCGCAAAGCGTTGCGCACGACGTTCGTCATTGGATTGCGCAACTCGGTGGCATCGGACTAATACCACTTGGCCTGTTGGACGCCTCCCTCGTACCTATCCCGGGCAGCATGGATGTACTGACCATCGTGCTGGCCGCGCGAGATTCGAAGTTGTGGTTTTACTATGCGGGGATGGCGACCCTGGGCTCGGTGATCGGGGCGCTGGTTACGTTTCGGCTGGCGCGCAAAGGCGGCAAAGAAACATTAAAGAGAAAAGTTTCCGCGGCGCGAGCGGAAAGAATCATAGAAATTTTCTCGCGCTGGGGATTCTGGTCCATTGCGATAGCGGCTTTGCTGCCGCCGCCGATACCCATGGTGCCCTTCGTGATCGCCGCCGGCGCGACACAGTATTCCACGCAGAAATTTCTGGCCGCGCTGACGCTGGGCCGGGTGATTCGGTATACCTTGCTGGCGTTGCTGGCCGCCCGCTACGGCAGGCAAATCATAGGCTTCATAGCGCATCCCGCACATCCGTCTCTGTATTTGGTGTTCGGAGTGGTGGTGATTGCCGGGCTGATAACGTTCGTAGTGCTGTCGGCGAGAAAAAAGAAACACGTACACGCTTAGTGTTGTTTGCTCGCAGATTCACAAAATTCCAAAGATAAATACGATGTGCGCCGCGCTGGCTGCGAACCTGCATCGCCATACGCGAAAATGTTTTTCCTACTCACGGATCCACGCCAGTAAATGAGCCTGTCAATTCCCCCGTCAATCGACCAGTAAATCGGTCGTTAAATCGCCGGCGAGACCAGACGCCCAATCCTGGTGGTCTATAATCCGTGCGGAGGCGAAAATGGTCCGGTGACTGTCGCGGCCTTCAAAGCCGCCGATTCGGCCCTTCGCGGATCGAATGGTGGGTTCGACTCCCACACGCCTCCGCCAGATCTTGTTTGTTTGTCGGAGGTTGCAAGAGAACGAGGCGGCAAAAGGCGGCAATAGCAGCTTTAAGTCCGGTTCTTGTTTAAAATTCTCGGCGGCACGTGTGACAACCGGATATCGAAGCTTGATTTCTGATCGAGTTAGAAGCCAGTGCCGTTATACGCAGCAGCATGTTCGGCCCGAGGTCGCGAAGTCACTTTCGGCTTAAACGAAAAAGGTGGCCGCACGAATGGTGCGGCCCTGCGGCCCGCAAGACACATTGCAGAAGGAACTATCTCCTCTCTCTTTCTTTCGTTGCGCCGCAACGGGAGCAGACTAAGATTTGAGAATATTCTCAGAAATGGCGAGCGATGCAGTGCGAGGCTCAAAGCAGGGCCTAACACGATTGAATTGGCTTGGATGGTGCCAGCAACAGAGAAAGGTATTCAAGAAATCGCCGGAAATGAGAAGATGCATTTGATTTCGCCAGAGCAATCAAATTTGTCGGACAGACTACGGCCTCGAGGCCGCGCTGGCGCTTCGCGAGGTGATTCGTGGGACAGGCACTGAACGTGCACCGGCTGCACTTCGCGTTCACGATCACGTTTCACTACATTTTTCCGCAACTGACGATGGGCCTCGCGCTGCTGCTTGTGTATTTGAAGACGAAAGCGCTGCGCACGGGTGATGAGCACTACAACCGCGCGGCGCGATTTTGGGGGCGGATCTTCGGGATCAACTTTGCTGTGGGCGTGATCACGGGCATTCCGATGGAATTTCAGTTCGGAACGAACTGGGCGGCGTTTTCGAAAGCGGCAGGCGGCGTGATCGGCCAAACGCTGGCGATGGAAGGCGTGTTTTCCTTTTTTCTGGAGTCGAGCTTTTTGGGATTGTTTTTGCTCGGCGAGAAAAAACTCGGACGCATCGGGCACTGGTTGTCGGCTTTTCTGGTTTTTCTGGGCTCGTGGCTCTCGGGATATTTCATCGTCGCGACGGACGCATGGATGCAGCATCCGACTGGCTACCGGCTCGGCGTCAACGGCGAGATCGAACTCGCCAGCTTCTGGGATCTGCTGCTGAACAAGTGGGCGTTATGGCAGTACGCACACACGATGCTGGGCGCAGTGCAGACCGGATGCTTCGTGATGGCGGCGGTAGGCGCGTTTTATTTGCTGACAAAACGCGATGAAATTTACGGCCGCACGTTTGTGAAAGCGGGTGTGCTGGTGGGCGCGATCGCGGCGCTGCTGCAACTTTTTCCGACAGGAGATATGCAGGGAAGTCTGGTTGCGAAGCATCAGCCGGTGACGCTGGCGGCCATGGAAGGACTGTTCGAATCGCAGCGGGGCGCGCCGCTGGTGATCCTCGGGCAGCCCGACGTGGAAAAAAGCAAGCTCGACAATCCTTTGGTAATTCCGAACATGCTCAGCTTCCTGACGTACCGGCAGTGGCGGGCGGACGTGAAGGGCCTGTCCGATTTTCCGCAGACGGAATGGCCGGATCAGATTCCACTGCTTTATTACAGCTATCACGTGATGGTAGGGCTGGGCACGATCTTCATTGCAGTCATGCTTATGGCGGCGCTGCTTTTGTGGCGCGGAACCTTGTACGATTCGCGATGGATGCTTTGGTCGCTAATGCTGTGCGTGCCGCTGCCGTATATTGCTAACACGGCGGGATGGATGACCGCGGAATTGGGGCGGCAGCCCTGGCTGATTTATGGATTGATGCGCACAGCGCAGGGAATCTCGCCGCGTGTGGCGGCGGGAAATGCGTGGTTCACGCTGATCGGGTTTATGGGGTTGTACACCGTACTGGGGATCCTATGGCTGTTCCTGTTTTACCGCGAAATTGAACTGGGGCCGGAACCCGGCGCGCGTCCGTTAGGCCAAGACGCAGCCGTCCTGGCAGCGGATTGAGGGGACGATGGAAACGATCTGGTTTTGCATCGTTGCGTTCATGATCGCGATGTACGTGCTGCTGGATGGTTTCGATCTGGGAGCTGGCGCGATCCATCTGTGGGTGGCGAAGACGGATGAAGAGCGGCGGCAAGTTCTGGCGAGCATCGGCCCGGTGTGGGATGGAAACGAAGTGTGGTTGATCGCGGTGGGCGGAACGATGTATTTCGCTTTCCCCGCGCTCTATGCCAGCGGGTTCAGTGGTTTTTATCTGCCGCTGATGATTGTTTTGTGGCTTCTGATTCTTCGTGGAGCGTCGATCGAATTCCGGAATCACATCAAAAGCGCAGTGTGGGATCCGCTGTGGGATTTTCTTTTCTGCGCATCGAGTCTGCTACTGGCCGTATTCTTCGGAGCGGCGCTGGGCAACGTGGTGCGCGGCGTCCCGCTGGATGCCAGCGGTTATTTTTTCGAGCCGCTGTGGACCAATTTCCGCCTAGGGGAAGAAACTGGAATCTTGGACTGGTACACGATTCTCGTCGGCGTGCTCGCTTTGCTCGCGCTGGCGATGCATGGCGGGCTCTGGGTGCAAATGAAAACCAGTGGCGCAGTGAGTTCGCGCGCGGGGAAACTGGCTGGGCGAGCCTGGTGGGGCGTGATTGTTTTGACGACGCTAGTCACGGCGGTGACATTCAAGGTGCAACCTCAAATGAAGGAAAACTTCGCGACCTGGCCCGCGGGATTTGTTTTCCCGCTGCTTGCTGTCTCGGGAATCGCCGGAGTTGTTTTCGAATTGCGAAGACGCAATGAAAGAAAAGCATTCTTCGCGTCCTGCGCCTACTTGACGGGGATGCTGACGAGCGTCGTTTTCGGCGTATATCCGATGGTGCTGCCCGCGCGGAATACGGCGTACTCGTTGACGGTGAGAACCGCCAAAGCAGGTGACTACGGCTTGAAGATCGGGCTGGTCTGGTGGATTCTGGGAATGATCCTTGCTGCCGGATACTCAACGTACGTCTACCGCTCCTTCGCAGGCAAAGTGGTGGTAGACAAAGACTCGCGCGGATACGGTGACTAGGAAGTTGCCCGTGATGAACAGCTCCTTGATCGGACCGGTTGACTCAGGCAATTCGTCAGGTCCGCCCGCTGTCCGGAAACGGGGTTCTAGGAGGCTCGCAAAGCATCGATACCGGAACAAATTGGGAACAGACTACCGAAGACCACCCGTGAAATGGGTCGATCAACATATACGTAAGTCGTTGAGAAGCAAAGACGGGCTCGTATTTTATCCGGCTCATAACGCGTCAATCGCGTACTAGGCTCGCTGATTAGCAACCACTTAGCTCACGTTCGCACTACAAAAACCCTCAAAAGTGACTCAATTCTGCCCACCTAATGGGCACCTGTCGCTCGCGCCACCACGATCAACACTGGCGTGCCTGGCGTCGCTGCAGCTGGTGCTGAGATTACGCGATACGAACCCGGTGCCGCGAACTGATCGACCGGCACGCTATCGGTAGCGCATTGCTCTTCTTCTCCGCGCGCCTCGATCTGCCCTGCGTGAGTTACTGTAGATGGTCCGTTGCCAATTACGATGGCGCAACCTTCAACAGGATCGTTCGCATCCACAGCCACCGGCAATCAGGAACTTCCCTCCGGCGTTCCGCGTGATGCATATCTCAACGCGAACAATTGCGATTGCAGAAACAACGCTGATCGAAACTTACGGAAACAGCCACTCTGTTATCCACGGCGCGTCCACACTTTCGCGGCGGTAGAGCAGCCGCTCGTGCAGCCGGAACGGCCGGTCGCGCCAGAACTCGATGGCGAGCGGCCTCAGACGAAAGCCCGACCAATGCGGCGGACGCGGGACGCTCGCTAGCGCATATTTTGCGGCATAGCGCGCGACTTCCTTTTCCAATGCGAAACGCCCTTCCAGCGGCCGCGATTGGCGCGAAGCCCAGGCCCCGATCTGGCTATCCTTCGGGCGCGTGGCGAAATAGGCGTCGGCTTCCGCGTCGCCGACCGGCACCACGTCGCCCCGCACGCGTACTTGGCGGCTCAGCGACTTCCAGTGAAATGAGAGCGCGGCTTTCGCGTTCGCCTTAAGCTCCTCGCCCTTGGCGCTTTCGAGGTTGGTATAGAAGACGAAACCCCGGTGATCGACGCTCTTCAAAAGCACCATCCGCACATTGGGAAGCCCGGCCGCATCGACCGTTGCCAGCGCCATGGCATCGGGATCGTTGGGCTCGTGGGCGCTCGCCTCGGCGAACCATTCCTTGAAATGCCGGATGGGTTCGTCAGCGGGCGCGATTTCGCTGTTGTCGTCGGACGCTACGCTCACTTGTAAAGCCGTTCGATGGCGTCTCTTTCTGAATTCGCAGTTCAACGTACCACAAATCTGTGTTGAGCCGCCCCCTATGAGGTCTTAACTCAAACCTTTGTGTTTCAGATCATAAAAACAACAGGCGATGGCTCGTCCTGAAGGAGGCTCTAGCCTCGGCAGCTCTTTGTAAGCCTCCAGAGAGCAAGGTTGCGAAGAAATCACCCACATCATTAATAAAGGTGCAAGGGATTCTACACTACCGGAAAGTGTTTGTTTGTGAGGCTCGATATCTGAATAACTTTCGGCACTCCAATCTTAAAAAACTGTCGAAGACAGGAATGTGAAGGCCGCCCTTTTCAAGGACGAATTTGCATGAAATTAGACAAGCGCGCCATTTGAATTCCTCAGTACCGTGCTTCTTGCCGTAGGCGGTGATGTCTTGCTGGGAAACGCCAAACACCACAGCTCCTATTTTTGACCAGACGCAGGCACCCGCGCGCATAGCACAAGGCTCGTGTGTGGAATACAACACAAAATCCGGCAGATACCGGCCGTAGCCGGAGGAGACATATTTCAACGTTTCAAGCTCCACGTGCTTGATGGATGAACCAGAAGTTTTGACCCGATTGCCGGCAGATGCGATCACCACTTCCCGATTTCCAATGAGGCGCGTGATGACGGCACCGATGGCATCGTCGCCCCGGTCGCGGGCGCGCTTTGCTTCCGCGATCGCAAGCTGCATGAATTTTGTCTTCGGTTTGTAGCGGAAGGCAAACTTTCCTTAGTCCTGGCTCCGCTGGCCCGAACCTTCGCGGAGAACGCAAGCCGGTTACCAGTTCTGTAGCGCCATAATCGGTTCGTCGAAACCGACTCCGATAGCATCATGTTTCGTAGCATTACGTTTTCATTTGGAGAGCAGCCATGGCTATTTATCGAAGTTCCAGATTTTCCACGCTACAATGTGCCCCACTCGAGGGGTGAGTGACCTGATGGGTCTGCCTACCGGAACCATACTAGGCCCCTATGAAATTCTTTCTGCCATCGGTGCGGGTGGCATGGGAGAAGTGTACGAAGCTCGCGACAACAAGCTCGGCCGCAACGTAGCGATCAAAGTTCTGCCTGAAGCGTTCGCGCACGATCACGACAGGCTCTCCCGTTTTCAGCGCGAAGCACGAATGCTGGCTGCGCTAAATCATCCCAACATCGCCACGATTTTTGGGTTGGAGGAGTGTGGCGGTGTGGATTATTTGGTAATGGAATTAGTGCCCGGCCAGACGCTTGCCGAGCGACTCAAGCTAGGCCCCCTCGCGATCGAGGAGGCGCTCAAGATTGCCGGGCAGATCGCGGAAGCGATGGAAGCAGCACACGAAAAACAGGTGATTCATCGAGACCTAAAGCCAGCCAATGTGAAAGTTACTCCCGAAGGCCGAGTAAAGGTTTTGGATTTTGGTTTGGCAAAGGCCTTTGACACGGACGTCGAACAGAGCTCTTCGAGCGCTCCGACGCTGACCTCTATGGGCACGGAAGACGGAAGGATTCTCGGTACGCCGACGTACATGAGTCCGGAGCAGGCTCGCGGCAAGCCGGTGGACAAGCGGACCGACATCTGGGCGTTTGGTTGCGTGTTGTACGAGTTGCTTGCTGGGCAACGTGCATTTCAGGCTGACACAGTTAGCGATACGCTGGCCAGGGTTCTGGAACGCGAGCCCGATTGGAAAGCGCTGCCCGCAGCGACGCCTGCGAAGGTTCAAAACTTACTGCAAAAGTGCCTGGAGAAGGATGTCAATCGCCGCTTGCGCGACATCGGCGATGGACGAATTGAACTGCTCAATGCGCTAAGTGACACGACGCGCGAAGACGTCTCTTCGGATAAGCGGTTCAAAGTTACACGTCGTGCCGCAATCGGAGGTTTAGCGGGCGCGGCGGTTGCTGCCGGTGTGGGCACGGCGGTTTGGTATTACCGGCCAAGACCTCCGAAGCCTGTGATGCGGCTGAGCATGGACGTATCGCCAGCGCAGCAATTCGCGGGCTTCACTTGACCCATTGTGTCCATTTCCCCGGAGGGGAATCACGTCGCATTTATCGGAACCCATGATGGCGTCCGACAGGTTTACTTGCGGGCCCTGGACAGTTCTGAGGCCAAAGCCATGCCGGGCACCGAAGGCGCATACTGCACCCCGGTATTTTCCCCGGATGGTCAATGGCTCGCGTTTTACAGCACCGACGCACTGGAACTTAAAAAGCTTTCCATCCAAGGTGGACCTCCGGTCACTGTAGTGAAGGCTGGGGGCATCTTGGGGGCGAGCTGGGGGAGCGACGAAACTATCATTTATGCCGATCCCGGTGTCCACGGCCTGCAGAGGATTTCATCCGCCGGCGGAGTGCCGAAGATCATTACGCAGGTGGATTCAAGTAAAGGAGAAACTGCTCATCGCTGGCCGGTTTTCTTGCCCGGCGCCAAAGCGTTTCTCTTCGTAATCGAGAAAGGTGGCACCGCGGACGATGCGCAAATAGTCGCGCAACGACTGGATACCGGCGAACGCTGGCTCGTCGTCGAAGGTGGCACCTTTCCTCAGTGTGTTACAGCAGACCATCTTGTATATGTCCGAAAGGGGATACTTCTGGCGGTTCCGTTTGATGTGGACCGAGTGAAGGTGAAGGGCGCGGCCGTTGTCGTGGGTAAAGACGTTCAGGAATCCGGTGACGGCGCGGCGCAATTCGGCCTTTCTCCCGAAGGGTCGCTAGTATACGTTTCCTCTCCCGCGGGAGCTCAAGCAGTGGAACGTAGACTGGTGTGGGTTAGTCGCGACGGGAAAGAACAGTCCTTAGGCGCCCCTGCGCGAGCATATCAAGCACCGCGACTATCGCCGGACGGGCGGAGAGTGGTCGTGGAGATTGACGATCAAGTCTGGCTCTACGATCTCACCGGCGAGATATTAACTCGGTTGACGTTTGACGGAGATAACGGTAATCCGTCTTGGACTCCGGATGGCAAGCGAATAACGTTTCAATCAGACGAAGTGAACCTTTTCTGGCAACCAGCAGACGGCAGTGGTGAGCGTGACCGGTTGACAAACAGCGCGCACGTCAAGCGTCCGGATTCCTGGTCACCTGACGGGCAATTGCTGGCATTCACCCAATTCGATCCCTCTACTGGGCGGGACATCTGGTTGCTGCGGATTCGTGACCGGGTACCGCAGCCACTACTCCGAACGCCGTCCAACGAAAGCGCACCGCACTTTTCCCCCGATGGCCGCTGGCTCGCATATGTCTCTGACGAATCCGGCCGATACGAGATCTATGTGCAATCCTATCCCGGCCCCGGCGGCAAGTGGCAAATCTCGAACGAAGGCGGCACGGAGCCCCTTTGGAATCGCAATGGCCGGGAGTTGTTTTACCGCAGCGGCAACAAAATGATGGCGGTGGAAATCAGGACGCAGCCGAGTTTTAGCGTAGGTAGCCGTCGCATGCTGTTTGAGGGATCACAGTACACGTCGCCGGCGGGGCCATACTCATACCCGTTTCCCAACTACGATGTGTCTCCAGACGGGCAACGGTTCTTGATGGTTACTAAAGAAAGCAAACCGCAAATCAACGTTGTGGTGAACTGGTTTGAGGAATTGAACCGTCACGTGCCACCGGGAAAGTGAGCGCGAACGTGGCTGAAAACTCAGTGCGGCCCTCAGGCCAGAGCGGAACGCAAAACGCGTTCATCTGGGCCACGTCCGGCGCAGCATCCTGCCAGGGTCCCATCAATGACCACGGCGGGCACGCTCTTAACGCCGTGCTCTTTCGCTTTGGAAGCTACGTCGGCCTGATGCATGTCATGAATCACCACGTCATGCGCAGAGCCATCAATCTTCTTCACGATCTCGATGGTTTCCTCGCACGTTGAACAACCTGCACTGAAGACTTCAATTTTCTTTCTAGCGCTCATTGGTTTTCCTAACATTTTGTGTATTTGAGTTCATCGCACTTCTTTCATTTCGCAATCGGGGCACATTGTTTCTTTGAAGGTGCTGGCCGGGCGACTCAGGCCTTCCTGGGCATAAAAAAAGTAGGGCAAAGTTCGAATGATTCTGTTCATTCGACCCTGCAGTAGCAAAACAAAAACTGCTGAGTGGTGCCAAATGGCGTGCGATGCAGTTCTTGGGAGCTTTCAACCAGCTGGAAACGCACGCCAAACTGGTGGTGCAGTGATTCGGCGTGATAGCGCCCCATCCAGCGATCCGATTGGGATTACTTCCCGAAGCTCCTTCCATGTTGCCGCTTGCGTAGCGAGCCCATACGGGTGCTGAGGCTCAATCGTTGAAAAAACAGAGTTTCAGAGTACAGCAGCGGCAGTCGAGCAAGTGCTCCAGAAGTGATTTCAAGCATCGTTCACGCTGCATGTTTGAGACGACCTCCTGAATTTTCCGATGCGCGAGCTTCTTCCAGCGTGGCCCGACTGGGGCATCGCTCCTCAAACCATTTAAGAACACCTTAGTGTCATCTAACGTGAAACCCATTTCGCTCGCGAAGCGAATCAGAAGAACGCGGTCGAGTGCGTCGCTTGAGTAGCGTCGCTGGCCGCCGACACGATGAGGAGTGGAAAGTAATTCCTTCTTTTCGTAATAGCGGATTGCAGAAGAGTTGAGACCGGAGCGGCCTGCGAGTTCGCCAATCTTCATTTTCGTACTCCTCGGCATATCCCGCGAATCGAGCCTTGACTTAAAGTCGACTTTAACTTTTAGCATTTCTGAACTGAGATATGCAAAGTCTCAGAGAAGGAAGTGCATCACTATGAACCGAAGACAAAACACGACTGCGGTGATGGCGCTTGTACTCGTGAGCGTCGGCTGGGACGTCATTGCGGTGCAGGCGGTCCCGGAGAGAAAGCAGGAAAAGGAACCTGTGATGCAAGGCAAATTCTACTGCAACACAAGGGCACTGAATCCAAGCGAGCGTGCGCATCACAAGCTTTTAACGGACAAGCTGGTCGCAGAACGAACACAAATTGTGGAGACGGAAAAGGGCTACGAATTTCAGTACAGCCCGTCCACGGTTTCGCTCGCCGAACTGGCGGATTGGGTAGCCGCCGAAAGCAAGTGCTGCCCGTTTTTCGACTTCCATATCGATCTGGAAAACGAAGGCAAGCTGCTGTGTCTCCGACTGACGGGCGAAGAAGGGGTCAAGACATTCGTCCGGGCGGAATTTTTGGTGCCGACGAAATCCTGACGGGAAACCCGTACCTCAGCAGGCTCTAGTGAACGGCGGTCGAATCGCCGGTTTTGTGTTCCGCGATCTGAAAACGGAGGAATTGCTGAACCGCGGCTAGAGCGTTCGGGTCGGTGGTCGTGATCACAACTCGACCCCCTGTTGGCGATTCGTCGAATTTGTACGTGATCTTGTCGGCCATCTGTTTCATAACCGGGACGCCCGGCGGTGCCGTGTCGTGAACAAACATCGGAATCGCAAAGTCGCCGCTGGCGAAGGCCGTGGCGATGTGCGTCAAGTGCATCCGGATGCTGTCGCGGGTGGCTGCGTCTGTGGGATGGTTTGCTTCGACCTGAATTACACCGCCGTCCGTGCTCAATAAGAAGTGATGCGTTGCTGTGGTCTGCGAAAATCCCATTCCTTTTTCGCCGCGGTCATTCATTGCAGAAGAAGTGGAACCCTCGTGTGCGTGCGCCTTGTGCATCGGGCAATCGGCTTGGGAGTCTTTGGGTTTCTCGTTCTGAGCTGTGGGCGGCGCTTGACCTTGCGCAGCGTACGCTGCGAGGCAGAAAACTGCTGTGGCGAATAGTCCTCTCATTGTGACTTCTCCCTTTTCTGATGTCCGCGCGCCAGTGGCATCGGTGATGAATAGCGCTTCTGGGGGTTCGGGTGAGAAGCAACAAAAGTTTCCAGCAAGCCGGCCCTTTGTCCACGAGGAGTCTTTCGGAGTTGACGCTCCCATCCCGCAAGGGTCGTTTTCAGTTCGCGCCGCCAGATTTGCAAGTCACGGAGTGAAGCTTCGACGGTAGCGAGTTTTTCGCGGGCCAACAGGAGTACACGTTGGCACGGTGCGCCACCACCGTCGCGTTCCGCGAAAATTGTCGTTAGTTCGCGAACTGAAAACCCGATCGCGAGAGCGCCCCGGATGAGTCGGACGCGATCGAGCGCTTGCGCAGGAAACAGCCGGTATCCCGCCGCGGAGCGTGGCGCCGTGGGAAGCAGTCGGAGACGTTCGTAATAACGGAGCGTATCCGTGCTGACACCCGCGAGACGAGCCAACTCTGAAGAGTGCATGGGTTGGGTTGTGGAGACTTTGGATCTCACGAGAATATCCTCAGGGGTGGAACCGTTCCAGGGTCAAGCGATTTTCTAACCGCGATGGAGCATCGCGCTCCTCTACTCCACGCGGCAATAACAGTATAAGAATTGTTGTGTGGTTCCCTGCGGAGTCTCATGCAGTTCTTCAGAGCTTTCGATCAGACGAAACCGCGCGCCGAACTGATCATGCAGCGAGTCCGCGTCATAACGCACGACTTCCAGGCCGCTGCACTTCGTTGGACCTTCCGGCCCGAAGGTACTGACAATGACGTGCCCACCGCGTTTTACCGAACGCACGACGTTTTGAACGTAGGCGAGACGTTGTTCTATCGTGGTCAGAAAATGGAATACGGCCCGATCATGCCAAACATCGTATGCAAGAGGCTCGAGTTCCGTAGCGAGGACATCGGCAACTAGCCATTGGACGTGGATGGCGGCTTCTCCCATTCGCTGCTTCGAGACGTTGACTGCGGTTTCAGAAATATCGAGGACAGTGACGTTCTGATATCCGCGTGAGACAAGGTCGTCGGCCAGCGTGGATTCGCCGCCCCCTACATCAATAATGGAGGAACAAAAACTTGCGCCGGTTCGCTCAATGAGGGCGAGGGACGTTTCGAGATGCGGCAAGTACCAGCTAACAGTATCTGGCGCTTTTGTCTTGTAAACCTTTTCCCAATGCGTCTTAGCGTCCATGGCGAACCTACGCGATTGCAGCGGAACTACGACTCCGAAGCTGTATCCGCATTGTATAGCAGGCGTTGTTGCTAGACTGTTGACATGGCCGCAATCGACATCTTGGAGCGCCCAGCTGCTGTACTTCGTGGGCGAAGGCTCGAATATTTCACGGTAGTGTGGAATACCCTTGAAGGTGCGGTCGCGATCGTGGCGGGAATTGTTGCGGGCAGCATTTCGCTCGTAGGTTTTGGAATCGATAGTTTCATCGAAGTGACATCCGGTTCGGTCTTGCTCTGGAGAATGGCCGTTGATTCGAACGTCCATCGCCGGGAAACGAACGAGAAGCGAGCGCTGCGAATTGTTGGCGCATGTTTTCTCGTGCTCGGCGCATACATCGCCTACGATTCGATTTCCGACCTATGGTCAAGGCGCGCACCTGAACACAGCGTTGCGGGAATCATTCTGGCGTGCGCATAAGGTCAATTGGCACCGCGTCAATAACGCGGGGCTGTTTCAGTAGCCCCGAACCTTCGCTAGATTTTTCCGTCAGCTCTCGCGCCAACCCTTCGGCATCTGGCTTCGGGTGATGTTCCCGGTACAAATAAAAAGGATTCGAATACTCACCGCTCCACACTACCTCGCGCCTCATCCGCATGCACGCCAGTGCTAGAATAGCGGTTGTGATGTCAGACTTAGCGACCAAAACATGCGTCCCATGCCGAGGAGGAGTGCCTCCGCTCAAGGGTGAGGAACTCGCCCCTCTGCAAAAGCAGGTGGACGGCTGGAATGTGATCGAGGAGCACCACATCACGAAGGCCTTCAAGTTTCCCGACTTTCGCGAAGCCCTCAAATTCGTCAACCAAGCTGGAAATCTTGCGGAAGAACAAGGGCACCACCCTGACATCTTCCTTGCCTGGGGGAAAGTCGAGATCACGACCTGGACACACAAAATCAACGGCCTGACGGAGAGCGATTTCATCCTGGCCGCCAAAATCGACCAGCTCTACAAATCCTAAACGCGCCATCTGACGAAATCTCACAATTCTCTGGAAACTGCCCACTCCAGGTACTGTCCTTTCTCCTTTACACCTGCTGTGCTCTGTACTATCTTCGCGTTTCCTCCGGCTTGTCCGACGGTACCCCAGCTCCGAAGGCTTCGGAATTCACAGCGTGTTAGGTGTGTGATGTGGCCTAAACCTGAAGAAAATAAACCGCAATCTGCTCTCGACGCTCTGCCGTCCACCGTTCCCTCACCCCAGCGTCCGGCTGCTGCGGTGCCACGGGTTTCTCCGCACGCGCCATCCTGGGTGACTTCGGGCATCAAGATCAAAGGAGAAATCTCTGGTCGGGAAGATCTCTTCCTGGATGGCGCGTTCGAAGGAAAAATTCACATTGCCGATGGCAGTTTCACCGTCGGTCTCAACGCCCGCGTCAACGCAGAAATCGAAGCCCGCGAAATTATCGTTCGCGGCGAAGTGATTGGCACGCTCAAGGCCGGTGAGCACGTCCAGGTCTGGAGTACCGGCAGTGTTACTGGCGATATGGAGACGCGTGGCATCGTCATCGAAGAGGGCGCGGTTCTGCGCGGCAAAGTCGAACTTCGTCAAAAAGACCAGCCGCCGCACCCTCCTCGCTCGGCGCTTCCCGCGCACGCCAAAGAAGCCGTTGCCACGGATTCGGCGCAGGCCAAACAACAGGCGAAGGAAGAGGGCGCGAGGAGAGAGGTATGAAGGCAGAAAGAATATCCGCGATCACGATCAAAGTAAGTGACATGGCAAAATCCGTGCATTTTTATAACAAGCTTTTAGGCCTGAAGATTCTCTACGAAGGACAAGAGGCTGATTTTTCTTCGCTTCAGACGCTCAGCGCAAAAGATACAATTCTCAACCTCGAGCAGGGTC
>Ga0193728_1000806_pt1 | contig 15575 bp, 10 predicted proteins | sample U1c1metaG_FD_143037 | JGI IMG/M metagenome (GOLD analysis project Ga0193728, IMG submission 143037) | Soil microbial communities from a riparian zone of the East river system, Colorado, United States - U1c1 | ecosystem: Environmental > Terrestrial > Soil > Riparian zone | place: USA: East River...
GTGATCCAGCAGCCGGGCGCACGCGTGAACGGTCCGGATATGCGGGACGGCCACGCCCGTCCGCTCGGCCAGCTCCACGATCGCCCCGGTCATGCAGTCCAGCTCCAGCGGCTTGCCCGCCTCCAGGTCCTGCAGCATCGAGGTCCGGTGGTCGCCGACGGCCAGCCCGGCCTCGAGCCGCCGGTCGAGGGAGACGGGGAACTGGACGCCCAGCCGGTCCGCCACGGCCGCGCACTCCGCGAAGACCTCCCGCAGCAGGTCCACCATCTCGGGCAGCGTGCCGAGCTCCCCGAGCGTCGCCCGGGTCAGGGCGGTGATCGGGTTGAACGCCACGTTCCCGACGAGCTTGAGCCAGATCTGATCGCGCAGCCGGGTCTCGGCGGGGGCCCGCAGGCCGCCCGCCGCGAACGCCGCCGAGATCTCCCGGCAGCGCTCGGTGGCCGAGCCGTCCGGCTCGCCGATCGTGAACCGCGTGCCCTCGATGTGCCGGATGACCCCGGGCTCGATGATCTCGGTGGAGCAGTAGGCGACGCAGCCGATGTTGTGCTCAGGCCCGATCGCGCGGGCGATCTGGCCGCCGGGATCCACGCTCTCCAGGCCGGCCTCGCCCGCCATGCCGGGCAGGCCCTGGAAGTACCACCACGGGATCCCGTTCTGCGCCCAGATCACCGCGGCCCCGGGGGCGAGAAACTCGCCCAGGCGGGGCGCGGCCTGCGGCAGGCTGTAGGCCTTGAGCGCCACCAGGACCACGTCCGCGTCGGCCAGGGCGGCCCAGTCGTCGGTGGCGCGGGGGCGGGCGGTGAAGTCACCCCGGCGCGACAGCACCCGGACGCCGTCGCGCTGCATGGCGGCCAGGTGCGCGCCCCGGGCGATCAGCGTGACGTCGGCGCCGCCGCGGGCCAGGCAGGCCCCGGCGTAGGCGCCGATCGCCCCGGCGCCGAGAATGGCGAACCTCATCCTGCCGCCTGCGTGCCCACGATGTGCTCTCCCACGCGGCGCCGCTGCACCTTCCCCGTGGCCGTGCGCGGTATCTCAGGCAGCACGTAGATGGCGGTCGGCACCTTGAACGCCGCCAGCCGCTCGCGGCAGTGCCCGGTCAGGTCGCTGACCGGCACGTCCCGGCTGAGCGTGACCGCCGCCGCGGGTACCTCCCCGTACCTGGCGTCGCTGATCCCGAAGCAGACCGCGTCGGCGACGGCGGGGTGGGCGAGCAGGGCCTGCTCGATCTCGGCCGGGGAGATGTTCTCCCCGCCGCGCAGGATCATCTCCTTCAGCCGCCCCTCGAGATAGAGGTAGCCGTCGCGGATCACGCCGCGGTCCCCGGTCCGGAACCAGTCGCCGACGAAGGCGCCCTCGTTGGCGGCCGGGTTGCTGAGGTAGCCCGACATCACGCCCGGGCCGCGGATGACGACCTCGCCGGACTGCCCGGCGGCCAGGAACTGGCCCGCCGGGTCGACGATGGCGATCTCGGCGCCGGCGGGCACTCCGACCGATCCCGGCTGCCGGGCCGCGGGCGGCAGCGGGTTCGAGGTCATCTGGTGACTGGCCTCGGTCATCCCGTACGCCTCCAGCACGGGCACGCCGTAGCCGGCCTCCGCCCGGTCCAGCAGGGCGGGCGTCAGCGGCGAGCTGCACGAGCGCGCGAACCGCAGGCTGGCCGGCGCCCCGTCGGCATCGGCCCGGTCGAGGATCATCTGGTGCAGCGTGGGGCCCGCCGACAGCCAGGTGGCGCCGTGCTGGCGGGCCTGGGTCCAGAACCGGTGCGCGGTGAACCGGCGCGGCGCCAGGACCGTGCCGCCCGCCCCCATGGCCGCGAAGGCCGAGGCGACCAGGCCGTGGATGTGGAACAGCGGCATGACGCAGAACGACACGTCGTCCGAGCTCAGCTGGTAGTGCCGGGCGATCGTGCGCGCCGACGCCATCAGGTTGCGCTGCCGCAGCGGAACCTGCTTCGGGCGGCTGGTGGTGCCGCTGGTGTGCAGGATCAGGGCGATGTCGTCGGGCTGGCCGGAGTCGTAGGACGCCCCGGCGCCGGCCGGCGCGCCGTCCGCGATCAGCTCCGGCTGGCCGCCGGCGCCGGCCGCCAGCTCGATCAGCGGAACCGAGGCGGAGCCCGCGGCGCTCACCGCGGCCCGCGGCCCGCCCGCCGACGGCACCAGGAGCAGCCGGGGGGCAATGTCCTCCAGGTAGAACGCGAACTCGGTCTCGGTATAGGCCGGGTTAAGGGGTGCCGCCGCCGCGCCCAGCAGCGTCGCCGCCAGGATGATCTGGACGAACTCCGGCCCGTTCGGGAGCGTGAGGGCGACCCGGTCACCGCGCCGCACGCCGGCGCCGGCCAGCCCGCGGGCCAGGGCCTCGACGCGGTCCGCCAGCTGCGCATAGGTGAGCGTGACGCCGTCTTCGGGCGTCACGAAGGCCGCCGCCGGGCCCGCCCCGGCCTCCAGCAGCGCGCTCAGCCGCTCGCCCGCCTGACCGTAGTCCATGGGTCACCTCTCGTCGCCTGCCTGAATTATCCGGCTTGCCCGCGCCGCGACGCTAGCGGCCCGGCGCCACGAGCGGATCTTGGCCAGCGACCCGGGCTCAGCGCACCAGCCAGCGGGCGCTGACGGCGAGCGCGGCGACGGCCAGGAGCCCGAAGATCATGACCCACACCGCGCCCGGCACCCGCGTAAGGCGGGCCAGCTGGTCGGCATCCGTCCGCCGGGACCTGCCCCGCCGCCGCTCGCCCTGCAGCTCGATCACCGGCCGCACGCCGCCCAGGAGCAGGAACCAGGTCATCACGTACCCGAACCCGGCCTGGACCACCGGCGCGGCGAGCAGGCTGAGGGCTGCGATCGCGCCCCCGGTGACCAGCACGGCGAGCATGCCATAGGCGTTCCGGATCGCGATGACGAGCCCGGCCAGCAGCACCAGGCTGAGCAGCAGCATCCCGGTCAGGTGCCCCGCGGCCAGCAGCGCCGCCGCGCCGAGGCCCAGCAGCGACGGCGCCGGGTACCCGGCCGCGGAGGTGAGCACGATGCCGGGGCCGGTCGGCCTGCCCGCCGACTCGGTCACGCCGGCCGTGCTGCGGTACAGCCGGACCCCGCTCAGGCGCCGGCCGGTGGCCAGCGCCACCAGCGCGTGCCCGCTCTCGTGCACGATCGTCACCACGATGCGCGCCACCCGCCAGGCCCGGGGGGAGGCCACGGCGGCCAGCGCGACCGCGCCGCTGGCCAGCACCAGCCAGCGCGGCGGCAGGGGCTGGGTGGCGAGGGCGTGCTGCCAGAGCCCGCCGGCCCGGTGCACCAGGCCCCCGGCCTGCGGCCAGCTGCGCGGCAGGCCGGCGGCATGCTGCAGCGCCGCGCCCGCTGCGTCCATGCGTCTTCCCAGCACTCGCCCTGCCCTGAGGTCAGCGGCCGGCCGCCGACGTTGCCCTGCCAGGGTAGGCGACCCCCGCCAGCCGCCGGGCCCGATCGGGCACACGACCCCCTGGCGGCCGGGCCCGGGGTCGGCCGGCTGGCAGGATATGGCCCATGAACGAGCAAGCGGCGCAGCACGTGCACACGTCGGTCGCTGGTGCCTGGGCCGATCAGGTCCTGCCCAGCCTGTCCGGGCTCATCGAGATCCCGGCCCTCTCGCCCGCCTTCGACGCGTCCTGGGCGGCCAACGGCCAGCTGCGGGCCGCCGCCGACCACGTCCGCGACTGGATCGCGGCCCGCGGCCTGCCCGGGGCGCGGTGCGAGATCATCGAGCTGGACGGCCGCTCGCCCCTGCTGCTCGTCGAGGTGGCCGCGGCGCCGCAGGCCGCCGGGCGCGGCACCGTCCTGCTGTACGGGCACCTCGACAAGCAGCCGCCCGTGGGCGGCTGGTCGGAGGGCCTCGGCCCGTGGCAGCCGGTCCTGCGCGACGGCCGGCTCTACGGCCGCGGCGCGGTCGACGACGGCTACAGCGGCTACGCCGCGGTCACCGCGCTGGAGGCGGTGGCGGCGGCCGGCGGCCGGCACGCCCGCGCGGTGCTGCTGCTGGAGACGGGCGAGGAGTCGGGCAGCCCGGACCTGCCCGCGTACCTGGAGCACCTGGGCGGCCGGCTCGGTGACGTGACGCTCGTGGTGTGCCTCGACGCGGGCGGCGGCGACTACGAGCGGCTGTGGCTGACCAGCAGCCTGCGCGGCGTCGTCCAGGCCACCGTCACGGTGCACGTCCTGCGCGCAGCCCAGCACTCCGGCCTGGCCAGCGGCATCGTCCCCAGCTCGTTCCGCATCATGCGGCAGCTGCTCGACCGCGTCGAGGATCCGGCCACGGGCGACATCCGGCTCGGCGCGATGTCCGTGCCGATCCCGGCCGAGTACCGGGCCGCCGCGCAGGCGGCCGCCGCCGCCCGGCCGGGGGCGCTGGCCGGGCAGTACCCGCTCGTCGAGGGGATGCGGCCGGCCAGCGAGGACGAGGTCGAGCTGATCCTGAACAACACCTGGCGCCCCACGCTGTCGGTGGTCGGCGCGGCCGGGCTCCCGGAGCCCGCGAGCGCCGGCAACGTGCTGCGGGCCTCGACCTCGCTGGCGCTGAGCTTCCGCCTCCCGCCGCTGGCCGACGCGCAGGCCGCCCTGGCCGAGCTCGAGAAGGCCCTCACCACCGACGTGCCCTACGGCGCGCGGGTCGACCTCAGCGGCCTGGCGGCCGAGGACGGCTGGTGCGCGCCGGCGACGGCGCCGTGGCTGGACGCGGCGCTGGCCGAGGCGGGCGACAGCGTGTTCGGCCGCCCGGCGGCCAGCATCGGGATCGGCGGCTCGGTGCCGTTCATGGGGCTGCTGGGCCGGCTGTACCCGCGGGCGCAGTTCGTGGTGACCGGCGCCCTGGGCGCCGACTCGAACATGCACGTTCCCGACGAGTGGCTGAACATCGGGTTCGCCGTCCAGGTGACCGAGGCCGTAGCGCACATCCTCGACGCGCACGCCCGGGTCTCGAGCTGAAGGAGCACATGATGGACAGCTGGCTGGACGACGGCGATGCCCTCGACACCGGAACCGATGACCTGCTGGCCGGGGTGGCTGACGGCGTCGCGACGATCGTCTTCAACCGGCCCGACCGGCGGAACGCGCTGTCCGATGAGATGCTCGCCGCCCTGGCCCGGGTGCTGGAGCGGCTGGAAACCGCCGACGACGTCGGCGCGCTCGTGATCACGGGCAGCGGCCCGGCGTTCTGCGCGGGCGGGGACGTGAAGGGGTTCAGTGCGCGCGGCGGCGAGGGCGGGACATCCGCGCAGGTCGACCCCGCGGGCGTCGCGGCGCAGCGAGAGCTGCAGCGCGCGACCGTCGGGCGGCTGCACGCCTTCGCCCGGCCGGTCATCGCCGCGCTGCCCGGGGCGGCCGCCGGCGCCGGGCTCGGCTTCGCGCTGGCCGCAGACCTGCGGATCGGGTCGCCGCGGACGGTCATCACCACGGCCTTCGCGCGGGTCGGGCTGTCCGGGGACTACGGGACGGCCTGGCTGCTGCGGCAGCTGGTCGGGCCGGCCCGGGCGGCCGAGCTGATGTTCCTCAGCGATCGCGTCGACGCGGACACCTGCCTGCGCCTCGGGCTGCTCAACTGGCTCGTGCCCGAAGCCGAGCTGCGCCCGCGGACGGCCGCGCTCGCGTCCCGCCTGGCCCGCGGCCCGCGCCTGGCCCTGCGGAGCATGAAGCACAACCTGCTGCTGGCCGGGCAGGCCGGCCTGGGCGAGGCGATGGACGTCGAGGTGGCCCTGCACAAGGAGTGCGGCGTCACCGATGATCACCGCGTGGCGGTCGCGGCGTTCGTGGAGAAGCGCGAGGCGAGGTTCGGCGGGGGCGCCTAATCCCGGGCCGCGGCGGCCAGGACGGCGAGCGCGGCCTCCACCCCGTCCCCGGTGCGCACGGGCACGCCGAGGTCGGCCAGGGACCGGCCGATGGCCATCAGCCCGATGGCGGGGTTCAGGCCGCTCGCCGTCGGCCCCATGTGGCCGATCCGGACCAGGTTCCCGGCGCCCTGCCCGTCGGCCAGCATGACGCCGTACCGGGCCCGGGCGTGGTCGCGGACGGCCTGGTGATCGAGGCCGTCGGGGACCGCGATGGCGGTGACGCTGGCCGCCGCGATGGCCTCGCTCGCGGGCCAGATCTGCAGGCCCATCGCCGCGACGCCGGCCCGGCAGGCCCGTGCCGCGGTCTCGTGCCGGGCGATCGACGCGCGCACCCCCTCGGCGAGGAGCTGATCGCAGGCGGCCGCCACGCCATAGACCTCGCTGACGGACGGCGTGTAGGGGAACTGCCCGCGCCCGTGCCACTGCTCGCGCCAGTCCAGCAGGGACAGGAACGAGGCGCGCGGCGCCGCCGGGTTGCCCTCGATCGCGGCCCACGCGGGCGCGCTGACCGCGACGAGCGACATGCCCGACGGCCCGGCCAGGCACTTCTGCGGCCCGGCCACGCACACGTCGAGCTGCCAGGCATCCGGGTCGAGGGCCATGCCGCCCAGGGACGCCACGCAGTCGACCAGGGTGAGCACCCCGCGGGACCGCGCGATCGGGCCGATCGCGGCGCAGTCGTTGAAGGTGCCGGACGGCGTCTCGCAGTGCACCACGCTCAGCAGCTCGATCTCGGGATGCTCGTCCAGGTAGGCGGCGACCGCGGCCGGGTCGATGGCCTCGGCGTAGGAGGTCTCGATCTCGTGCAGCTGGGCGCCGAAGGCCTTCAGCCAGTAGCCCATGCCCTTGCCGAACACGCCGGAGGCCAGGTTGAGCACGTGCATCCCGGGCCGCACCAGCGCCCGGGCGGCCGCCTCCAGGCCGAGAATGGCCTCGCCCTGCATGAGGATGATCTCGTTCTCGGTGCCGAATACCTGGCCGACCTTGGCCTCAGTACGGCGGAAGGCGTCCCGGAACACCGGGTCGTGGTCGTCGATGATGGGGCTGCCGAGCGCGGCGAGCGTGCGGGCGCTCGCGGGGGACGGCCCGGCCGACAGAGTGAAGTCCGGCTCGCGCACGGAAGACTCCTTTACTGGGAACCAGCCGACGGCAGGCACCCGAGGCATCATAGCGGCCGCCCGCCGGGACCGGCTGGCCCCGGCCGCGGCCGCCGGTACCGGCCCGCCCGCCGGTACCGGCCCCGCGGGGGCCCTGACTGGCTGCGGCGAGAGCGGCCGATCCAGGTATGATCCACGAACCGCGGTCTAAAGCCCCGTGGACGATGCCTTAGCGGTTCTTCGCGGCCGGTAGGGCGTCATTCGGGATGTTGGCTGGCATCTCGTCAGCCGGGCCAATTCGCCCGGTCCGGCGAGCCCTCGAACGCCCATGACCAGAACCGCCGAAGACGAGGAGGCCGCGGTATGACCCCCAAGCCATTCAACGAGCTGGCTGCTGCCAGCCAGTCGGCGGCCGCGCAGCGGGCGCCGGTCCGGTTGGGCCCGGTGCCGCCCCTCGCCGCGGGCTTTATCACCAGGCCGGAGACGGCCCCCGGCCTGGGCGGGACCCTGTTCCCCGGCCGGGTCGCGGTGGTCGCGCCCGCCCGCCCGTCCGCCGAGCCCGGGCGTGACTGGCTGAGCGTGTGCGGGAAGACCCAGCTGGCCGCTCACTTCGCTGAGTCGCTCTGGCGCTCGCGGGAGTTGGAGCTGCTGGTCTGGGTTACGGCCACGAGCCGGGCGGCGGTGCTGTCCGGTTACGCCGAGGCCGCGGCCGCGGCGATGGGCTCCGATCCGGCCGCCGAGAGCGAGGCGGCCGCGGCCCGGTTCGTCAACTGGCTCGGGGAGACCGCCCAGCGGTGGCTCGTGGTCCTCGATGACGTCGCCGACGGGGCCGACCTGGAGGGGCTGTGGCCGATGGGGCCGCGGGGACGGCTCCTGATCACGACCAGCAACCCCGGCGGCCTGCCGCCGGAAGCCAAGGCGAACACGCTGCAGATCGGGCCGTTCAGCCAGCGCGAGGCGCTCGGCTACCTCATGGGGCGGCTGACTGCCGACCTGGATCAGCGCCTGGGGGCGCTCGACCTGGTCACGGACCTGGAATGCGAGCCGCTGGCGCTCGCCCAGGCCAGCGCGGTGATCAGCGAGTCCACCCTGACCTGCCGGGATTACCGTGGCTACTTTGCTCGCCGGCGCGATCAGCTGGCCGAGGGCGGCACGATTGCGCCCGCCGGCGTCTGCTGGACCTTCGGGTTCGAGCAGGCCGGCCGGCTGTCACCGGACGGGGCGGCGCAGTCGCTGCTGGCCATGGCCGCCCTCCTGGACGGGCACGCGATTCCCGGTGAGATCTTCACCGCCCCGGCCGTGCTGAAGCACCTCGCCACCGGCGCGGGCCAGGTCGCAGTCAGCCCGGAGCACGCCCGCGACGCCCTGCTCCTGCCCGCCCGGGCGGGCTTGCTGGACATCGACCCGGCCGGCCGCTGGCCGATCATCCGGATGAGCCCCGTGCTGCAGGCCGCGGTGCGGGCGGTCATGCCCGCCGAGGTGCTCCGCCGCGCGGCCCGGGCGGCGGCGGACGCGCTGCTGGAGGTCTGGCCCGAGGATGATCGCAACGCCTGGGCCGCCGACCGGCTGCGGTCCTGCGCGGCCAGCGTCCAGCAGGTCGCCGGGGACCTGCTGTGGGCCGGCGGCTGCCATCAGCTGCTGATGCGCGCCGGGCAGAGCCTGGACCGGGCGGGCCTGACCGGCCCGGCCGTCGGCTACTGGCGGGAGCTGATCGCGGTCAGCGACCGGGTCCTGGGCCGGGAGCACCCCGACACCCTGGTGATCGGCGAGCAGCTGGCCCGCGCGTGCCTGGCCGCCGGCCGTCCGGCCGACGCCGTTCCGTGGTTCCAGTGGGCACTGACTAGCCGGATCCGGGCGCTGGGGCCCGACCATTCCGCCTCGATCGAGGGCCGGCGCAGCCTGGGGCACGCTTTAATGGCGGCCGGGCAGTTCGATGAGGCCATTTCCGTGCTGGACGGCGCGGTCCGGGACTGCGAGCGCGTTCGCGGCACCGATCACCTGGACACGCTCGGGGCACGCGACGACCTGGCCGACGCCTACAGCGCCGCGGGCCAGGCCGGCGCGGCCCTCCAGCTGCGCCAGCTGACCCTGAAGCAGCAGGAGATCCGCCAGGGCGCCCGGCATCCGGACACGATCGCGACCCGGCAGAAGCTGGCCGACGCCTACCTGGCCGACGGCCGGTTCAAGGACGCGGTGTCCCAGTACAAGCGGGCCCTCGCCGACCGGGAGAAGATCCTGGGCCCGGACCACCTGGACACGATCGGGACGCGCGTCAGCCTCGGGTACGCCTACCAGTCGGCGGGCAAGATCACCTCGACGATGCAGTTCTACGAGCAGGCCCGCGCGGGATACGAGCGCGTGCTCGGCCCCGACCACCGCGACACCCTGGCCCACCGGGCCAACCTGGCCGCCGTGTACGCGACGGCGGGCCGCCTGACCGACGCCACCACGCTGCTTCGCGATACCGCCGCGCGCTGCGAGCAGACCCTGCCGGCCGGGGATCCGCTGACCGAGTCGGTCCGCGAGAGCCTGTCGCAGATGCTGGGCGCATGACCTGCAGTAATACTGTGATGCGCCCTTAGGCGACCGCCATTGTGCCGCCATCTTGCGTGATGGATGGGACCAATGGGGCAAATGGCCGGTCAGAGCCGGAGCAATGAGCTTAAAATGGGCCCCGCTGTTTCTTATGGGCTGATTCCGGGCATGCGCGAGCGCAGGTCCGTTCAAGGAGAGACCTCCATGACCTCCAGGCCGTTGCCGGCCGTGAGCTGGCTGCGTGCAGCCAGTTCATGGCCGGGGAGAGAGCTTCCAGTCAGCGCCGCGCGCGCTGTTCTCGGTGAGGATGCCTGGTCAGGCCGTCTGTGTCCCGGCTGAATCCCGGCCGCTGGCGAGGCTGGCCAGCGGCCCGCCGGGATTGCGAGCGGCCTGAGTCGTTCCGCGGAGCGCGGCGATGATGCGGCCACGGAGCCTCTCCGCCAACGTCAGCGCGCCGGCCGCAGGCGGGCCTGATCCGCTCTCGGCGCGTCCGGGAGTCCGTCGAGGGCGCCGGAGAACCCCCCCACGACATGCAGCACGAAGCTCTTCTTCGGGAAGGACGGATAGTTCCATGACCCCCAGATCCGCGGCACCGGATGACCAGGTGCGCCGGTACGTCGAGACCCATCACATTGATGTGATCCCGGCCGCCGCCCGGCACGGCAAGCCCTGGCAGCAGATCTTCTTCTGGGCCGGCGCCAACGTCAACGTGTTCAACATCGTGCTCGGCGGCGTGTTCATCTCGTTTCTCCAGCTGACGTTCTGGTGGGCCGTCATCGCCATCGCGGTCGGGGCGCTGATCGGCGGGCTGCTGATCGCCCTGCACGCGACGCAGGGCCCCCGGCTGGGCGTCCCGCAGACGATCCAGTCGCGCGGCCAGTTCGGCTTCTACGGCGCGGCGTTCATGTTCCCGATCGTGCTGCTGCTCAACGTTGGCTTCATCGCCGCCCAGCTGGTCATCCAGGCGCAGAGCCTGGAGGGCGTCGGCGGGTCCCTGTCCATCCCGGAGTGGATCCTGATCCTGGCCGTCCCGGCGGTCATCATCGGCGTCTTCGGCTACCGCTGGATTCACCGGGTCATGCAGGCCACCACGATCGTCGTCGGCATCACGCTCGTGGTCCTGTTCATCCAGGGACTGACGTACGGGTCGCTGCCCGCCAGCCAGACCACCCTGCACCATCCGCCCGTCGGGCTGTTCCTGGCTGGCGTCGCGCTGCTCGTCATCGACCTGCTGAGCTTCGGCCCGTTCGTGAGCGACTACACCCGCTACCTGCCCGAGGACACCAACCCCCGCAAGCTCTTCTGGTCCATCTACGCGGGCAACGTCCTGGCCGCCTTCGGGGCCTGCTCGATCGGCGCCTACCTGACCGCGCTGCTGCCCAAGCTCGACCCGGTGTCCGCCATCGGCCAGGTCTCCGGGAAGTGGGCGCTCATCATCATGGCGCTGAGCCTGATCGGCTCTGACACCTTCAACGGGTACACCGGCGCGTTCCAGGTGCTGGCGTTCGGCAACATGTGGCGGCGGTTCAAGTCGTCGTCCGTGCTGCTGAGAGTCGTGCCCTTCATCATCGTCATGATCATCGGCGTCGTCATCGCCGTCCTCGGCTACAAGAACTTCGTGGCGAACCTGTCCAACCTGCTGAACGTGCTGCTGGCGGTCTTCATCCCGTGGTCGGCGGTCAACCTGATCGACTTCTTCGTCATCCGGCACGGCAACTACAACGTGGCGTCGTTCTTCGTCCCCAACAGCCGGTACGGCAACTTCGCCTGGCGCGGCCTGCTGGCCTACGCGATCGGCCTGGTCGCCGAGCTGCCGTTCATCAGCCAGACCTACTGGATCGGCTGGGCCGTGAACTCCCTGGGCGGCGCGGACATCTCCTGGCTGGTCGGCTTCGTCGTCGCAGGGGCCCTCTACCTGTGGTTCGCCAAGGCATGGCCGGTCCGGGACCCTGCCCCGGACCTGGTGGGCGGCGTCCGGTCCCCGGCCCTGTGACCGAGGTTCGCTGACGCGAGGAAATCACTGACGGGCAGGGACGGCGCCGCGGCGCCCGCCCTGCCCGTCAGCCATGTCGGCCGGAGTGACAGCATGACCCAGTGAAGCTCGCCATGCTCGCCCCGGTCGCCTGGCGCACGCCGCCCCGGCATTACGGGCCGTGGGAGTCGGTCGCCAGCCTGCTCACCGAGGGGCTGGTGCGCCGCGGCGTCGAGGTCACTCTTTTCGCAACGCTGGACTCGGTGACGGCCGCCGCTCTCGACGGCGTCTGCCCGCACGGTTACGCCGAGGACCCCGGCCTGGACGGCCGGGTCTGGGAGGCCCTGCACGTCTCCCATGCCCTGGCCCGGTCAGGCGAGTTCGACCTGGTCCACAACCACCTGGACTGGCTGCCGCTGGCCTTCGGCGAGCACGCCCGGGCGCCGATGGTGACCACTATCCACGGCTTCTCCGGGGCCGGCATCCTCCCCGCCTACACGCGGTCGCGCTCGGCGTTCGTCGCCATCTCCGCGTCCGACCGGCACGCCGGCCTGGACTACGCCGCGACCATCCCGCACGGCATCGACCTCACGGCGCTCCCGTACTGCGGCCGCCCCGGCGAGCAGCTGGTCTCGTTCGGGCGCATCCATCCCGACAAGGGCACGGCCGACGCCATCGAGATCGCCCGGCGGGCGGGCCGCCGGCTGGTGATCTGCGGCATCGTGCAGGACGAGCGGTATTTCGCCGAGGCCGTGGCGCCGCACGTCGACGGGGACCGGGTCGTGTACCTGGGCTCGGTCGGCCCGGAGCGCCGCGCGGAGGTCCTCGGCGCGGCGGCGGCGCTGCTGCACCCGATCCACTTCGACGAGCCGTTCGGCCTGTCGGTGGTGGAGGCGATGGCGTGCGGCACCCCGGTGGTCGCGTATCGGCGCGGCTCGATGGCCGAGGTCATCGACGAGGGCGTGACCGGCTACCTGGCCGCCGACGTCGAGTCCGCGGCCGCGGCCGTCCCGGCGGCGGCCGCGCTGGACCGGGCGGCCGTCCGCGGCCGGGCCGCCGCGCGGTTCGGCGCCGACCGCATGGTCGAGGACTACCTGCGCGTCTACGAGGTGCTGCTCAGGTCGGCCAGCACCGCGCGCAGCGGCGCGTAGGCCACCCCGATGCGGCCGTCATCGATGCCGTACGGGATCCACACCAGGCCGTCGTGCAGGAACGCCCCGCAGGAGTACACGACGTTGGGGACGTAGCCGTCCTGCTCACCCGGCTCCGGGGACAGCAGCGGGGTCCTCGAGCGGCCCACGACGCGCGACGGGTCGTCGAGGTCGAGCAGCAGCGCGCCCATGACGTAGACCCGCATCGGCCCGACGCCGTGGGTGAGTACCAGCCAGCCCCGGTCGGTCTCGATCGGCGGCCCGCAGTTGCCGACCTGAAGCATCTCCCACGCCGCCGACGGCTCCTGCAAGAGCGTCGGCCGGTCCCACACGTAGCCGTCCGCCGAGCGGGCCAGGCTCGTGCTCTCGCCGTCCGAGCGGCACAGCGCCAGGTACTGCCCGTGCACCTTCCGGGGGAACAGCGCCATGCCCTTGTTCCGGGCCGCCGGCCCGGCGAGCCGGTGCGCCCGGAACACCCGCAGATCTGCGCTGATGAGCAGGCGCGGAGCGATCCGCTGCCCGTCGTAGGCGGTGTAGGTGGCGCGGTACTCGGCGGTCCCGTCGGCACCGACGAACCGGGTGAACCGCGCATCCTCCATGCCGTTGCTTTCCTCGTCGGCGGCCGGCAGCAGAACCCGCTGACCGAGGTCGGCGCCGTCGGCGAAAGCGGTCGTGTACGCCGACGCGACCACCTTGCGCAGCAGGTCGGCGGTCGCGGCCGAGCCCGCCCGGGTCAGCAGGTCGCGGGACGCCCCGGCCAGCACGTGCTCCAGATCCGTGCCCTCGAGCTCGGCCGGCAGGGCGTGCAGGACGGCCTCGGCGAGCTCATCGAGATGGCCCTGGTCGGCGAGGACGGCCTGCAGGTGCGCCCGGCGCCAGCTGGCCGGGGCGGTCTCCGCCACGGCGACCGGCCGGAGCCGCGGCTCGAAGGACCACTGCGCGCCGGGGCCGACGACGGCGCCGCAGAAGCCGATCGAGGAGATGTGCCCCTCGCCGATGCCCCGCAGGCTGACCGCCACCCGGGCCTGGCCCGCGCCCAGCCCGCTCTGGTCGGGGTGCAGGACCGCGCTCGGGTTGCACAGGGCCGCGCCCTCGGTCGCGTACTCCGCCGTGAAGGTCGCGCCCAGCAGCAGCGCGCGCGCCGCCGACAGCTCGCGGGCCGCCTCGACGCGCGCGGCAACGATCGACGCATGCCGCCGCAGCAGCGCCTCATAGTCGTGGTGGCGGCCGCCGAAGTCGCGGAGCAGGGCCGCCGCCAGGCGCTCGACCTCGTCCTCGGCGAGGCTCATGACCCGGTCGGCGACCTGGCTGGCCCGGGAGCGGGGGCGGTGCAGCTCCTCACCGGGCAGGAAGAGCCGGGCGACGACGCGGGCCGGGTCGGGGCGCAGCCCGGCGGCCAGGCGGTGCGCGATCAATCCAGCTCACTGACCCAGCGGGTCTGCTGCGCGGTGGCGAGCATGGCCAGGGTGGACTCGGCCCCCTGGTTGAGGTTGCGGCCGTGCCGCTCCAGGCCGTCGTAGCCGCCGCCGGTCCGCGGGTCGAACATCGGCGTGGCGCTGTCGTTGGCCCCGCCGAACCACTCCCACGCGAGGCGCACGCCGCGCAGCCAGGCCGGCTGGCCCGTGACCCGGAACGCGCTCGCGCAGGCCTGCGCCAGCGCGGCCGCCTCGATGGGCTGCTGGTCGAAGCCGGGGCCGGCGTCATCGCCGCCGCGGCCGCCCACCGGGGTCACCGACAGGTGCCCGTCGCGGGTCTCGGTGCGCAGCAGGAAGTCCAGGAGGGCCAGGCCGTGGTCGCGGGCGCGCTCGTCGGGGAGGGCGTCGCCCGCGACGATCAGCGCCTCCGCGACCGAGGCGTTGGCGTAGGTCAGCCGCTCGGCGGGCCAGGGCCACCGGGCATCGCCGGCCGGCTCGCCGATCACGGCCAGCGCGCCGGTCAGCAGCGACCGGGCCGCCAGCTCGTCCGGCCGTGCCCGGAGCAGCTCAGCCGCGCCCAGCGCGGCAAAGGCCATCGCCCGGACGTGCGGGGAGCGGGACTGGGCCGCGAGGCGGAACCCGACCAGCGCCCGGGCGCGCATGCCCGGCGTCTGCGCGCTCGTGGCCGCGACGCCGAGGCCCCACAGCGCCCGTCCCCACCAGTCGCCCACCCCGGCCTCGTCGGTCCACCGCCCGCCGACGGCCATCCGGTTGTGGCAGGCCCCGGCGGGATCGAGCGCGTCCAGGACGAACGCGAGGTAGCAGCGGGCCAGCCGGCGGGCGGCGGGCGCGGGCTGGGGCTCGCGGCACACGACGACCAGCCCGCGGGCCACGTCGTCCACGCAGTAGCCGTGCTCGGGCCGGGGGACCGCGTGCCGGGCGTGCTCGAAGAGCCCCCGGTCGTCGGTGAGGCGCTCGAGGTGATCGAACACCGGCGGGCCGACATCGCCGGCGGCCGTCACGCGCCGGTCGTTCATGCGGGCACGCTCGCCGAGATCAGCCGGTCGGCCAGCTCGCGGTACTGGTCCGCGATGGCCGGCCACAGCAGCTGGGGCGCGGTCGCGGCGGCGGCCGCGGCCATCCTGGACATGACGTCCCCGCGGGTGATCACGGAGCGCAGCGCCGCTGCGATGGCGGCCGGGTCGCGGTGCGGCACGAGCAGGCCCGCGCCCCCCGCCAGCAGCTCCCGGGCGTGCGGGAACTGCGTGGCCACGACCGGCTTGCCCGCCGCGACCGCCTCGATGAGGACACCGGAGGTGACCTGCTCGGTGGAGTCGTAGGGCAGCAGCACCACGTCGGCGGAGCGGACCAGGGACGCCAGCGCGTTCGCGTTCCGGTAATGACCGTCGAAGGAGATCCAGGGTCCCAGCCCGGCCTGCCGGACCTGCTCGCGGAGGCGGTCCCGGTAGGCCTCGCCCTCGCGCAGGACCACCTTCGGGTGCGTCTGGCCGGCGATCACGTAGCGCGGCATGGGGGCCAGGTCGCGCAGCATCGCCA
>Ga0193728_1000807_pt1 | contig 15574 bp, 11 predicted proteins | sample U1c1metaG_FD_143037 | JGI IMG/M metagenome (GOLD analysis project Ga0193728, IMG submission 143037) | Soil microbial communities from a riparian zone of the East river system, Colorado, United States - U1c1 | ecosystem: Environmental > Terrestrial > Soil > Riparian zone | place: USA: East River...
TGGCCCATCGCGACGAGGCGGGCGATCAGATCGTCCGCGAGCGGCGGATCCGCATCGGGTCGCGGCGGCGCCCACCGGATCCCGGCGGCCCACAGCGCGGTCGCGACGTCGCGCAAGGCGCCGATGCCCTGCTTGAGGTTCGGCTCGAGCACGTAGATCGCGGCGCCGAACCGATCGTGGCGCGCCCGGTTCTCCGCCGCGAGCGCGCCGATGAAGTCGTTCGGGTTGCCGTTCGGTGCGAGCGTCGCCAGCGTCGCGCGCACGAGCTCCGCGGTGAGCTCGCGATCGCCGGCGATGTAGCGCGCGTCGACCATCGCGGTCGCGGTCGCGAGGTCGCCCTTCGCGAGGCGCGCGGTCGCACGCAGCTCGCGCACGGCGTGGCCGATCGCGAGCTTCTCGTCCCACAGCGGATACAGCAGCCGATCCGAGAGCTGCTTCGCCGCGGCCTCGTCGCGGTCGTGCAGCACGATGAAGTCGATGTCGGAGTACGGTGCGAGCTCGCGGCGCGCCCAGCCGCCGGTCGCCACGAGTGCGAGCGGCGCCGCGATCCCCGCGCGCGCGGCCGTGAAGCGCTGCGCGATCTCGCGATCGTAGACATCCGCGATCGCACGCGCGGCCGCGACGCCGGTGCCGGGCCCGTGCAGCTGCGCGGGCAGCGCGACGAACGTCGCATCGAGTGCGCCGCGCAGGCTGGTCGAAGGGAGGGCCGCACTCGCCACGCTCTAGATGTAGCGCGGACCCGAGGCGCGCGGGGGCGTGGACTATTTCTTCACGACCGCGCGGACCCATTTCTCCGCGTAGAGCCCGATGTTCGGCTTGGTGATCGGATACTGCGCGTCGAGCAGCTGCCAGTGCGCCGTGCCGTCCGCGTCGATCGCGAACTGCAGGAAGTGAAACCGGCGGTACTCGCGCCCTGCTTCGGTGAACACGATCGCGTCGGGCGCGAGCGTGATCGCGCCCTTACCGGTTTCGCGCACGACGTGGCCATTCGCCAGGCCCTGAAACGACCGCGTGTAGGTGCCGTCCGCCTTGATCTGGAACCAGTCCTGCGTCGACGTCGCCATCGTCCCGGAGTACGCACCCGTGCTGCCATCGACGTAGGTCGTGACAGCCTGATCGTGCGTGCTCCACGACCCGGCGAGATCGGCCAGCGTGACCGTCGTCAGCATGCGCGCGCCGGAGGTTGCGGGCGCGGCCGGCGCCGCCGCCGGTGTCGGTGCGGCCGCCGGTATCGGTGCGGCAACCTGCAGGCTCGCGAGCATCTTGTCGGTGTCGGCTTGCAGTGCCTTCAGCATCGCGCGGTTCTGCGAGTAGAGCAGCACCGGCACGACCTGCGCGCCGACCTCGACGAGGATGACCTCGACCGTCACGTTCGAGCCCTGCATCGTGGTGTCCGCGACGCCCTCGAGCAGGTTGCGGCCGGCGAGCTTGCGCGCCAGCGGTTTCGGCACGGTCTTGGTCGGCGTGTTGACGGTCGCGGTCTTCCAATCGGGCGAGAACGCCGCCGCGAGCCCGCCGCTGATCGCCGGATGCGGCGCGTACACGACGAAGATTCCGAACGTCGACCCGTTCTTGTAGACGAGCGTCGCGTGATCGGGAGCGTCTTGCGCCTCCCATCCCGACGGTGACTCGAAGCTCGCACCGGTCACCTCGTGGTGATCCGCAACCGCGAGCCTCGTCGACGCTAACATCACCACGATCACCCAGTGCTTCATCACTGCCCAGTAGACACCGCCGCGGATCCCGAAAGTGCAAATTTGCTGGGTGTCAGGGTGCTTTGGCGTCGCCCGTGTCAGCACCCTGCTCGGCAAACGAGAGCTGGCGCAGATCGATCCAGCCGTCCCACGCGTGGACGTTCGCGACGCGCTTGTGGACCAGGCCCTGCGGCGCGTCGGCGACGATGCCCGCGATCGGCCAGCTGTCGGCGAGCGCCGCGGCGAGCTCGGCCGCGAGCTTCGCGCGCTCGCTGGGATCCCACGCCGCGCCCATCGTATCGAGCGCGCGATCGACGCGCGGCTGCGACGGTCGCGCCGGATCCTTGCCGGCAACCAGCGGCGTGATGTCGCCGTCGACCATGCCTCCCCACGCCTGTTCGATCACGTCCCACGAGCCGTCGCTGCGCCGCTTGTCGAGGAATGCATCGCCGCCGGTCTTGACCTCGATGATCACGCCGGCGCGCCGCGCGGCCTCGACGATCATGTCGCGCTCGGTCTTTTTCGGCGGTCCCGACGGATCTTTCGGCACCGCGCGCTCGGGGCCGATCAGCGTCAGCCGCAGCTGCTTGCCGTCGCGATCGCGAATGCCGTCCTTGTCGCTGTCGATCCAGCCGGCGGCGTCGAGCAGCTTGCCGGCGGCCGCGGGATCGAAGTCGGGGACGAGGGGTTCGGGTCCGGACACCGGACCGCCGGGCCAGATCGGCCACAGGATCGGGCGCGCGAGCCCATCGAACACGCGGCGCGCGATCACGCGGCGATCGATCAGCAGCGCGAGCGCGTGGCGGACGCGGGCGTCGTCGAGCGGCGTGCGCGCGGCGTTGAACGCCACGTAGCGCAGCCGCGCCGGCGCGAGCTCGAGCGGCCGAAATGCCGAGGCGACGCCGGGCGCGCTCGCTTGCTCGGGCCAGTGCGCCGGGATCAGCGCCGGGATGATGTCGAGCTCGCCGCGCTTGGCCGCGGTCAGCGCGATCGCGGCATCGGGTTGGTAGACGAACTCGAGGTCCGCGATCGCCGGGGGCTTGCCCCAATATTTGTCGTAGCGCGTGAGATGGACGACCCCGCTCTTGTTAGACACCAGCTTCCACGGTCCGGTTCCCACGAGTGCACCGCCGGCGACCAAACTTCCATCATAGACGTGCATCGGCAGGATCGGGATCTCGGCGAGGGCGCGTAGGACCCAGCCGCTGGGCCGCTTGAGGCGCAGCCGGAGCTCGCGCGGCGTGATCAGCTCGATCGCCTCGACGTCGTCGAGCATCCCGCGCAAGTGGTCGATGTGCTTGCTCGGTTCGCGGACCGAGTCGAGGGTGAACTGGACGTCGGATGCGGTGAGCGGCCTTCCGTCGTGAAAGGTGATGTCGGGCTGCAGCTTGATGCGGATCTCCAGGCCGTTCGGCATCACCTGCCAGCTCTCGGCGAGCGCTGGCTCGAAGTGCGCAGGGGCCGCCCCCGGCCCGGGCGGCGCGTAGTGGATCAGCGGCTCGAAGATGGTGCCGAGCGTGATGCGGTGCGCCCACAGCGACGGTGCGACGATGGGCGTGAGCCGGCCGGGCTCGGCGTCGACGGCGATCCGCAGCGTGTGGTTGCGCTGCGCATGCACCTCAGCCTCGCTCGGCCCGAGCTCGCCGAGACCGCTCAGGACCTTCGACGAGGGCTGTCCCTGGGCCTCGGTAGTCGGGTCCGGCGCGTGCCGCCACGGCTTGACGCGCGCGGGCGAGTCACACGCCGTCAGCGTTGCGACGATGACCGCGACTTGAGGGGCCAACCGCACCATGTTAAGACCGGCAGCATGTCGCACGTTCTCGGGGTTCGCACCACCATCTTCGCGTGCCTGGTTACACTCGCCATCGGCTGCGGGAAGGACCAGATCCAGGGCCCCGCGGCCGAGGTCAAGAAGACCGACGTCAAGCTCGACCTCCCGGCTGTGCCGGCGTTCGACTTGCCGCCGGCTCCCGCCGACGGCGGTCACTCGGTCAAAGAGCTCCGCGTGAAGGGCAAGAAGCTGTTCGACACCGACATCACGGTGCACGGCTTCATCACGTGGGCCTACGATTGCGCGACGGCGGTCCGCAAACCGGACGAGACCGACAAGGATCTCAAGAAGCGCCTCGACGACGATCCGACGCTGTGCGAGCGGCCGAAGTTCTACATCGGCGACGGCAAGGATACGCCGGCCGAGAAGAGCCTGTGGATCGTCGACGTGCCGCGCCCGTACAACAAGCTCGAAGAGGAGCGCATGAAGAAGCCGGAGCGCAACCTTCCGGATCGCTGCGAGCCGAACGAGAAGGATCCGAAGAAGAACATCTGCCCGCCGTACGCGGTCGGCGATGAAGTCTCGATCACCGGCACGTTCAAGATGAGCTCGCCGCACTCGGAGCGGAACTCGGATGGTCTGCTCGTCTACAAGAAGATGAAGAACGTGACCCAGAACTGGGAGACGCCGGATATCGCGCCGCCCCCGGGGACGGGCAGCGGCGCGCCGCCCGCCACCACGCCCCCGCCCGCGACCAAGCCGTCGCCGTCGGATCTCGTCAAGAAGAAGGCGTAGTCAGAACAGCCAGCCGACGTCGAGGCCGTACGCGAGGCCGCCGCGGGTCGCCCCGGCGAGACGGCCCGAGAGATCGATGTCGCGCTGGAGCTCGAGCCCGGTGCTCGGCGTGATCGCGAGCTGCCGCCACGGCACGATGCGATAACCGATCCGGCCGACCACGCCGAGCTGGAGCGCACTGCCCAGCCAGCGGTGATCGAGATCGTCGTGCGTGACGTCCGCGGCAGCGTACGTGCCCGCGCCGAGGAACCAACCCGCCATGCTGTTCGGCGGCAGGACCGAGAGCCACGCACCGCGCGGTGCACGCCAGAACCAGCGGCCCTCGACGCCGGCACCGAAGCGCAGTCCGGTGTAGTCGCCGGCGGCGGATTCGCGGAGCTCGCCGCGCAGCTCGAACGACCACCGGCGATCGGGCAGCCAGCGCTCGTAACCGGCGTCGATGCCGCGGCCGGTGTCGAGCGACGGCAATGCGACCTCGATAGATTGCGTGAGGATCGCGGGCTCGGGCGGCGGCGCCGTCGTCGAGACGTCGGCCGCGGTCGCGGCGTTGAGTGCGAGGGCGACGAGGCTCATTGGTTGTCTCCGCTTCTCGCACTCATGGCGGCGGTCCGATCGTGTGATCGAGAAAGTCGATCATCGCGGCCTGTGACTCGGGCGTGTCGATCGACGTCAGCGGGAGCTCCCACGAGCCACCGTCGACGCCGCGGTTGAAGATGTGGCCGCCGCCGGGCACGCGGATCAAGTGCGTCGGCGTGCCGACCGCATCGAGCGCGGCCTGCATCGGCGCGTCCTGCGCGGCGAAGTTGACGAACCAGTCGTCATCGCCCGACACGAACAGATACGGCGGATCGCCGGCGGCGACATGCGAGAGCGGCGATGCGGCGTGATAGCGATCGGGCAGGTCTGCGACGGTGCCGCCGAGGAACAGCGTGACCGCGGAGGCCTGCGGCAGCGCCGCCATGTCCTCCGGTCCCGCGCCCGCGATCACCGCGGCGAGCGGCGCGACCGGGGCGCCGGCGGCCGCATCGCAGTCGGGTTGCACGTCGGCATCGCGATCGACGCCGAGCATCGACACGAGGTGACCGCCGGCGGAGTAGCCGAGCCCCGCGATCCGCGCGGGGTCGATGCCGAGGTCGCTCGCGTGGACGCGCGCGTAGGCGAGCGCGCAGTAGCAATCCTGGACCTCGTGCGGGTACTGCCCGCCGTTCGGCGTCAGCCGGTACTCGATGTTGAGCGTGACGTAGCCGGCCTCGGCGAACCGCTCGGCCTGGTTGCTCATGCTGCTCCGGTAGATCCCCTCGGTCCAGCCGCCGCCGTGGATGACGAGGATCGCCGGGCGCGGCGTGCTCGCCGGTGGCGGCTGATACACGTCGAGCACGTTGCTCGGGAACCGCGGGTCGTAGGCGACATCGGTGGTTTCGGAGACGTCCCCACACGCGGTGAGAACAACCGTCCACACCAACCACCGGAGTGCCGGATCTCGCATCATTCGTCTCCGGGGTACGGCTAGAGCAATCAGCGCGCCAGCGCCGCGACCGCGGTGCACAGCTCGAGCGGCGCGGTGACGGGCTCGCTGCCGAGGACTGCAGCACATCCGCCGGGGCCGGGTGCGCCGAGCGCGAGCTCGCGGGTCACCGGGCCACCGAACGGCGGCGCGAACGTGATCCGGAGGTGATGCGGCGTCACCGCGATACCGGTGCGCACCGGCGCGCGCAGCTTCGCGGCGGCCACGGCGACGGCCTCTACGAGTGTTGGATCGATGGGCCCGGCCGGCGCGCGCGACCACTCGCCGAGCACGGTGCCGCGGCGATACGTGACCCCGTCGAGCACGAGCGTCGTGATCGTCGACGGCTCCTCGGCCCAGCGCTCGGGATCGAGCAGCGCGCTCGCGGGCCGGCCGAGGATCGCGCGCGTGGCGGGCGTGATGCGCAGCGCGACGGCCTCGCCGCGGCGATGCACGGCGCCGGGGAACACGTCGAGCGCGATCGCGTCGCCGCGCACCGGTGCGAGCGTGAGCGTGAACGCGGGCGCGACCGCGGGCACCGCGATCGGTTCGCCGGGTTCGGCGAGCGCGCGCACGAGCTCGGCGACGCGATCCGGATCCGCGAGGCTGGTCGCGCCGCTCTCGAACGAGAGCGTCGGGCGGCGCACGAGCGACAGTGTGGCGCCGACGAGACCGACGTGATCGATCGCGAAGCCCGCAGGCCGGCGATCGACGATCTCGGCGGCCGGGCGGGAGAGCGCGTCGATCGCCGCTTTCGCCGCGGACCACGCCGACGCCGCGACGCACGCGCCGGCACCGTCGACGGTGATCGCGATCTGATCGGGCTGCGCGCACGCACCACCGATCGCGACGCGCGGACCGTTCGCGAGAGCGATCGTCGCGATCGGCGCGCTCGGAGCTCCCGGCGCGGGTCCGACGAGCACGAGCCCGGCGAGCGCGGTCGCGAGCGCGTCGCCGAGCGCGGGTGCGACGAGTCCGTCGCGGGTGCGCCACGGGCGGCTTTCGATCTCGAGCGTGTGGCCGCCGGCATCGACCGTGATCGTCGACGTTGCCGCGGCGGCGAGCGGCGCGTGCTCGCGAAACGCGAGGGGTCCCGGATCGAGCAGGTTCGCGAGCCAGCCATCGACGAGCAGCGCCGGCCCCGCGTCGACCCGGATCCACGCTTGCTCGGCGCCGGCGAGCTTGTCGCCGATCGCGATCGAATGCGTCGAGGTCCCACCGTCTACCGCGAGCGTGCGGTGCGCGTGGATGTCGCGCTTCGCGTCGCGGCGATGCCAGCGCGCGGCGAGCAGCGAGGTGAGCACGTCATCGACCGAGCGCGTGTCGATCGGTCCCTCGCCGATCCAGCCGTCGCCGCGACGGACCACAGCCGGCCCTTGCCCGCCGTTCGGTGCGGTCCACGAGAGCTGGCGAACCTTCGCCGGATCGAAGTGCCGCAGCACCGTGCGGTCGACGGCGCTCGGCCCACCGCGATCGAGGACGAGCACGACGAGCAACGCGAGCCCGATCACCGCGAGCGCGACGAGGCCGCGAATGCCTGCGATCACGCCGCCCTCCCCGCGCGCCGCCGGCGCCACCACACGAGCGCGCCGCCGATCACGAGCCACGCGAGCGGGATGCCTGCGACCGACAGCGCGATCACCTCGCGGCGTTCGCCCGCCGTCATCACGAGGCGAATCTGATCCGGCGTGCGCGCAGCGACGTCGATCACCGGCGCGGGTTTGTTCGCGAGCCAGCGCACCGCGTGCTCGAGCCACAGGTCGCCGGCCGAGGCACCGCCCGTGAGCGCCGCATCCGTGAATGACTCCGCGGAGCCGAGCGCGACGATCCGATGCGTCGCGCCGGCGGCCGCGAGCACGATCGGCCCCGCGAGGTCACGCTCGTCCTTCGCGGGCGGCGCGTGGAAGTCGGTCTCGCCCCAGCTCGCCCGCGACGCCGAGACCAGCGGGTGCGCGCCGCGCGTCACGGTGACCGCGCGTGGTTGGAACCACAGCGTGCGGCGCTTGTCGGAGAACCCGGCGTTGATCGGGTGGTCGCTGTAGCCGCTCGCGATCATCAGCGCACCGGGCAGCTCGCGGATCGCGAGCGTCGGATCGATCGCGATCGCGAACGGCAGGCCGAGCCCGTCGGCAGCGAGCACGCCCTCGAGCCCGGTCGCGGCGAGCTCGGGTCCATTCGGCACCGGGCGGCCCGCCGCCGCGACGAGCAGGCCGCCACCGGCGGCGACGAAGCGCTGGACCGCGAGCGCCTCCTCCGGCGCGAGCTCGCGGATCGGCCCGGCGACGATCAGCACGGTGCAGTGATCGAACGAGGTCGTGACCTCGGTCGTCGCGATGCCGTCGCCGCGCAGGCGGTTGCCGACCGCGGTCCAGTCGGCGCCTTTCGGATCGATGGTCTCGAGCGAGAGCTCGCCGTGCCCGGTGATCGCGCAGGCGGTGACGGGCATCGGCGAGGCGAGCTCCGCGAGCGTGCCCGCGAGCGCCTGTTCGATCGCGAGGTGCTCGAACGTCGGCGCGCCCTGCACGCCCGCCTCGATCGTCGCGAGCTCGAACACGTCTACGACGCGGCGCCGGCCTCCGAGCTCGACGACGACGCCGCCGTTCGAGGCGAGATCCTTCGGTTGCAGCCCGGCCTCGCGCGCGGCGGCATCGAGGCCGCCGGGCAGTGATGCCGGATCGACCCGCTTCACCGTCACGCGGCCGGCGCGCCGCATCCGCTCCGCGACCCGCGCGACCTCGTCGTACAGCGGCTCGAGCGCGCCGTACGTCGGCTCGACGATCGTCAGCGTCGCCGGTGCGGGCAGCTCGGCGAGCACCGCCGTGGTCGCCGGATCGAGCGAGCTCGCGTGGTGCGCGCTGACATCCCACGCGTGGGGATGGCGGCCCGCGAGCACGATCGCGAGCACGCCGATCGCAGCGAGGTTCGCGGTCGCGAGGATCCGCTCGCGCAGCTCCCTCGGGCGCCGCCGCCCCGCGCACGCGAGCACGACCGCGAGTGACAGGCCGGTCACGGCGAGCGTGGCGACGACGAGCACCGCCGCGAGATCGATCTCGCCGCGCGCGAACGCGGTGAGGCGCACGCGCAGGCCGATCGTCTGGAGCACGGCCGCGAGCGCGGGATGATCGGTCGCGAGCTCGGGCGACAGCGCCGGCAGCTCGCCGACGAGAAACCACGCGACCAGGAGCGCGAACCCGAGGCCGCCGGCGGCGAGCGTCGTCGAGGTCGCAGCACTCGCGGCCACGGCCCACGCGAGCAGCGCCGCGCCGATCGCGATCGCGCCCGCGTAGCCACACGCGATGCTGCCGAGGTCCCAGCCGCCGGGATCGCCGCGAAACGCCGCGACCACGCCGAGGTACGCGAGCGTCGGGATCCACAGCAGCGCGTACAGCGTCGTCGCGGCGAGCCACTTGCCGACGACGGCGGCGCGCTCGGAGACCTGCGCGGTCAGCAGGAGCTCCCAACCGCCGCCGCGGCGCTCGTCGGCGATCGTGCGCATGCCGAGCAGCGTCAGCACGACGAGCTGCAGCACCCAGGTCAACAGCGTGCCCGCGAGCTGGCCTTCGAGCAGCGCGCCGAGCGGCGCGGGCCGGCGCGGATCCGAGAGCGTCGTGACGAGGCCCGCGAACGCGATGCCCTGAACGACGAGGAACAAGCCGCCGATCACGTACAGGATCGGCGCGCGCAGCGTGACCGCGAGGCCCTGGCGCCAGACCCAGTACACGGACCGGAGGCCGCTCACGCGGCGGCCTCGCCGAGCAGCTTGACGACTGCATCTTCGAGCGATGCCGCACCTGTCTTTTCGCGCAGCCCGGCCGGCGTGTCGACCGCGACCAGCACGCCGTCCTTCAGTACCGCAACGCGCGTCGCGAGCGACTCGAGGTCGGTGACGGCGTGGCTGGAGACCAGGATGCCGCGCTGCTTCGCCGCCGCGATCAGATGATCGCGTAGCTCGCGCGTCTGGATCGGATCCATGCCGCTGGTCGGCTCGTCGAGCACGAGCAGCGGTGGCTCGCCGAGCAACGCATCGGCCAAGCCGACGCGCTGGCGAAAGCCCTTCGACAAGGTTCCGATCCGGCGATCGGCCTCGCTCGCGACCGCGGCCGCCTGCATCGCGCGCTCCCAATCGGCGACGCCCTTCTGGCGCGCGCGCAGGCGCAGGTGCTCGCGCACGGTCAGCTCGGGCGGCGCCGGCGCGTGCTCGGGCAAGTAGCCGAGCTGGCGCTGCGCCTTCGCGCGCTGGCTCGCCATCGCGAGGCCCGTGATCGCGACGCTGCCGGTATCGGGATCGAGAAAGCCCGTCGCGATGCGCAGCAGCGTCGTCTTGCCCGCGCCGTTGCGACCGACGAGCAACACGGCCTCGCCGGCCGCGACGTCCAGCGTCACGCCCGCGAGGGCGCGGCGCGTGCCGAACGCCTTCGTGATGCCGGTGAGCCCTGCGAGCACGGCCACCGCGCAAGCATGGCAGATCGGGGAGGTCGGCGTGCGGCGGCGCGACTTCGATGTACGCTGCAGGCGTGGAAGCGTTCGTGCTCTTGATCAGCTCCTTCGCCGCCTCGGGCGTGCTGTGGACCTGGCAGAACCGCGCGCGGATCCGCGAGGAGCGGCTGCGCCAGAAGCAGCTCGCGACGATGCTCGACGAGGACATGCAGATCGCGCTGCACCTCGCGAAGCATGCCGCGACCAGCCGCAACCAACCGCTGGGCCCGCTCCACGTGCTCTACGCGGTGCTCCAGACCGAGCGCGTCGCCGCGGCGATCGCGAAGCTCGGTGGCGACACCGCCGCGGTCGAAGCCGCGGTCACGACGCAGCTCGACGAGACCGTCCACGATCTCGATCCGCGCGACGGCAACCGCTTGCTCGGCACCGCGCTCGGCATCGCGCACGGTCACGCGCGGCCGATGACCTGCATCGACGCGCTCGTGATGATCCAGCGCACGCCCGCGGGCGAGCTGCTCGACCAACCGCCGCTCTCGGGAGACGCGCTCGTGTTCGAGCTCGTCCACGGCGACGCTCCGCCGGTGACGCTGCCACGCGAGACCCACGTCCACGTCGTGTTGCGCAACGACGACTACACGACGATGCAGCTCGTCGAGCACATCCTCGAGACCGTGTTCGGCATCGAGCCGACGCGCGCGCACGAGCTGATGCGCACCGTCCACGAGGGCGGCCGCGCCGTCGTCGGCCGGTTCGGTGTCGCGGATGCCCGCGAGAAGATCACCGCCGCTCGCGCCCTCGCGAAGGCCAGCCACGCCCCGCTCTGGCTCGGCGTCGAAGCCTGCTGACCTCAGGTGATCTTGGTGGCGGCCGCGAGCTCGTCGACTGACTTTGGGTACGTCGCGCCGTCGACGATGAACACCTTCAGGCCGTCCTGCTTCAAGTAGATCTTGCCGGCGCCGTCGCCGCGATCGAAGCCTGCCGCAGTCGTCGGATCGCCGGCGCCTTTCGGGAACCGCTTCGCGAGGCTCGCGATGTACGCGGCCTTGAGCTCGTCGGCGTCCTTCTGCGTGTCCCACACGGTCGCGATCCACGCGGTCAGCTTGCCCGCGCCGTTCTTCGTCACCTTGACGCGGTCGCCGCCCCAGCCCTCCGACGCGATTGCCTTCTGCGCCGGCAGCCACAGCTGGAAGTAGATCTGCCACTGCAGCTCGCCGAACACGAGGTTCGCGATCTCCGGCTCGGGCTTATCCGACGCCAGGTGAAAGTCGACCGCCTTCGGGTGATCGCGGGTCGGAAACAACTTCGTCGCCGGATGCAGGCCCTGCTCCGTCGACTCCGGCGGATCGGTGTAGAGCGCGTCGACCGCCTTCCAGCCGCCGCGGTCGTACGCGGCCGCGACCATCAGCGCGCCCTGCATGTACGAGTCGATCATCGGCACGAGCACGGTCATCGGGATGTCGCCCATCGCGTCGACCGACTTTTTGATCTCCGGATCGAGCGAGGCGCCGAAGCCGGCCGCGTTCTGCTTGATCATGTCCTCGGGTGACATGCTCGCGAATGCATCGAGCTGCGAGCGCAGCATCGCCATCATCTGCGGCGACACCTTGCCGCCGCCCATCTGCGCGATCGTGTAGAGGAACATCGTGAACGTCGCGTCGCCCTCGGCGAGGAACCGGCGCACGGCCTGGTGATCGTCGTCGAGCTTGTCGCCCGACGGCATGAACTTCTGGAGATCGAAGTGCTGGTCCTGGAGCCCGTGCGTCAGCTCGTGCGCCGAGATCGTATCGAGCATGATGTCGCTGTCGGGCACCATCACGAGGAAGAACTTCTTCGCCACCGGGTCGTAGTACGCGCCGGCCTGCGTCGTGAACGCGTGCTCCTCGAGCTCTGCGAGGTTGCCGGGCTTGGTCAACAGGCCGACGTGGTAGAGCGCGGCGCTCTCGTCGACGGCCTTGTCCTTCGGCAGATCCTTCGCGATCTCCGAATGGACGAACGTGCGGAAGTCATCCGTCGTCTGGTACATCCGCGGGATGTCGTGATCGAACGTCAGCTCGCGGATCGCCGCGAGCTTGGCATGATCGACGCGACCCCGGCCGAGCGCGATGTCCGCGCGCGCCTTCTTCTGCGCGGCGGTCTCCGGCACGGTCGACGCGTCGGGGGTCACCCACGGATCCTTCGAGGCCGAGCCCGAGCTTCCCGCACTTCCGGTCTGGGCCACCGGCTTCGAGCCGCTCCGGCACGCGGCGATCAACAACCCAGCCGCGAGAATCTTAGTCACCATCGGTCGGCCTCTGTAACGGCAACTTGAGCACGAAGTTCGTCCCCGTCGAGCCGGTCTCGACGGCGATCGTGCCGTGATGATCGTCGAGGATCTTCTTGACGATCGCGAGCCCCAGCCCGGTGCCACCCTTCCTGCCGGTCGCGAACAGCTCGAACAACCGGCCGTGCAGCTCCGCCGGAATCCCCGGGCCGCTGTCGCGCACCGACCAGGTCAGGAAGTCGTCGAGCTTGTCGACGGTGACGGTCAGCTTGCCGCCCTCCGGCATCGCCTCGACCGCGTTGCGCGCGAGGTTGTGGAACACGCGCAGCAGCTTCTGCTCGTCGAAGTACGCGATGCCGTCGTACTTGGCCTCGAGAGTGAAGTCGATGTTGCGCCCCGCCGTCGCCGCGCCGAGCTGGGTCGCGAGCTCCTCGACGTAGCGGTTGACGTAGACCTTACGCACGACGAGGTCGGTGTCGCCGCGCGCGAACGCGAGCACCTCGCGCGTCATGCCCGCCATCAGATCGAACTGGCGCTGGATCTGCTCGACGTACGCTTCGCGTTGCGCGGCATCGTCGCTCGCCGCCATCAGCTGGCCGTAGCCCGAGATGATCGTCATCGGCGTCTTCAGGTCGTGCAACAGCCCGGCGAGCATGCGGCCGATCGACGCGAGCCGATCGGTCTTGCTCTGTTCGTTGCGCTGGCGCGCGAACGCGATCGCGGACGCGGCCTGCGACGCGATCAGCACGAGCAGCTTGAGGTCGACCTCGCTCCACTGCGAGCCCTCGCGGGTCTTCTTGCGCTGATCGATGATCTCGACCGCACCCATGACCTCCTCGCCGTCGACGAGCGGCGCGACCATCAGGTGCGCCGGCGTGACCCCCGACTCGGCTGCGACGTCGCGCGCGTGGCGCGGATCGCTCGCCGGATCGTCGACGATCACCGGCGTCTTGTGCGCGATCGACCAGCCGATCAAGCCGGTGCCGTGCGGCAGCGTGCGCTCGATCAGGCGCGGCGCCGCCGGACCTTGCACGGTGCGAAACCGCAGCGAGCCATCGGGCTCGACGAGCGCGATCGAGCCCGCGCCACCGCCGAGCACGGCGATCGCCTGCGCGAGGATCCTCGACAACAGGTCGTCGAGATCGAGCGCGTGCGACATGTCCTTCTCGACCTCGTAGAGCGCGTTGAGCTCGCGCTGGCGGCGCTCGAGATCGCGGCGCGTGTCCATCAGCTCCTGATTCTGCGTGACCAGCGACTGGTACAGCCGCGCGTTCTCGATCGCGACCGCGGCCTGGCTCGCCAGCGCGCTCGCGAGCTCTTCGTCGCCACGCTCGAACGCGCCGTCGTGCTTGTTGATCAGCTGCAACACGCCGACGAGCCCGCCGAGCGCGCCGACCATCGGCACGGTCAAGATCGAGCGCGTGCGGTAGCCGCTCTTGAGATCGAACGCCGGTTGGAACCGCTGATCGGCGTACGCGTCGGCGATGTTGAGCGTCTCCTTGGTCTGCGCGACCCACCCCGCGATACCCTCGCCGACCCTGAGCCGGATCTCGATGACCTGCTCGCCCTGGACGACCTTGCTGGTCAGCGTGCCGCCGTCCTCGCTGAGGAGGTACAGCGTCGAGCGATCGGCCTCCATCAGCTCGGTCACCTTCTCCATGATCAGCTTCAGCAGCTGATCGGTGTCGCCCATCGACGACAGCGCGCGACTGACCTCCTGGACGAGCGCGACCTTCTTCTGCTCGCGCTTCAAGGCAGACGCGAGCGACTGCACCTCTTCGGGTGCAGCTACCGCCAGGCCCGGTCCGTCCGCCATCGCCCGGCCATCCTACCCCAAGCTTCGCTACTCCATGCCGCGGCGGCGCAGGTCGTCCTCGTCGAGGCCTTCCAGGTGCCCGATCTCGTGCAGCAACGTGTCGCGAATCTGCTCGGTCAGCTCGACCCGCGTCTTGACCGCCCGCGCGAGGTTCTTACGATACAGGACGATCGACGAAGGCTCGTCATCCGGCGCCGGCGCGCGGCCGACCGGGCCGCGATACAGGCCGAGGATCGTGGGTGGGAACGGCGGGTTCACCGCCTTGAGGTCCTCGGCCAGCGGCAGGTCTTCGATCTCGACCTTGATCTGCTGGACGCGCGTGCGCCGCTCGGGCGACAGCGTCGCGATCACCGCGTCGATCTCCTTCTGGAACTCCACCTTCGAGATCAACACCGGCGGGGTGAGCTCGTTCGGGGCGAGCTTGACCGCGCGGGTGAGCTCGCCGTCGGCGGTCGGATCGCGGAGCTGCTCGAGCGTGAGCCCGAGCATCTGGTGGGTATAGGCGTCGTCGGGCTGGATGCCGAGCGCCTTCTGGAACGCCGCCTTCGCATCGGCGAACCGCGACAGATCGAACAGCGCGACGCCCTTCTCGTGCAGCGCGTCGCCACGGCCCGGCGCGATCCGCAACGCCGCGTCGATCCGATCGAGCGCCTCGTCGCTGCGCCCGAGATCGTTGAGCGCCTGCGCCTCGAGCACGGCGAGATCTGCGGCGAGCGGTGCGTTGCGCCGGCGCCGCGCGAGCGCCCTCCGGCTGCCTCGCTGGGCGAGCTCGAGCCCGAGCCGCAGGGCATCGCGCCCCCGCTCGCCCTTGCCGTTGATGTAGAAGTCCGCGACCGCGCGCAACGTCTCCGGATCGTCCGGATCGAGCGCGAGCGCGAGCGAGTACGCGGTCGCCGCCTCGGCATCGCGCCCGAGCGCCGCGAGCGCCGCGCCGCGCAGGTGGTGCGCCTCGACCGATGTCGGCGACAAGTCGGCCGCGCGGTCCGCGCACGTCCAGGCCGCGCCGAACACGCCGCCCTCGATCTGCTTGTTCGCCTCGTCGAGGAGCGCGGTGACCTTCGCGTCGTCGTCGAGCGTGTCGAGCACCTTCGCCGGGCACTCGACGACCTGCTCCTCGTGATGCGGCTTGACCGTGCTGCCCTCGATCAGGTTGCCGCCCTTCGACGGCGGCGAGGCTGTCGCGGCTGCCACGGTTACCGGCGAAGACGTTGTCGCGCTGCCGGCGTGTCGCTCGGGAGGCGCGCTCGACGCAGCGCTCGGCGGCGTGCCGTTGCACGCGGCGAGCAAGACCACCGCG
>Ga0193728_1000808_pt1 | contig 15552 bp, 9 predicted proteins | sample U1c1metaG_FD_143037 | JGI IMG/M metagenome (GOLD analysis project Ga0193728, IMG submission 143037) | Soil microbial communities from a riparian zone of the East river system, Colorado, United States - U1c1 | ecosystem: Environmental > Terrestrial > Soil > Riparian zone | place: USA: East River...
CGAAATGAATCCTTCCAAAAAAATGGAGTTTGATGCAATTGTTGCCAATCCGCCTTTCAGCTTCCGATGGGAACCTACCGATGCTTTAGCCGAAGATTTCCGTTTTAAGAGCTATGGCCTTGCTCCTAAATCTGCCGCCGACTTTGCTTTCTTGCTACATGGCTTTCATTTTCTGGGAAAGGAAGGCACTATGGCAATTATTCTCCCTCACGGGGTACTATTCCGTGGTGGTGCAGAGGAGCGTATCCGAACCAAGCTATTAAAAGACGGCAATATTGATACAGTGATAGGATTGCCGGCTAAATTGTTCTTTTCAACTGGTATTCCGGTTTGTATTATAGTGTTAAAGAAATGCAAAAAGCCCGATGACGTACTCTTTATTAACGCCAGCGAACACTTTGAAAAAGATAAACGACAAAATCGTTTACGCGATGGAGAAGAAGGCGAACCGGATGATATTCAAAAAATTGTAGATACTTATCAGTTTCGGAAGGAGGAAAACCGTTATTCCCGCCGTGTGTCAATGAAAGAAATTGAAGAAAATGGATATAACCTAAATATTTCACGCTACATAGATACTTTTGAAGAAGAAGAAGAAATAGATATTCAGACAGTAATGCACGAAATAAAAGAACTGGAAGCAAAGCGTGCAGTTTTGGACAAAGAGATTGGGAAATATTTTAAAGAATTGGGATTAGTTTTTTGACTTTTCCCCCAATCCTTAATGTTTACAGATAAGAAATAGAATAATGTAATGGCAGAAAAAGGAAAAAATATTAAAAAGGTTCCTAATTTGAGATTTCCAGGCTTTGAGGGAGAATGGGAAGAAAGAAAATTGGGCGATGCGACTCTCAAAATAAACAGTGGCAAAACGCCATTAGGCGGAGAAGCCATATATGTAAGCAAAGGAGTGCTTTTTATCAGAAGCCAAAACATAAACAATAACAGATTAGAATTGGAGCGCCCTGTATTTATTTCAGAAGAAATAAATAACGGAATGAAAAACAGTATTGTAGAGCCTAATGATATTTTATTAAATATTACAGGTGCATCATTAGGTAGAAGTTGTGTTGTTCCAGATGATTTTGTAATTGGGAATGTAAATCAGCATGTATGTATTATCCGACTTAATAAGGATAATAACCCAAGATTTGTTCAGCCAATTCTTGCTTCACATAAGGGACAAAACGTATTTATAAGCTTACAAACAGGAAGTGGAAGAGAGGGCTTAAACTTTGAGAGCATAAAAAAGATTCACATATTTTTCCCTTCATTAAAGGAGCAAAATAGAATAGCCTCTTTTTTATCTATTATAGATGAACGAATCCGCACCCAAAGCAAAATAATTGAGGCATTAAACTCCTCAATTAGTGGTCTCCAGAAGCGGATATTTACGCAGAAGTTGAGGTTTAAAGATGAGAAAGGGAAGGGGTTTCCAAAGTGGGAAAAGAAAAGGCTGGATGAAATTATTTCAGATTTTATAGTACCAATGAGAGATAAGCCCAAAGAGCTTACAGGCGAAATACCCTGGTGCAGAATTGAAGATTTCGACGGTAAATATCTAACTTCCTCAAAGTCTGGTCAGGGTGTCAGTATGGTGACCGTTAAAGAAATGAACTTGAAAATTTATCCGGTTAACACTTTACTTGTTTCGTGTAGTGCTAATCTTGGATTTTGCGCAATAGTAAAAAAACAATTGATTACAAATCAGACGTTCATTGGATTAGTCCCTGATGCAGGTAAAGTGAACATTGAATTCCTTTACTACGCCATGAAATTATCGGCAAAAAAATTAAATGTATTATCCAGTGGGACGACGATTTCCTACCTTTCCAGAGAACAATTTGAGAAATTTAATATCAATAGACCAACCTACCAAGAGCAAACCAAAATTGCTAACTACCTTTCCGCACTCGACAAAAAAATTGAGCTTGAAACCAATATTTTAAAAAGATTAATCCAACAGAAGCAATATCTCCTACAAAACTTATTTATATAAATAAATTAGCCAACAAATATTTCTTCTGTCTTTCGTATTGTTCCAGTATTTGCTTTTCTGCTTCAATTTTTCCATCTATGGAAAAAAGCAAATTAGCAATTATAGCTTGCTCATTCAAGCTGGGTACTTCAATATTTTCGTTGGAATAGTCTTTAAAATAGATATGTGGAATTGTGCTACCTGCCGTATATTTTGAGAAATTTATCGTACTTAACTTGTAATAAAGGAATTTTAGATTTGAGAATTTAGTATTTTTAATAACATCTAATGTTCCTAAAACAGAGGTCTTTGCCTCACACAAGAAAAGCCGTCCTACGCCCGCCCCATCTTTAACTATAGACACATATTCTTCCTCCTCGTTATAAAAATCTATGTTTTTTAATATACCCGTTGCTCCATAAATTTTATATACGCCTGTATTTTCAGCCAATGAATTGGCAGAAATATTTGATGCTTTCTTAGTCGCAATTTCTCCCAATTTCTTTACCTGCCAATTAGGAAAATCATTGCCATCCCCATCTTTAAACCTTAGTTTTTGTGTAAACAGTTGCTCCCTTAGGCCTTGCATTAAGGATTCTAATCGCTCAATTATTTTGCTTTGGGTTTGAATTCTTTCATCTATCAGTGTTAGAATAGTAGTAATTTTTTGTTGTTCTGGAATTGTAGGGTATCCAAGCTCAATTTTGGAAATCCGTCCTACATTGATACTTAAAACTTTTGTTCCCTGCGCTTCCTTCTGAATTTGTCTCCTAACACTGTTTGATTTAAATAAATACCCATTAAAACCCAGATGAAAGATACCTCTCTTTGGTCTCGCCAATAGTGTATGTAATCCAGAAAGTAGCCTCTCCTTGTTTAAGTCGATAATTTCTATGCTTTTCCCTATATCGTTCAAATCCTCCGAAGCATCGGCAAAAACCATGTCCCCTTCTTGGCAATAATTATCTTCATTAATTCTACCTGTGGGCATTCCTTTATTAATAAAAGGTACACTTTCCCTTGTTATATTAAATAAGGTTTGAAATTTAGTGTGAATATCCCCGTAATGGATATTTCTTATAGTACCATTTTCATAATTCAAATTTTCTCTCGAAAAAGAATTAGTTACTTTAAAATCCATTAGGGTTCCCAACTTTTTGATTTCCCACTCCCCCTTAAACCCCGGGAATCTCAAATTAGGAACATTAAGGATTTTTACTCTGGTTAAAATCCTTTGCTTTCCTTTAGGTTATTAAATAACCTAACCAACTTTATGAACAAACAAAAAACAATCTCAGAAATCGTCCATTTATGGAAAAACGACAAAAAGCAGTACGTGAAAAAATCAAGTTTTTCTGCTTATCTACTGTTAATTGAAAATCACCTATTGCCTATTTTTGGGAACAACCATCAAATTGAAGAAGGAGAAGTGCAAGCCTTTGTATTTCAAAAATTAGAGCAGGGCTTGGGGCAGAAGACAGTGAAAGATATATTGATTGTGCTGAAAATGATTATGAAATTCGGTGCTAAAAATAAATGGTTGGAACATAGACCATTCGATATTCAATTTCCTACGCAAAGAGAAAAACAAAACGTAGAAGTTTTAACCCGTTCACATCAAATAAAAGTTATGCAACATATTCAGGGGCATTTTACTTTTCGCAACTTAGGGGTGTACATTTGTCTTTGTTCGGGTATGCGAATTGGCGAAATATGCGCCCTAACTTGGGAGGATATAGATATGGATAAGGGAGTTATTAATGTAAAAAGAACCATACAACGCATTTATACCATTGAAGGGAGTCTTCGTAAAACAGAACTTATTCTGGATACGCCTAAAACCAAAAATTCGTTCAGGGAAATCCCTATGAACAAGGACTTGCTGAATATAATTAAGCCAATGAAGAGAATCGTTAACAACTCCTTTTTTGTTTTAACCAATGATGCCAAACCTACTGAACCAAGAACATACCGGATGTACTATAAAAACCTTATGAAAGACCTGGGATTGCCCGAACTGAAATTTCACGGATTACGGCATAGTTTTGCTACCAGATGTATTGAAAGTAAATGCGATTATAAAACAGTAAGTGTTCTTTTAGGGCATTCCAATATCAGCACGACTTTGAACCTATATGTACACCCTAATTTAGAACAAAAAAGGAGGACTATAGACCAAATGTTTCGGGGATTAAAGTGATTATTTCAAGCCGTAATGATAAAAAAGGGCCAGTGGCCTTTTTTTATTTTAATGCCTAATGCTTACGCTAAGTTTTAACCGGGATTTTCTGAATTACTGGCTGATTTTGCTGCATAATTTTTATGCAAATTTCCCAGGTATTTTTCGCTCCCACAACTCCTAATTATTAGGCTGAATCTGAGACGGGATGCAAATTGTTCATTAATTGTATTTGTTCACGTTTGTTGAACACATAAATGAACATATTGAATTTCAATTATATTTAGTATATTTGTACATTATATACTTATGTTCACGTAACAAGAACAATAAATAATAATGAACATGGAAAATTATATAGAACATACCGTACTCGCAAAGGCTCTTACTCCCTTAGAAGAACATTTGGGAGTTGGCTGGAAAACAACATGGACGCCAGATGAAGAAAAAAACTTCGGGAAAACGGAGGTGATAATCAAGCAAATGGGTAATGAAAAGTACCGTGCCACTGCATTTATACAAAAGGAATTTCGTAAACAACACTTTGTTAAAATTCTTGATAAAAGGCAAAGAGGAGATGAAAAGATAATCATTGTCGGCGAAAAAATTTATCCTGATGTGAAAGAGTTTTTGCGAGAAAGGGATATTGATTATGTGGATGCAGCAGGCAATTGTAGATTACACAAAGACAGCCTGTTCATTTATATAGATGGGATTAAATTAAAAGATCATTTAGAAGAAATACCCAACAGGGCATTTACAAAAACAGGCCTTAAGGTAGTATTCCATCTTTTATTGAATGACGATATTATTAACCTAACGTACAGAGAGATTGCAAAAAAGACAGAAGTCGCATTAGGCACTATTAAGTTTATAATTAATGGACTTATGGAAGAGGGGTTTTTGCTAAGAAATAATGCAGGATATGCTGTAATAAAAAAAGACGAATTAATAGACAGGTGGGTTACCGCTTATGGAGAACGGCTAAAGCCTGCTCTTTTAATTGGTAGATTCAGGTTTCTAAACCCAAATGATTTTACTAACTGGAAAGAATTACCCTTGCAAAAAGGAAAGACATTATGGGGCGGTGAACCTGCTGGTGAATTATATACGAATTACCTAAAGCCCGGAGAATTAACTTTGTATACAACAGAAAAAAGGAACGAATTGATTAGAAACTATAAACTTATTCCTGATACTGAAGGAAATGTTGTTGTTTTGCAGAAGTTCTGGAAAATTGAAAATGAGATGGATAATAAAGTTCCACCAATACTTGCATATACAGATTTAGTATTGGCAAGAAATAATCGCTGCATGGAAGTTGCATTTAAAATACATGAACAATACCTTGAAAAAAACATTTAAAGAACTCAGCCTACCATTTTTTAAAGAAGTCTATAAGCTCATTGATAAGGTCTGCACAGAATACGGAGTGCAATTCTATTTAATCGGGGCCCAAGCCCGGGATATTCATTTATTAGAAAGTAATATACGCCCCACAAGAGGTACAAAGGATATTGATTTTGCCATAATGTTACCCGATATAGAAACTTATTGTAGATTCTCATGAAAGTGTACCGGGTGTTCTCACGCAAAATAGGCCACCTGTTCTCACGTAAAATAGGCCACTTTTAAAAGGGTTGTTTTAGATGCTATCTTCTGTTAAAACAGAAGACATGGCAAACAAAACAATCAACATGCACAAAATACGGCAGATAATCCGTTTAAAACAGGAAGGCAAGAGCAACCGTAAGACAGCATTGATGCTGGGTCTGCACCGGGAGACGGTAAGGCGTTACGTGAACCAGATGAAAGAGCTGGGGATAAGCTATGAGCAGCTACTGCAAGAGGAGGATAGTATACTGGATAGCGTATTTGAGAAGCCGAAGTTCGAGAAGCTGAACAAAGAAAGGCTGGATAAGCTATACAGTTATTTTCCTGCAATGGATAAAGAGCTGGGGCGTGTAGGAGTGGATAAATGGAACCTGTGGCGGGAGTATAAGGAAAAAGAAAGCGAAGGATATACCTACAGTCACTATTGCAGGGAGTATAACCGATGGAAGAAGAGTCATGAGGTAAGCGCCCACTTCGAACATAAGGCGGGAGATAAACTCTATACAGATTATACGGGAGCCAAGTTGTATCTTACGGACAGGTTCACGGGGGAGATGACCCCGGTAGAGGTCATGGTGGCTACCTTGGGGTACAGCCAATATACCTATGTGGAAGCAACGCTTACACAGAAGAAAGAGGATTTTATCCTTGCCATAGAAAATGCCCTGCATTATATGCAGGGCGTACCTCAGGGGATAGTAACCGATAATCTGAAAGCGGCCGTGGTGCGAAGCTGTAAATATGAACCGCAACTCAATGAGACCTTTGAGAGCTTCGCCCTGTATTATGGAACGGCTATATTGCCGACAAGAGCACGTAAGCCTAAAGACAAGGCTATAGTAGAGGGAGCAGTGAACATTGTCTATAAGCGCATCTTTGCCCCTTTGCGCAACTGTGTCTTTTTTAGCCTTGGAGAACTTAATGCCGCTATCAGGGAGTTATTAGCACCCTATAATGGTGTGGACTTTAAAGGGAAAGATTACAGCCGCAAGGCTTTATATGAACAAAACGAGAAACAGGAACTAAAACCATTGCCTGTAGAGAGGTATGCCTTAAAGAACTATGCCTGGCATACGGTTCATAAAAACAGCCATATCTACCTGAGTGAGGACAAGCATTATTACAGCGTTCCCTATCAGCATATCGGTCAGAAGGTAAAAGTGGTGTACAGCAGTAAAGAGGTGGAAGTGTATGCACATCATGTACGTATTGCCTTCCATAAGAGAGACAGACGCAACCACGGGTATACTACCCAAAGCGAACACATGCCCTCTACCCACCGTTTTGTGAGCGAGTGGAACGCAGAGCGTTTTTTATCATGGGCATCGGAGATAGGAGAACCCGCCCGGCAACTGGTAGAAAGGATACTGGAAAGCAAGCCCCATCCTGAACAGGCTTATAAAGCCTGCTTAGGGGTACTGGGCTTTGCCAAAAAAGTAGGTAAACAAAGGCTCAATGATGCCTGTAGCAGGGCTATGTATTATAACAGTTATGGCTACCGTATCATCAAACGCATACTCACCCAAGGACTGGATAAGGAGTTACCCCAAAGGGAACTGCCTTTAAATATCCCTGTCCATGAAAATGTGAGGGGAGAAAGCTATTATCAATAATCACGCAACTTTAAACATCAATTAATATGAACAATCCAAGCACCTTAGAAAGAATGAAAGAGCTAAAGCTCTATGCCATGCAAAAGGCTTTTGCCGCATCCCTGCAAACAAGGGAACACCAGCAACTCACAGCCGATGAGTTGCTGGCCATGCTTATCGAGGCGGAATACGACTTTAGAAAAACCCAGCGTATACGAAGCAGTATCGGAAAGGCCAAGTTCCGTTACCCTGCCGGTATCGAGGAGATAAACTTTACCCAGGGGCGCAACCTCAATAAGAATATGGTCATGCGCCTTGCCGACTGTTCTTATGTAGACAAGCATGAGAACATTATCATTACCGGCCCCACCGGTGTCGGTAAAAGCTTTCTTATCTCCGCCTTAGGCCATCAGGCCTGCATTATGGGGTATAAAGTACGTTACTACAACATGAGTAAGCTGTTCAATACCCTGAAAATGGGTAAGGCGGATAACACGTATGCGAAAGAAATCAACCGCATTGAAAAACAGCATGTGCTTATACTGGATGACTTTGGGCTGCATCCCATTGACCCTGCCATACAGATAGCCTTACTTGAAATCATCGAGGACAGACATGGTAAAGCCTCTACCATTATCGCCTCCCAGATACCCGTAAGTAAATGGTATGAGCTTTTAGGGGAACAAACCCTTGCAGATGCTATCCTTGACCGCATCATACATACGGCTAACCGTATTGAACTTCAAGGAGAATCCATGCGCAAGAAAATGGCACAGCCTAATGTAACGCAAACAAAAGCTTAATTATTTACCTTTGTCATGTCTAACATAACCTTGAAAAAAGTGGCCTAATATCCATGAGAATGACTGGCCTATTTACGATGAGAATGGGTGGCCTAATATGAATGAGAATGACTGGCCACATTTACATGAGAATATCCACTAAATCCTCTGTCACTACTACTGTAATGAGTTTTTGATGCCCTTTTGTTTCTCTTTTGGTTTTTGCCCTTACAAATGTTAATACGTCAACATCAATATTAGAGTATTTCAAGTGTGCCATATCTTTTACATTTATACCATTACATAAATATCCAAAATACCAGTAATCACGGTAGCGGTGTTCACTGGTCCCATTGGGTGCGGGGTATTTTGCTATTAGTCCCACCTCGCTTATAGGTAATGCTTTTTTTACATTTCTACCTGTCGGGATTGTATATTTATCTTTACCGAATGGGTATAACTCTACTCTTAAATGGCCGTTTCTAATTGCTTCACCAAAGGCAGTACGTACATTTCTAAGGTATATACCAATTGTTGAGTTGCTTTTACTATTGGTCAGCATCCATTTTTCATATTCATTTAGAAATTGAATGGTAACTTTATCAAATGTCAGATACTCTTTACCAGTATAGCTTATTAAAGAGTTTATAGAACATTCATACCCGATTGCAGTTGATATTCTGCCCTCAATTCTAAGTCTATTGGCTTTACTTTTCATGCAGCTAATCAAATCAGTATTGTTTTCAGTAATGCCATAATATTTAGCTTCAAAACCGTCAAAGGTGAATACTGGTATGGTAGCAATATCTTTTACTGCCTTATCTTCATGGGCATTAAGCAATAACCTCAATTTTTTATGTTCTTCACGGGGGCGTTCACCCATAACCTTATGAAATTCATCTTTAGAAAGGTAAATGCTTTCTTTTTTACTATCTCGTAATGTGTAATAATGCCGTTCACGCTTATATGTTAGCCTGAGTTTTACGGGATATTTACCGTCTAAGCGTGGTTTACGGGTTTCTAATATTATATTTGTGTTTACATTCATTGTGTGTACTTTTTGGTATAGGTACACACAAAAGTACACACATTTAGCATAAATAACCATATAACAAACATATATTACTTGTGAACAGAAAAGCCATATATTGTTAGTAAATAGTACTATTGTAGTAGTATTTATATAAAAATAAAATACTATAAAAATATGCCTGTTAATCAGAGGGTCACAGGTTCAAGTCCTGTTCGGGGAGCATAATAAAGATAAAGGGTTGACGATAAGTCAGCCCTTTTTGGTTTTTGATATTTGTACAAAATATAAATCCAATCAAGTTTATTTTTCACGACTTTAATAAATAATAAAGGATACCATTAGGTATCCTTTATTATTTTCTTTATGGTAAAATTACTGGATAACAACTTTACGATACATTGCCCCATTACCGGTTGTAGTCTGAACAAAATAGATCCCTTTACTAACTCCGGAAAGGTCAATTTGTTTTTTTAACCTGCCTGAAACATTCACATAATTATCATTCCATATAATCTGGCCTATGGCGTTAAGTAATTTAACCCCGACATTCTGCGTTCCATTCGATAAAGTAATAGATAGGTTACATATTCCGGAAGTAGGATCAGGGTAAACCTCAAATGAATTAGCTTCTATGTTAATTGCTTCAATAGAAGTGGGATTAAAAAAGATACTACCTGTGTTTGACTTTGAAGCATTATAATTAATTGCCCAAGCTCTTGCAGTTGTATAAGGGTTACACACATTGCTACCCTGAACACCTATGCTGTAACGAATAGTATCATGCGTAGTCAATGGTTTTTTATCAGTATAGTTTAGGGTTGTATTGGAAACAGAATCATATTTGGTATACATACCTTTTAACGTGTCTCTGTATATATAGTAATAGTTTCCAAATACACCCAGGTAAGGATCCCACGAAAGATTGATGGTAGATCCGCCTGAACCAAGTGATACAGTTAAGTGAATAGTTTTAAGTGAAGGGCTTAGCGGGGATTCTTTACCGCAAGAATCTAATTCAGAGATTTTATAGGTATAGCTAAGTATCTTAGAATCTGCAACTGAATCAAAGAATTGAGTGTATCCTGAAGCGCAGACATTACCAACGAGATTATATGTGGTATCAGTCGAAAATTCTCTATATATATTATATGATTGAATTTGTTTTTCTGCTGTTCTGTTCCATATTACAAGGTTTTTCTGATTTGTGTCAACTGTTACCATGCAAATAGGAGCGCCTAATGGAATGTTGTTTTGAATCATAGCAGTAGCCAAGCCTTTACAGCCACTATTGTCGGTAACCGTTACATTGTAATTGCCTGCCCCAACATTGCTCAGGTTTTGTGCAGTAGATCCATTATTCCATAAAAATGTATATGGTGATGTTCCACCACTATATGAACTTAACGCAGCGCCTTGATTTAAGATTCCGCAACTTACATCTGTAGTGCTTATAATACTTATAGCAGGGCCTCCCGTATTGTTTACCAAAGCAATTGTAGAGTCTGTACACCCTTTACTGTCTTTAATCACAATAGCATAAGCGCCAGCGCTTATGCCTGCCAAACTTGCAGAAGTTGTGGTGATTCCATGGTTCCAGGTATAAACATAAGGTGACGTACCTCCACTTACAGTAACTGAAGCACTGCCGTTAGAAAGAGAACAGCCTGCATCCACACTTGTTGGTAAAGCACTTAATGATGCTGGTTCTTGTACTGTTATACTTATGATTGAAGGACATCCATTTACATCGGTTACAGTTACCTGGTAAAGGCCAGCTGCCAGTCCGCTAATACTATTTGTTGTATTTTTTGTCGTGGCTGAACATGCATGTTTTGTACCGGCAGACCACAAGTAAGTAAATGGTGAATTTCCTGTTACAGTAAGGCTTATAGAACCATTTGCACTGCCAGAGCAAGAGACGTTAGTAACCGTTGGCGTTATAGTTGGCCCATTAGAGCTGGTAACAGTAGCAGAAACCTGCATCGGGCAATTATATGAATCTATGATGGTCACCTGATATCTTCCTGCTGTAAGGTTACTTATAGAAGTTGTAGTATTGCCATTACTCCAAGTGTAAATATACGGAGGTGTTCCTCCAGATGCAGTAATACTTGCTCCACCATTGCTGGATCCGCAAGTGGCATTTGTAATGGAGGTAGTTCCGGTAATTACGGGTGATTGTGTTATAGTCGCTTTGTTTAAAGCCGTGCATCCGTTTGCATCAGTTACAGAAGCAGTATAAACACCAGCAGTAAGTGCTGTTATTGTTGCGTTACTGTTATTTGAAGGGCTCCAGCTGTATGTATAGGGCGGTACTCCGCCACCAGCTGTTACTGTTGCATTACCGGTATTTCCACCATAACATAATACATTAGTAAGCGAGCTTATTGTTGCTGTAACTGAAGGTGGATTGACCAGGGTTGTATTTGAATTAGCAGTGCAGCCTTTTGCATCTGTAACATTTACGGTATAGTTTGCGGCCGCAAGGTTTGAAATATTCACAGTTGTTGCCCCGTTACTCCATGTATATGTATAAGGAGGCGTTCCACCGGTTGTTGTATTTGAAATGCTGCCATTTGAAAAACCATTACAGCTTGGGTTGGTTCCTGTTAAAAATGGATTAATTATTGTAGGTTGAGTTATTACTGCATTGGTTATGCTGGTACAGCCGTTAGCATCAGTTAGTGTAACAGTATATGTTCCCGCAATAAGATTTGAGATACTACTGGTAATAGCCCCGGTATTCCAGGAATAAGTATAGGGTGAAGTGCCGCCTGAAGCAATAACGGATGCAGTACCATTATTAGACCCATTGCAGGTTAAATTAGTACTTGATATACTTGAAGTAGGCGAAGGATTAACGGAGATTAAAAAAGATATAGAATCCTTACATAACCCACCGTTAGTACCAACTATAGTATAAGGTGTTGTGGTAGTAGGTGTTGCAATAACCGAGGCGGCCGTACTTGAGCTTAACCCGGTAATTGGTTTCCACAAATAAGTATTTGCTCCGGTAACGTTTATAGTAACAGAATTGCCGCTGCATATAGTTGCATTACTTGGGCTTACATTTAATGTGGGTATTGGTATAACTGTAATAATTTGAGTTGTAGTGGAGGTACATCCGTTTGAACCAGAACCTGTAATAGTATAGGTTGTTGTTGCAGTTGGTGTTGCTGTAGCAAGGGCATTATTGCCTGAATTTATGGTTATTCCGGCACTAGGAGCCCATGTATAGCTTGTTCCTCCTGTTGCCGCGAGAGAGCTCGAATTTCCGGCACAAAGAGTACTTGCCGAAGCACTAACGGATATGGTAGGAGAGGGATTGGTTGAGATCATTACTGTTGAAGTTCCAGTACATCCACTTCCATCAGTTCCTGTAACAGTATAAGTTGTATTAGATATTGGAGTTGCTGTTACCGCAGCGCCGGTACTTATATTTAGTGCTATATTAGGGCTCCAGGTATAACTAACTGCGCCTGAAACGGTCATGTTTACCTGGGTTCCTGAACAAACATTGGTAACTGAAGGTGTAGCGTTAACAGGAACCGGGCTAGGGCTGGTAATAGTTATAGTAGCAGTTGCATTACATCCTGCATTATCGTTAACCGAACAAGTATACGTTCCTGCTGCTAAATTACTCCCGGTAGCGTTTGTTCCTCCAGAAGGTGACCATGCATAGGTGTAAGGAGGAGTTCCGCTTGCTGGGGTAACAACTGCAGATCCGTTACTTCCTCCATAGCAGGTAGAATTAGTGCTTGATGAAATGGTAGCAGTCATAACACAGCCTGTATTAGTTGCGTTTTCAGTTGGTGCCCATGTATAATCACCTGCAGATGTTCCATCAATAGTATTAGAAATAAACATTTTTGCCGAAGTTTGATAAGAAAAGAGCAAGCCAAGACAGATTAAAGCAAATGTTTTGATAACTGACGATGATAAGAAATGATTTACTTTTTGGTAATTTGGTTTCATTCAGATTTTATTAGTATGATTTAATTAATGATTGTAATTGTATGTAATTGGTTGCATTGGTGAAAGTTAAAGTGCCTGAAAAATATGTGCACCAATTTGAATTTCTAAATATAGTAAAGAAAAATTTAATTATAGTAAAATTATGGTAATGGATGTATTATACTGACCTCAGGCAAATTATAGCCATTAAATAGATCATTTTTCAATATTGTAGTTTTTTTCTTGAGTAATATAAAAACAAAAGGCCTGATGTTTATCAGGCCTTTTGTTTAAAAAAAGGATTTAATTATATCTTAACTATTCTCTTAACGGTTTCCTTTGTTCCGTTAGTTATCCTAAGCATATACACACCCTGAGGCATATTGCTTATACTGATTTGTTTTGTAGTTTCATTTCCACTTAACTTTTCAGTATAAACCTGTTGGCCTAATACATCGGTAAGTGATAGAACACCTTCGGTATGTAATGGCATGGTAACAGTTACAAAATCCTTGGCAGGGTTAGGATAAACAGTTACAGATGAAAGTGAATTACCCAATTCATTTATACCTGTTACTATAATTGCCTTCTTATTCGAATGAGAATAAGATGTTGCACAGCTTAAGCCGGTCCAAACTGAATTAACCATATATGCCAGGTTTAGGGTTGATGGCTTCAGATCGGTATATGCGTTAATTCCATAAGGAACAGAATCGTAATTCATAAAGCCGGTTCCGGTATCGCGCATAATTACATAATACTCAACCGTGTTACCTACGTAGTTATTCCAGCTTAAGTTTATAACCCCATTGATACCGACATTTGCCTGAAGAAGTACAGTTTGATGATCAGCACTTAGTGGGCTTTGTGAGTTACAAACGTCAGTTGCACTTACTTCATATAAGCTACTTTCCATATTCGGATTCGAACTTAAATCGGTAAATGAATTATCATTAACCGTTAATGTAGCTATTGGTTGATAGCCGGTAGTAAGGTCTTTATATACTGTAAAACCTGTTACACCAGAAAGGTTACCCGAAATATTTAGGAATATCTCATTGTGTGCAGCCATTGTATCAACACTTACATAACATATAGATGGAACTCCGTGTGTTGGAGCTGGATTAAGATAATACCAACCATTCCAAATTTGAGCACCTGTTGCATCCATTACCGCGATTTGGTAATAATCATTGGCTGGTACAACAAAATAACTGTTTGAAATCCATCCGCCGCTATTGTATCCATAGTAGTAATCGTAGTAGTAGTATGAATAAGGAGGGGTGCCACCTGATGCATGAACATCAATGTTTGCGGTGCCATTCTGAGAGTAGCAGGCAATCGAATCATTAAAGCTAAAATATACAGATAATGGAGAAGGGTTACCACTACCTACTGTAATAGCTATGCTGTAAGATGTACAAGCGTCTATTACAGTACAGGTATACGTACCTGGCGCAAGCCCACCGATAGAAGCATCAGTTTGTCCTGAACTCCATAAGTATGTATATGTTCCGGTACCATTAATTGCAGTAACACCTGCCGTTCCATCAGTACATGTTGGGCAACTTGCATCAATTTCACCATTCAGATATGCACTTAAAGCAACAGGCTGGCCTATTGTTACTGTAGTAGTTACCGAACCGCATGTGCTGGCATCGTTAACAGTTAAGGTATAAGTACCTGCTACTAATCCATTTACTGAATCACTGGTAGATACGATAGAAGAATCCTTAGCCCAAACATATCCATAAGCAGGAGTTCCTCCGCTTGCAATTACAGAAGCACTTCCGGTATTTCCTCCATTGCACGTTACATTAGTGTGCGATGTAACAATTGCTAATGCATTAGGTTCTGTAATAATTATCGTCTCTACCAATTCATTGCAACCATTAGCATCGTTAATGCCTACAGTATAAGTACCGGCAATTAAACCAGTAATAGTTGAATTTGAACCAGTGTTGCCATTAGACCATATAAAGGTATAAGGAGAGGTTCCACCACTAGCGGTTACTGAAGCACTTCCATCGTTACCACCATTACATGTAACATTTGAGTGTACAGTTGTTGCAGTTAATTGAGTTGGTGCTGTTATTACAACAGAATCAGTTAGAGAGCATCCGTTTGCATCAGTTAACGTTACTGTATAGTTTCCTGAAGTAAGATTAGTTACAGAATCACTATTGCTAACATTTGGAGACCAACCATAAGTATAAGGAGAAGTTCCACCTGTTGCAGTTATTGTTGCAGAGCCATTATTACCACCAAAACATCTTACGTTAGATGTTACAGATGTGGTAGCAGTCAGTGCATCAGGCTGGCTTATGGTTACTGAAACCGGGTTGCATGAAATAATTACTGAACCATTACCGGTATTTGTAGCTATAGGTGTACCTGAAATAGTACCGGCACAATAAGAA
>Ga0193728_1000809_pt1 | contig 15538 bp, 12 predicted proteins | sample U1c1metaG_FD_143037 | JGI IMG/M metagenome (GOLD analysis project Ga0193728, IMG submission 143037) | Soil microbial communities from a riparian zone of the East river system, Colorado, United States - U1c1 | ecosystem: Environmental > Terrestrial > Soil > Riparian zone | place: USA: East River...
CGTAAAGTTGTGCACCGTCTGCGTGGTTGCCACCTGTGTGACATGCGAATGCGTGTCAGGTTTGACTGTCCCAGATGGCCAGAGAGTGCTAGCGGTCCCCAAGGCCATGAGTACTGAGGCATAAGCAATCAGACCCACGAGTAGTGAGAGAAGAAGGAACCGCCCGACTGATCTTCTCTTGCTGCTCCGTGTCGGTACAGTCAGTGATACAATTTCGCCAGTACTACCAATTAAGGGTGAGATCATCTGGTCTGCTGCGTACTTCTTCTGCCCATAAACTGAGTTTTCAAGTGAGGTGATCACAGATGATTCGTCTTCATCTTGCCCCACAAAGAGATTGGCAAGCCAGGAGTCATCTGTTTCTTGCTCAGTGATCGATAGTCCAGATATAGGACCTTCCGATTGTGGTATCGCCTCAGGCATAGTAGCAGAAGATTCATTGAGTTCCTGCTCCTTAAGTGGCTGATTTGGGCTGTCATTCTCTCCATTGCCAACAAGATCTGTATCCCCAGAAAGAGGGGAGGTGAGTTGATAGAACGGTAGCACTGATATCAGCGACTCTGAAGGAGGAATGCTTCCTGCCCATTGTGGTATGCTGGTAGCGGTTATGGGAGGGGTAACCGCCACAGGTTCTGCGACGTCAACCTCAAAGTTGAAGAAAGCTCGAGACGGTTCAAATAGCCGAGGCACAGAACGCTTGGTGGCACGCTTACGAATGGGAGATACGGCGATCTCTACTTTTGCCGACTGTGTAGAATGAGAAGCAGTCCTAGTATCACGAGAATCAGTAGAACGTGTAAGAGGAAATGCAGGCGACAATGACAAAACGGATTGGATCACTTCTAGAAAGAGCAAGAAATCGTCAAACCGCTCATCAGGATCTTTAGCCAAGGCCTTGAGCACGGCAACTTCAAGGGATGGTGGCAGGTCAACTACACCATCAGAGAGTGGGGCAGGGTCCGTATTGTGATGTTGTCCCATCATAGAAGCCAGACTCTGGGCTGCAAAGGGCATCCGTCCCGTAATCAGCTCATAGGCCAGACAACCCAGGGCATATTGATCACTCCTGGCATTACAGATGCCCGAAAACTGCTCTGGAGCTAGATAACAAAAGGCATACTCTTCTGCAATCTGGTCACGGATGATAGCATCATTCCTACTCACGAGATTGAAATCAGTCAATGCAGCCTGCCCACTAGCATCCAAGAGAATATTCTCCGGTTTGATGTTCCCATGAAAAATATCGTGTTCATGGGCATAAGCGAGTGCCTGCCCTACCTGTGACACAATGCTCAGGGCTTCTCCTAGTTCCAGGTGATGAGGGGAGAGTTTCTTCAGACGGCTACGTAGGGAACCATTGGGCAAATACTCCCGTACGATAAAGGGCTGATCTTGCTCTATCCCCATATCCAAGGTAGACACCAGACGCGGATGTTGGAGTTTTTTGATACGTTTGGCCTTCTTGAGAAACTTCTCACGCTCATGGGGAAAATGGAAGAGCGACGAAGCAAACACCGTGAGAACCACTTGACACTCAGGTTCACCGTGTCCCCTTTGGGGATTGGTCGGAGAAGCCAAGTAGGTTGAATGTGAATATTTTTTGGCTAACTCACTCTTGAGATTGTACTGATAGAATTTTTCTGGCATTCCTAATCCTCTCCATTCAGCGAGAATTGTCAAGTACTACAAACACCTGAACAGCCAATCTTGTGAAGAGCTATACGTGCTCTGGCGTCAGTTTCTCTGGTTCCTTATTCTCGCCTTTGTGGTGTGATGGTGCTATCTAGTACCTGGGAGCAGATCCCATAATCTGAGCAATGCTCTTATTATAAAGCATATACACAAGTGGCAACTGGAGTAGAAACACATTGAGTGATAGCGATTCCCCTAATAAATCACACTATAAGGAGGTCGAGTAGCAGAATGGTGGCAACACCATCCCGCCTTCGTAAAGAGAGTGAATAGTGGTCCTTCCATTTATTCGGCGATAGGCAATGTAAACCAGAAAGTGCAACCCTGGCCGGGCTGGCTTTCAACGCCGACCTTCCCATTGTGTCGCTTGATCAGCGTTTGGCAGATATATAGCCCTAATCCCAGACCTACTTTGTGGCCACTATGGGTTTGACCATTCGGTAACTGATAGAAGCGACGCCAGACTTTTTCCTGTTCTTCAACTGTCAGTCCTAGACCAAAGTCTCGTACCCAGACTTTTGCCTCTGTTCCCTCAACTGTCAGTCCGACGATGACAGGCTCACTGGCTGCTGAATATTTGAGGGCATTGGTGACATAATTGGCTACCACTTGACTAATGCGGTCGGTATCGACCATGACTAGCACTTGGGCATGCTCTGAATGTTCGAAGAGCAACTGGCGGTTTGGGATAGTGGAGTGAAGGTTCTCGACGGTCTCGTGGACAATCGTCACCAGATCATGCGGAGTCGGAGACAGTTCCAGTTTATTGGCGTCAATACGTGATACATCGAGTAAATCATTAATTAACCGATTCTGCATCCCAGTCTGGTGCACGGCACGTTGAAGCAATAGCTGCACTTCATCGATGACAGTTTTCTCTTCAGAAGAGAACGATTCGGCTATCTGTGTGAAACGCTGTAAACGGCGTTGTGCCAGTTGAATATTGCCCTTGATACTTGTCAAAGGGGTACGCAGTTCATGGCTGATCAAACTGATAAATGCATCTTTTTGTTTATCTGCTTCCACATTTTTACGTTCGGTTACATCGAGCACGACTCCGATCATGCGAATAATTTTGCCTTGCTGATCATAGAACCCCTTTCCCTGCACTGCAAGCCAGTGGACACTCTGATCTGGCCAAATGACGCGGTATTCAGTGCCGTAGTTTTCATCCTGCTGATTGACTGTGCGTTGTACAAGTGCGTTGACACGCTCACGATCATCAGGGTGAAGGGTAGCAAGGAAGAACTCATAGTCTAGTGTGCCGTTTGCATCGGGACGTCCAACAAGTGCTTTACACTGGTCATCCCAGATCACTTCGTCATCCGGCACGTACCAGTCCCATATGCCAATTTTGGCTGCCTGTACGGCAAACTGCAATTGATCTCCTTTTACTTGCTTACCTTTGGACATAGAGACCTCGCTTGCTCTGATCGGACTCCTTTTTCTCGAAGCCTGCCTGCATTTCTATATGGGTCTGATACTGTGTATTTGTTTCGCATGTAGGGAGTATAGCAGTCGATGCCGACAGTATCAAGCTCAGCTCTGCGATCTCCCTATTCCTAAGTTCTTTCTTACCAAAACGAGGCATGCCGCGCCTTATGTGTTACTCTTTGCAATTGAAGCAATAAAAAAAGATTGTCCTTATCTGGGGCTGGGGCACAGGGGTACCTTTCGCCTATGCCACTTGCCAAATGTGAGCAGACAAGTCTAGAATAGTTCTCGTAGGCTTAGGCACTCTTGGCGACAAGAGAGAGACAGTTCGCCTCCATGGTTCTTTGACAACTGAATGGCTGGGTTCCATGCAAGAAACCGTGCATGGGTAAAACATTTTCGGTCGATAATAACGTTGCTCGTCCGGCAGGACTGGATGAGCACGGGGCTCTTGTCAGCAGCCCCTGATGTGTCGGACAAAGAAGCCAAAGCAGCACGTCTGCAAAGATATGCTCTCGTTGCGGTGGAGTCTAGACACAAGCCCCCAGACTAAAGTCGGGGGTATTTGACGAATGGACACTTCCTATTTCTTTAACCCATACATTACATCTGGCGTGGTTGCCGCTATCTTCAGTGTAGCTGTCATGATCATGATTGTGGGGAGCCGAGCAATAATTGGCAAAGCGCTCGGTCAACTGCGTTCGAAACTATTTACACGTGCGGGCTTCTTCTGGACGGTCAACATCATCTTCATGGCTGTCTCAGTCCTGCATGCGGGCATCTTCTTTGGCATTACAGGTAATAGGCATGATATCCCTGGGGTTGCTCAATATCTCGGTTTTGCTGTCAGCTTCTTCCTGGACCTAGTAACCATCATCCTGATGCAGGCCCTGCTAGAGGCAAAATACCGCTCTGAAGAGCAAAGGGCGAGGCAGTTCCTCCTTTTCATTGCTATTTGTTGTAGTACAAGCACATTCGCGAATCTAGCGATCTCGCTGAATGACTTTGACCCGATCAAGGTCTTGCCGAATGCACCAGCATGGATACAAATTGCCGCACCGTATGTGCTAGCATCGTTTCCGCTCTTCGTGATTCTCATGTCTATTGCCGCCGAGATGATCGTAAATGTCCGGCCACTCGATAGCTTGAATGAGGAAGAGTATGAAGCTGATGAGAAGAAGCGGATCAGGCTCCTACAGATCCGCAACGACTACTTGCAGAGGCAAGCCGATGAGGAATTGCGAGCTTTAACCATTCGTGCCACCATGTATGCTAATAAGCAGTTGCGTAAAGGAAATTTGCCAAAATCTTTTCGTTGGTTCTGGGAAAAATCAATCGATATCGATGCGGTTGTTGTGGGCGTCACGGCCCAGATGAAAGGGATGTATGAGCCTCAAATTGAGGAACTAAAACGGCGTCTAGAGGAAGTACGAAACCAGTCACAGCAGCTTGTTTTTGCAGAGAGAAACACAGAGCGGAGCGAGTCAGATACCAATACCTTTGAAGTTGGTAAAACTGATGGTCAAAGTACTGGCATCATCGCATTTAACGCGGAGCTTATGGAAGTGGTTAAACGCTATCCACGAATCGCCTCTGAGTGGCTGGCAAAAAACCAAAAATCGACCACTTTGGAGGAGGTTATACGGATTACTGGCCACTCGAAAAGGCGCCTTAATAGAGCACCCTTACAGAGATCTCCTCGAAATAAAGATTTGATTCGCATAAACTCTGTCATCGAATGGCTCAAAACAGCGCCATTGCCGGAAAGCTCTGACACTTTTGTCTCAGTCATCGATGTGGGTAATGCTAACGAGGAGCAGGAGCAAAATGATCATGCCAATGGTCATGTAGATGTGGTAATTCCAGGAGATGACTTGCTTGAGATGAATGTGTGAGAGCTACACATATTTGCTGTATTTATAAATTTGGCATTCTCTAGAGTTGACAACAATATAAAGGTGCATGAGATGCAATACTGTTGAAGTATGTTTGGCTATACTCATCTGCAAACTGGCAAAGGTCAATTGTTGCTGTACCTGTCGTTAAAATCTTATCAACAGCCTGAATAAGAGGTGGATATGTTTTGACTACCTGTTCCGATTTTTCACCTGCTGTATAGGATAATTCTCCATAAGTGCTGAAAATAGCCCCTAGGGTATAAGCTAACCACGTCTTTCCTGCATTATTCGGCCCAATCAAGATGGTAAGTGGCTTAAGATCAAACTCGACTGGGCCTCGGATAGGGCCCAGGTTGCTCACTTTTATTTTCATCTGTTGACTCCCATCAATGATCTACTGGTTTTTAAGATTGACTCCTGCGTACAGTATATCAGACTTCTAATCTGTGCTGTGCATCTAACATAGGGTTCAATATGCTACTTGAAGTAGACTGGTAATGAGCAGAAAAAAGTTTCCATCTGCCACTACAACACAAGATTTAAATACATCTCTTAGCATTCGGCATTATACCACATGGCAGATCGCAATACGCCTGCTGGTCTGATTGATGTCTCATTTGTTCGTATCAATTCACATTATCTCACCACGCAAATGCTCATTGATGATGCAGGAAAGCCACAAGTGCATGCTGTACTCTTCTACACGCACAGGCTCGAAGCACTAGGACCGCAATTTCACGATTGGGTGAAGCAACATTTTCACCTCGTTCGCGATTATGGCGATAAATGCGAACTCTGGGTGAGATGAGCAAAAAAGAAAGCACATCTCGACCTTTCAGTTCTCCCGAGAAACGCTTTTTACCGCTCGATAAGAGGCTCAATGCATCTTCTATCTATTGATAGGGAAAAGATGCATTTTGGGACAACCTAGAAGCTCTGACCATCTTGCTGCATACGATCAAGGTCAATGGGCTGTGTGATATACTTGCGTCGTAGGTTCGTTGTAAGGGACAAGGGTATTATTTAAACATATGTGGAGGCACCCATTCTATGGTTCTGCACACTCCCTCCGAAGATGACTCTCTTCCCACAGATGTTGAGATGAGCAATACCTCTAGAGATACATCCTATTTGGCGCATGCTTTTCCAACAGAAAGCAAAGCTGCCGTATATGAGGTTATTTATCGTCGTCGTGATATTCGCCATTTCAGGTCAGATCCTATTTCAGAAGAAACTATTGCGGCTATTTTACAAGCTGCTCACCATGCTCCATCAGTTGGTTTTATGCAACCTTGGAATTTTGTGCTCATTAGAGAACAGAGCACAAAACAACAGGTATCTGCCCTGTTTGAGCGAGAAAACGCTCTTGCCGCAACCATCTATGAAAATGAACGTCAACAACTGTATCGTAGCTTAAAATTAGCGGGTATTCTAGAGTCTGCTCTCAATCTTTGCGTCACTTGTGATCCTACTCGTGGGGGCTCACATGTACTTGGACGGCATACGATCCGAGAAACGGATGTGTATAGCACCGCAGCAGCAGTAGAAAATCTCTGGCTGGCAGCGCGAGCAGAGGGTATTGGTGTAGGCTGGGTCAGTATTCTGAACAACGAAGATCTCAAGAGCATTTTACAATTACCATCACATATTATCCCCGTTGCCTATCTCTGCTTGGGATATGTGGACTCATTTGGGAGCGAACCAGAGTTGCAAAAAGTAGGTTGGGCACGGCGTCAACCTCTTGCCAACTTAGTGTATTACGAACAATGGGGACAACAATCACACCCTAATTGGACACCCTTACCATTACAAGAGGATATGTGCGATAACAGCAAACTCTAACTCCTTGTTGCTGCATACGATCAAGGTCAATGGACTGTGTGATATACTTGCGTCATATGTTTGCTGCAAGGCACAAAGGTATTATTTAAACATTGGAACAGAGCTATGAAGAGTGAACAAGAGAAACGGATTTAACGCATTGTAACTTCTACTGTGCACAGTCCAAAAGGTCCTGACGCGCTTGCTCAACACCCTGAGCAAGGATGAGTTTGGTCAAGAGGCCCTGCAACTTCTATCAAGGCAAGCAAACAGGACCGTACAGGGTACCTCTCCTTATACTCCCACCACAGCAGGACCTCATAGAGTGCTGAAACTGTTATCCCAAACATGCTCCACTCGGCGTAGCCCCTCTCTATATCCCTGTTCTTTAAAAGTATACCACAAAGCCTGATCAGACTACAGTTGTCCTAACATACATTCCCCTCTATTCATTATACTGATGGGTACAAATCAATCAATACGGCACTAGGGAGCAGTTCCATGAAGGGAAACTTCACCAGCAAGCACATCTCGACCAGTAGGGGAAAGTCTTAGCCGTCAGTGCAAAATCAGAGACTGTCTATCAGATGCACAGGAAGTTGTAGCATCCCATTAGTTTTCAAGAGTAACAAGATATTTTTTACGCAGATGACGAAAGCGATAGCGGACAAATTTGCTGTCCCTTCATGTGGTTAGTCCAAATCTGGCTCCCTGTTTTTACTAGATGCACGTTAAACGTCTCCAAGTGTAACAGAGAAGCAGGCTTGCACCTTCACCCTCCCTCACACTACCATGCACAGCGTGGTACGGACATCATGCCGCTTTTTGTTGCCTTGCTATATACATTGGTGATACCAGGAGCAAGATAGTAATAACGAGCTGTCTAGACACTCTGTCCGCTCTCCTCACTCAGCAGCATAAAACCTCCAGGTTAAATTGGTAATCACTTAGCTAACATGAGGAATAGTTCAAGTGTTCGATTCTAGTATCTTCCCTCAGTCTTGTTATTTCTTCCCCGCTTACGCGTTTGATTCATATGCAGGTATTGAAGTACAAACAATCCAACTATATTTAGTGTGTGAATGAGGAACATATGAGTAAGACTGCGCTACATGACTATTTAAGTGCAATCGAAAAAAATTACAAATCAGGACAAGCAACTGAACACACGTATCGGACGGCATTAAAGGTGTTTATAGAAGCTCATGGCACCAATATTTTTGCGAGAAATGAGCCAAAACGTATCAAGTGTGGTGCCCCAGATTATATGGTAGAACGTAATAATCTCACCATTGGCTATGTTGAGGCTAAGGATATTGGTATCTCTCTGGATAAGATTGAAAAGGATGAACAGTTAAAACGCTATCTCCGCGCCCTTGATAATCTCATTCTCACTAACTACCTAGAGTTTCGCTGGTATATCCATGGTAAAAAGCAGATGACGGCCCGTCTGGCAACTCCTCGGGCTGATAAACGCTTGTCGCCTGATAAGGAGGGTGCGGTAGCAGTAGAGGAAGTCCTGCAACGTTTTCTTGAGCATAGCACCGAGCCGATCAGCAAGCCCCAGGATCTGGCAAAGCGTATGGCACGGCTTGCTCATATGATCCGTGACATTATCATCACGGCTTTTGAGCAGAAAGAAGCCTCTCATAATCTGGGAGATCTGTATACATCCTTTCAGGATGTACTCATTCCAGACCTCAAAGAGTCTGAATTTGCCGATATGTTTGCTCAGACCATGGCTTATGGCCTTTTTGCAGCTCGGTATAACCACACGGAAAAGAGTCTTTTTCGACGTGAAGATGCAGCAAAAGAAATACCTCGTACGAACCCCTTTTTACGCAAGCTCTTTTCTGCCATTGCAGGTGCAGATCTTGAAGATGAGCCATTTGTGCGCTTTGTGGATGAATTGGCCCAGGTACTTGCTTTCACTGACATGGATGCAGTCCTGGCCGACTTTGGTAAGCATACTCGGCAGGAAGATCCTATCATTCATTTCTATGAAACCTTCCTCACCCAATATGATCCCAAATTGCGAGAGTTACGCGGTGTGTACTATACTCCTGAGCCTGTGGTGTCCTATATTGTTCGCTCAGTAGATTATTTGTTACGTGAGCATTTTGATTGTGCTGATGGGCTTGCTGATACTGATACCATCCCCTATTCTTATGTTGATGAGAGTGGAAGGGAACATGTAGAAACGAGACCACGCGTCTTGATCCTGCCACAGGGACCGGAACTTTTCTCTACCAAGTGATTGCCCATATTCGTGAGAGCTATCAACAGATGGGCAATGCTGGTCTGTGGTCTAGCTATATTCGCCAGCATCTCTTACCGCGTCTCTTTGGCTTCGAGTTGTTGATGGCCCCCGACGCGATGGCTCATATCAAACTGGCTATGCAGCTCGCCGCTATCGATCTACCCAAGGAAGAGCGGTCAGCATGGGGATATGATTTCGAGTCTGATGAGCGTCTTGGGATCTATCTCACAAATACCCTGGATGAGGCTCACAAACGTTCAGATGTGCTGTTTGGACGCTATATTTCGGATGAGGCCAATGAGGCCGCAAAAGTGAAACAAGGCTATCCAGTTATGGTGGTAATGGGTAACCCACCCTACAGTAACTTCGGGCGGACAAACAGAGGGGCATGGATCTTAGACCTGCTTAAAGAATATAAGAAAGACTTAGGTGAGAGAAAAATCAACCTTGATGACGACTTCATTAAGTTCATTCGCTTTGGACAATGGCGTATTGAGCGAACAGGACATGGCATACTTGCTTTTATTGTGAGCAACACTTTTATTGATGGGATCACTCATAGGCGTATGCGCCAATCTCTGTTAAAGGCTTTTAGTGACATCTACATTCTTAATCTCCACGGTAGTGCTAGAAAGCAAGAGAAAAGCTCTGATGGCTCCAGGGACGAGAATGTATTCGATATCGCTCAAGGGGTTGCTATTTGTATTTTCATCAAAAGATCGAATGTGGAAAGGGATGCAAGCGTCTATTACGCTGATTTATGGGGGCTTCGGGAAAATAAATACACAGCCTTAGCGGAGACAGATATATCTACTACGCAATGGACTCGTTTAGATCCAAGCCCAGGGCAATTCTTCTTTACCCCAAAAGACTTTAGAGCATCTGAGGAATACAAAAAGCTAGTCGGAGTAAATAAGCTATTTCTTCAATCGAACACTGGTATACAAACGAAACGAGACGGACTCGTATACCATTTCACGAAAGAAGAACTGGAGAGAACCTTAAAACATATCACATCATTAAGCCCTCTAGAACTCATAGAAAGATATGAATTACCTCCTGACGGACGCGATTGGGGAATAGAAGCAGCTCAAAAAGACGTTTTGAGTGGGAATGGGATTATTATGGAGGTATTATATCATCCGTTTGATCGTCGTTTGACGCTTTATACGGGTAAGACGAAAGGCTTCATGGCTTACCCACGTCACTCGTTAATGAGAAATGCAATGAAGGATAACCTTCTTTTTTTGGGGATACGGAACGCAAGGCGTGGGAATGTAGATAGTTTTTTTGTCGCTAGCAGCCCCGTCGATAAGGATGCCGTTTCGCCTTTCGATAATGCGACTTTCTTTCCCCTCTACCTTTATCCTGACACGAAGCAAACTAGCTTGTTAGCTGAGGGCACTTCCTCTGACGCCCCTGGTGATCGTCGCCCTAACCTTGCTACTCTATTCACTAAGGATTTCGCTGATAAGCTCAAAATAGGCTTTATTCAGGATGGTAAAGGTGATCTGCAGCCCTGAAGACATCTTCACCTATATGTACGCCACCTTCCATGCTCCAAGCTATCGTGAACGGTACGCCGAGTTCCTCAAGATCGACTTCCCTCGCTTACCACTCACCTCAAACACCGACCTGTTCCGCGAACTCTGCAAGCTGGGTGACAGACTGGTAGGGCTGCACCTGATGGAGAAGTTCGGCCAGATTACCACAAGGTATCCAGTCTCAGGAAATGATGTGGTTGAGAAGATAGACTATGCCTCGTCTGCTGATGCTCCTGAGCAGGGCCGTGTCTGGATCAATAAGACGCAGTATATTGAGGGCGTTCCGCCAGAGGTGTGGGAATTTCATATTGGTGGCTATCAGGTCTGTCAGAAGTGGTTAAAGGATCGCAAGGGGCGTAAGCTTGACTTCAACGATATTAAGCACTATCAACGCATGGTAGCCGCTCTTGCTGAGACGATTGAGTTAATGAGACAAATTGATGAGGTGGTTGATGAGCATGGGGGCTGGCCGATACAGTAACATAATCCAACATGATGAGTTCATCCATTATTACAAGAGGATATGTGCGATAACAGCAAACTTTAACTCCTTTGTAAGTTTACTGGCATCAAGGGTGCCTTTTTCAGTTTCCCAGTTCACCATTTGCAACGCAAATAGACTTTTTTCATCTTCTTTAATGCACGGCTCTCAATTAGCCCGATAAGCTCTCGTGTCACATGTAACACCTTTCCAACCTCTCCTAAGGTATGCGAATCTCCGTCTCCGTCAAGACCAAACCGAAGACAAATGACCTGTCTTTCTCTTGCAGATAAGCAGCGTAACAGATCATCTATTATTTGTTTTGTACCAATTTCATCCTCTTCATCTTTCATTGTCTCCTGGCTTATTCTATCAATATCATCAATCATTTGAAAAGAATATCCATCATTAGCATACTCAGCACGATGATACTTGTCCAACGATAGATATTTTTTGCTATCATTCAACAACATTTCTAGGCGGTCAATAGGTATTTTTACTGCATCAGCTAGCTCTCTACGACTGGGAAGACGACTCAGAGTCATCTGTAACTGCAAGTGTTGCTTTCTGATCGTATCAAGTTGCTCAGAGATGTGAGTTGGTATACGTATCAGGCGTCCATAATCTTTGGTGGCACGTCTGAGAGATTGAAATACCCACATATTTACAACAGACAATAATTTGCTTTGCCTACTAACATCAAAGTGTTTGATACCAGCAATAACCCCTAACATTCCATATTGAATAAGATCATCTAATTCAATAGTATTTCCCAGAAACTGAGGAGCTTTTTTGATCGCTACCCATTGCATTTTGTAAACGAGCGTTTGTTCCAACTCAGTGATATCAGCATTGAGCATATTGCGTTTTGTTGCATAAGGATCATTTTCTGGATCATCACAGGAAGGTATTTGTGCTAGCTGAGCACGAGTAGCTGCTAATTGTGCAGTAAGTTGTCGTTCTTGCTGATATGGTAAACCGGCAGCATGAGCAGCTTGAATAATAAATGCACGAGTTGTTTCACTTATCGCGAGTTCAGCATATCCTAGACGGTTCAACGCCTCTTGAATAGCTTCTTCTTCGTGTTCCCAATTTACATAGATGAGGCTAACAGCTCCCTGCCATCCTGGTGCTTGGCCTTTTCCTGGACGTGATGCGACTTTACTCTTTTCAACTTGGAGATGAAGAAGTGCTTCTTCCTGCTCGACTAATGCAGTATCGATATCAAGCAGTTCTAAATCATCTAACAGGTATGCACTTTGCTCAAACTCGTTTTCAAAATCTTCCAGCGTAGGGGTACGCTCAAACTCAAGCAGGGCATTAGCAGATAGAAGTTTTACTTTTTTTAAGGGGCTATTTTTCTTATAAGATGACACACGACGAATTCGAGGAATAGGGCTAGGAGCCACCCTTCTATTCTCATCCTCTGGTTTCACTATTGGGTCAGTCCATCGACTCTCATAAACCATATTTGACTCGTCCGATCAATTTAATATCAAGACATTAGGAATAGGAAAAGCCCTGAAATGATGATTGAAGTGGGAGATATCTCTCTCACCCTCTCTCTATCCATTATACTGATGGGTACAAATCAGTCGATACAGCATATCCGTGGGGAGTCTCCTACATGAAGGGAAACGTCACCAGCAAGTACATCCTGACCTTTCAGTTCTCCCGAGAAACGCTTTTCACCGCTCGATAAGAGGCTCAATGCATCTTCTATCTATTGGTAGGAAAAAGATACATTTCGGGACAACCTAGAAGCCCTGACCACCTTGCCACATACGATCAAGGTTAATGGGCTGTATGATATACTTGCATCGTAGGTTTCCTTTAAGGGACCAAGATATGTATTTAAACCTTGGAAGAGAAGAGCTATGGAGAGCAAGAAGTGGGCAATTGGTGATAGTGTCGTGGTTAAACTAGGTGTCATTGACCCAGATCTGGGCGGTGATCTCAGTGGTTGGCAGGGACGCATCACCGCTATCTATGAGGATCAAGACCCAGTGACAGTGGGGATCGAGTGGGATAGCCTCACGCTGAAAAGCATCCCTGAAGAACACATTGCCAAGTCTGAAGAAGAGGGACTTTCCTGGTCAGAGATGAATCTGTATCCTAGCGAGGTGGCACCTGCAGTCGCACGCGACACCGAAGACGATGTAGCTGCAACCATCAAAGAACTAGAGCCCCTCTATAACTGGCGGCATCTCGGAGGAGAACAAGGAAAGCGAGTTCAAGAGATCGTCAACAGTGCTCAGGACCGCAAGGAGCTTACTGTTCTTCGCACATGGCATGCCTATCTGAAGGAACATCTTAAGGTTCCTTTTCGTGCCGTAGTGGAAGAATATGATGAGCCAGGGCCAATTCGTGAAGGCGATCGAGTTACCGTTATGCGCATCATGCGCCTAGATAATAGTTACGGGACAATTGTGGCAGTGAAGCACAAAAGTGGCAGTCATCAGTTTCCACTCTGTGACCTGAAAGCTCCAGATGCGGATACTCAGACTGAGCAACTGGTGGATGATTATGCGGTGTGGTTTGCTAACCGCTAGTATGGAGAAGGAATTATGAGCTTACTCGAGGCCTTAGCCATGATTTGATGACGATGTTGACAGCCACGCACGCTATCCCTGCTTTGCAACAGGATTCTCTTGTCCTGCAGCGGATGACCTATTGGCTGTGGATAGCGCATAATTTAGAGCGAGTAGGAGATCATTGTACTCACGTGTGTGAGCGCATTGTGTTCTTCTTCGAAGGCATGGGATAATCAAATCAACTGCGGAGCCCTAAGAGCCTATCCGACTTGGCATTCTGGAGAGTTGATCCAGGTAACAGACTATAACCTTGTGAGCCTTTAGCTACAGAAGCGTTCTATAGATTCCATATACTGAAATTGCATTAAAAAGGGCCATCATATCATTGATACTTAAAGACAGACGTTTGTCGTCTCTTGCACAATGGGGTGCAAGATCAGGCTATGGAAATCTGTTGTGCTTTACACGATTTTTGTTGGCGTCTTGATCCCTGGCTCCCCATTCTCTAATCGGAATAAAGTCTAAGGTTGAATTTCAGAAGAGGGTTCTGCTCTACGCCGCTTAAGAGCTACAGTCACCCGATTAACGAGCTTCTTAGCGTCCATTACTTGCTGCAATGATCTTTTACTAAGATCCCTAGCCATAATTCTAACATGCTCAATTATCTCCTTATGCTCTGAATCAGTAAATCTATCAGTAATATCTGGGGGAAATTTATTCTCCTCTACAATCCTCTGAGCAAGGTTTTCAACTCAGTTCTTTTGACTTCTGTCTAGCACAGGCTTAAATCCTGATGTATTAACTTCTGCTTCTCGATGAATAGCATTCTTCAAAGAAGAATACACGCCGTCATACTTTGCTGATTCTTCTAGTGATCCTGATTCAAGCTTGAGTCCATTTATTAGATTCTTACATTTTTCTCGTAGCTGCGAACATTCTTCCTTAGTAAACTTATAATCACCAAGAGCATCTTTGAGTTTCTTGATGCTTCTGTTGTCTACCATATTCTGAGCAGCCACGTCTAACCATCCATCAGCCCTTCTCCTCACAAGGTCTCGCTCTTCTGCGGAAAGCTCGATCTCCTGGTGTTGTTCAGCAGGCCCATCTCCTCCTGGGTCAGGCTTAGGCAAAATCTGTGGTTTGGATGGATCAACAGGCCCATATTCATCTGGCTCAAGCTTAGGCAAAATCGGTTTTTGCTCGTCATCTTCATTTGGCTCAAGCTTAGGCTTAATCTCTCGTTTGGGTAGATCAACAGATACATCCATCCCCCTCTTCTTTCTCCCAGGACGCTGCTGCTGCTGTGGTTCGGCCTGCTGATGTGCATCCGATGGGAAGGGACCTTGCCTGTATCCTTCTCTGTCACCTTGTGCTGATAAAGGAGATACTTGTAAATTTTCCTTGATAGTCTTCATATATTTTAAAAAGGATTTCCCCATTGTTGCTTCATTATTGTATCGCCTTTTCTCTTCATCATTGCTCTTAATTAGGGGGTCTAGCTCTTGTTTTTTTTTGTTGTATTGATTATTCGCATTTCCCACGTTCGTATCTAATCTAGTTATCTCTTCATCATACTCCTGGATTTGATCTTCAAATCCAACGTAATAGCTCATTGGCCGACTTGCTAGAAGATTCCTCGCACTTTCTGCTTCCTGCTTCTCGTCCTCCGCTTGCTGGCACTGTTGCGCAAGCTCACGCAACTTCCCTCGATCGCGAGAGAGTGCGTTGTTTAGAGTCCTCTTCTTCATCTCGCAATGATTCACCCACTGTGTCATCTTTGGGTCTAACGCATCTATCCTTTCAAGAAGGGGTTTTTTCTGTTCAGGGGAGAGCCCCTGAAGAAGGCTTTTTCTCTGCTCAGAGGAGGACCACGA
>Ga0193728_1000810_pt1 | contig 15506 bp, 9 predicted proteins | sample U1c1metaG_FD_143037 | JGI IMG/M metagenome (GOLD analysis project Ga0193728, IMG submission 143037) | Soil microbial communities from a riparian zone of the East river system, Colorado, United States - U1c1 | ecosystem: Environmental > Terrestrial > Soil > Riparian zone | place: USA: East River...
CGAACAAACAACGCGCAAAACAAAGACATCTATGAAGGAAAGATCCTTCGGTTGAATACGGTAGATGATGGCGATGCAGATGATGGTGCCTATAGCCCATGGATACCCAACGATAATCCCATCAACAATTCAGTGAGCGGAAAAGTGAATGCAGTATATTCTTATGGCCACAGGAATAGTCAGGGATTGGTATGGGCCAATGTATCGGGCAGCTATGTACTATATAATTCGGAACATGGCGACAAATCAGACGATGAAGTGAATATCATCGAGGCCTCCCGGAATTACGGCTGGCCTAAGGTTGCCGGCATGTGCGATAACAACTACAATGATACGGATGCGAATCCAAATAACGACAAGCTGGCCAACCAAACGATACACAACGAGACCAGTTTTTGCGCGGCAAATAATGTGAAAGAACCCATTTTTTCATTTTTTAATGTGGGTGGAGCGAGCGTTCCTTCCAGTGGAGCGAGCAATTATACCTGGCCCACCATTGCACCATCGAGCATCGACTACTATGATAAAATGTATATTCCCGGATGGAAAAATTCGCTGCTGGTCACTTCCCTGAAGCTGGGGATGTACCGGTTAAAATTAAAAACGGCGGGTGACGGCATCGATAGTTCGAGTACACCACAGATCGTCGATACCATTCCCTACCTGCATGAATACAGGATCAGGGATATCGCCATTGCGCCTTCGGGAGATACGATCTTCCTCGCCATTGACAGCTCAGGATCCACATCGGGTCCTACCGGCGGATTTACCGGTGCGCAGGCCGCGACCAAAACACCAGGACATATTTTAAGAATGGTATTTCTTGAAACCCTGCCTATACACGAAAATTATGTTCCGCAAAAGCCTGTGAACAACCGCGAAGCGACCTTGGTGTATCCGAATCCCGCTTCTACTGTCATTCACGTGTTGTGCAAATCGGGTATGCGAAAACCTTTCCTGGTACAACTCTATGATATTTCCGGAAGACTGGTCTTGCAGGAAACAAAAGACCAGGAGAATTTTATGATTGAAGTCGGGCGGTTCAGAGCCGGGGTGTACATTCTGAAGATCTACAATGGTTACCAGATCAATATTAATACGCAGAAAGTGATTATACAGTTCCCTTAATCCACTCTCCCGACCATCTTCGCCGGATCAACCCACTCATCAAATTCCTTCGCCGTGAGGTAACCGAGTTTTACAGCCATCTCTTTCAATGTCGTTCCTTCTTTATGCGCCTTTTGCGCGATCTCCGCCGATTTGTAATATCCGATTTTTGGATTCAACGCCGTGACCAGCATCAATGAGTTGTCTACATGTTTTTTAATGTTCGCTTCGATAGGCTTTAGCCCGATGGCGCATTTGTCATTAAAGCTGACACAGCCGTCGGCGATTAAACGCGCACTGTGCAGGAAATTATAGATTATCATGGGCTTAAAAACATTCAATTCAAAATGACCCGTGGCGCCGCCGATATTGATGGCGACATCATGCCCCATCACTTGTGCAGAGATCATGGTTAAGGCTTCACATTGGGTCGGGTTCACTTTACCCGGCATAATAGAGGACCCGGGTTCATTGTCAGGTATAAAAATTTCGCCAATCCCGCTCCTGGGACCGGAAGAAAGCATCCTGATATCATTGGCTATTTTCATCAGGCTTACGGCCACCGTTTTTAAAGCGCCATGAGATTCCACGATGGCATCGTGCGCTGCCAGAGCCTCGAATTTATTTTCAGCGGTTACAAAAGGAAGACCAGTCAGCTGCGCAATTTTTGCGGCTACATTTTCCGCATAGCCCGGAGGGGTATTGATGCCCGTGCCCACGGCTGTGCCGCCCAGCGCGAGTTCCGACAGGTGTGCCAGTGTGTTCCGGATGGCGCGTAAACCGTGATCCAACTGTGATACATAACCGCTGAATTCCTGTCCGACGGTCAGCGGAGTCGCATCCATGAAATGCGTTCGGCCAATTTTGACCACTTTCATGAACTGCCTGCTTTTTTCCGACAGGGTATTCCTCAGTTTTTCGATCGCCGGTATTGTTTTTTCCGCAAGCATTTTATACGCGGCGATATGCATGGCCGTTGGAAAAGTATCGTTGGATGACTGCGATTTATTCACATCGTCATTGGGATGTAAAAATTTTTCTTTATCGGTCAGCTCGCCTCCATGCAGCACATGACCACGGTAGGCCACCACTTCATTGACATTCATGTTGCTTTGTGTACCGCTCCCCGTCTGCCATACGACCAGGGGAAAATAGGCATCGAGTTTGCCTTCCAGAATTTCGTCACACACTTTTCCAATCAGTTCCGCCTTTTCCTTATCCAGTACCCCGGCATCGAGATTGGTCAGGGCGGCAGCTTTTTTCAAATAGGCAAACGCACGGATGATTTCTGCTGGAATGTGGTAGGTTTCCTCTGCGATCTTAAAATTTTCAATGCTGCGCTGTGTTTGGGCTCCGTAGTAAGCAGTGGCGGGCACATTAACTTCACCCATGGTATCTTTCTCGATACGGTATTCCATATGCATTTTTTAGTGCAGCAAAATTAAGCATAAGTGCGAAGGAATGTTTATTTTAATGGCGGAATTGACCCTGTGATAAAAATGATGAGATGAAAAAAATATTCACATGCTGCATGTTGATTTTAGTTGCCCTGCAGGTTTTCCCTCAGCAGGCAGATTCCAGTGCTCCATCGCCATCTCCCAGGCAGGCCAAATGGGCGGAACTGGAGTATTACTTTTTTGTGCATTTCGGGCCGAATACTTTTACCGACCTGGAATGGGGACAGGGAACGGAACACGAAGCCGTTTTTAATCCAACCACCCTGGATTGCCGCCAGTGGTGCAGGATAGCAAAAGCAGCTGGCGCAAAAGGCATCATCATTACGGCGAAACATCATGACGGATTTTGCCTGTGGCCCAGCAAGTATTCAACACATACCGTGAGGGAAAGTAAGTGGCGCAATGGAAAGGGAGATGTGCTCAAAGAACTCTCTACCGCATGCAGGGAATATGGATTGAATTTCGGCGTATACTTGTCGCCGTGGGACCGGAACCATCCAAAATACGGCACACACGCCTATAACGATGTTTTTGTGAACATGATGAAAGAGATTATCAGCCGTTATGGCCCTTTATTCGAATTTTGGTGGGATGGCGCCAATGGCGAAGGTCCTAATGGCAAAAAACAGGTCTACGACTGGCATAAATTTGAATCTACGATGCGCAGCCAGTCCCCTAATACTGTCGTATTCAGTGATATTGGCCCCGATATCCGCTGGGTGGGCAATGAAAACGGCATCGCAGGCGATCCCAACTGGAACCTGCTTGATACAGCCGGGTTTGCCAGGGGGCAGGGTTCCCCGCCTAATGACACCCTGAATCACGGCAATGTGAACGGAAAAAACTGGATAGGCGCCGAATGTGACGTAAGCATTCGTCCCGGATGGTTCTATCATCAGCAGGAAGACAATCAAGTGAAAAGCCCCGAACAGCTTTTTCAATTGTGGTTGAAATCTGTAGGACGAGGCGCCAACCTGATCCTGAATGTACCGCCGGACAGAAGAGGACTGATCAATGAGCATGATTCCGCTTCACTGGTCGGATTCAGAAAATTACGAGATGAAAGTTTTGGTAAAAATCTGGCCCGGAGCGCCAAAGCTTTTTTTATTAACAATGGGGAGCGGGATGCCCCTAAATTGATTGATGGAGAAAGCAGATCATTTGAGCAAATAACAATCCCTGATCTTCAATACATTGGGTTGACCTTTCCAACCACGCAAGTGATCAATACGGTTGTTCTGAAGGAATACCTCGGAAATGGGCAGCATTGTAAGAAATTCAGCCTCCTGTTGATGAATGAGCAACACGAAACGCTTCGGGTCATTGATGCCAGGACGATCGGTAAAAAAAGGATATTAACCTTTCCGGCCACCAATCTCCGGCAAATTGTGATCAGTATTCGCGATCAAAAAGGCCCAACCGGTTTGGGAGAGATTGAAGCCTATCATATTTCCGATAATTTGCTGGAGAAGCCATAATGGCAGCCTGGAAGACCCTCATTTGTGACCTGAAATCCAGAGAAAAAATGTAATTTCGACGCTTACCAATTGCTCGCCGGATGAAGGGATTGCTTTCAAGAAAAAAATGGTTGGTCATATCTGTGCTCGTCGCCATTATTGCTGCTTTCACTTTCAGTTCACGCAGAAAGGCGGTTGATTTCAACACGCAGGTTAAACCCATCTTGAATAAGAAATGCATCACTTGTCATGGCGGCGTTCGGCGCAAAGGCGGATTCAGCGTTTTGTTCAGGTCCGAAGCGATCGGCAACACCGAATCCGGCAAGCCCGCCATCATTCCCGGCGATCCCGAACACAGCGAACTGGTTAAACGGATCACGAACAGGGATCCGGAAGAAAGGATGCCGTACAGGCATGCACCCTTGTCGGACGACGAGATCAATACATTAAAAAGATGGATCAAAGAAGGAGCCCAATGGGGTAATCACTGGGCCTATGTGCCCGTAAAACAGGTTGACATACCCTATCCAAAAGGCTCCCTGTTTGGATTGATTCCCGCAAAAGAATCCGCCTGGCCAAGAAATGAGGTTGATTATTTCATTCTGGATAAGTTGCAGCGGGAAAAAATGCAGCCATCCGCCGAGGCAGACAAAGCGACCTTGCTGAGAAGGGTAAGCCTCGACCTGATCGGGATGCCAGCACCTGCTACCCTGGCCAAAAAATTTTTAACCGATACAACAAGCCACGCCTACGAAACACTGATCGATGGCCTGCTGGCTTCCCCACATTATGGTGAGCGATGGACGGCCATGTGGATGGACCTTGCCCGTTATGCTGATACCAAAGGATACGAAAGGGATGACGGCCGCAGCATCTGGCGTTATCGCGACTGGCTGATCCAGGCTTTTAACGAAGACAAACCCTACGATCGGTTTTTGACGGAACAACTCGCAGGCGATCTGCTTCCCGATCCCACAGATGATCAATACATTGCCACCGCATTCCACCGCAATACCATGACCAATGACGAGGGCGGGACAGACAATGAGGAATTCCGGACTGCGGCTGTGCTTGACCGTGTGAACACAACCTGGGAAGCGCTCATGGGAACAACTTTCGGTTGCGTACAATGCCATAGCCATCCGTACGATCCATTTACACATGATGAGTACTATAAATTTGTAGCCTTTTTCAACGACAGCAGGGACGAAGACACCTATGCGGATTATCCGCTGCTCAGGCATTTTAATGATAGTTTGCGAAGAGCACTTAACACGCTCACGACCTGGGTCAAAGAGAATGCATCGACCGAAAAAGCTGTTGAAATGAATCGCTTCCTCCGCACCTGGCAACCCGCCATCAATTCCCTTACGGCCGATCCATTGGCCAACAGTGCACTGAATGATACCAAATGGCTCATCTTCCGCAATCACGCCGTTGCCAGGCTGAGACAGGTGGACCTTGAAAAAAGAAATACCCTCATTTACCGGTATACTGGTTTTGCAAAACATGGAATCTGGACGATTCACCTGGACAAGCCCGACGGTCCTGTACTGAAGACCCTGAGTGTTCAACCTACAAAAGATTGGGTGATCTCGAGTTTTGATTTTGTTCCCGTCGCCGGCGTGCATGACCTTTATTTTACTTATGAAAATCCTACGTTAAAGAAACCGACAGACAATGGAATGCAATTCGACTGGTTTTACTTCACACGGGAATTCCCTGGCCAGGGCAAGCCGGGATATGCAAACAATAAAGAACAATTCTGGAAAATATTGAACGCCGACGTACCGACCACGCCGGTGATGATGGATAACCCATCAGACATGCACCGTACAACGCATGTATTTGAAAGAGGCAATTGGCTGGTGAAGGGGAAACAGGTGGAGCCAGATGTGCCGCATTCGCTGGGCCCGATGCCGGCAGGTGCACCGCATAACCGCATGGGCCTGGCAAAATGGTTGACCAGTAAAGAAAATCCGCTCACTGCCAGAACCATGGTGAATCGGCTGTGGGAACAATTGTTTGGGACGGGCCTGGTAGAAACACTCGAAGATCTGGGCACACAGGGAGCAGCGCCTTCGCACAAAGAACTTTTGGATGCGCTTTCGTGGAAATTCATGAATGAGGATCAGTGGAGCACAAAAAAATTATTGAAGGAAATGGTACTTTCCGCCACATACCGGCAGGATTCAAAACTCGATGCGACGGCGCAGGAAAAAGATCCATTCAACAGATTCTACGGCAGGGGGCCACGGGTAAGGCTATCCGCAGAGCAGGTAAAGGACCAGGCGCTGGTAGTAAGTGGATTGCTCAATGAAAAACTAAAAGGCCCCAGCGTGATGCCTTATCAGCCTAAGGGGATATGGTTATCGCCTTGGAACGGACAGGATTGGCTGGCCAGCACTGGCGGAGAACAATACCGCCGCGCCCTATACACGTATTGGAAACGAACTGCCCCTTATCCATCCATGATCACGTTCGATGGTGCGGCCAGGGAAGTTTGCACTTCACGCCGGATCCGCACCAATACGCCTTTGCAGGCATTGGTTACGTTGAACGACGAATCTTACCTCGACGCAGCCAGGCATTTTGCCTACCGGATGCAGCAAGAGGGTGGACAGGATGTGAAACAGGAGATCAGCAAGGGATATGAAATGGCCATGTACAAAACCATCTCTCCGTCCAAACTCGAGGCATTGGATAAATTATATAGGGAATCTTTTGCAAAACTGCAGCATGATCCTGCCAGGACCTGCGAGATGATCGGGATGATGAATGAGCACAATAACCCCGAAACTGCAGCCCTGGTGGTAGTGGCCAATGCCATGCTGAACCTGGATGAATGGGTTACAAAAAATTAGCACATGACGCAAAAAGAATTGCATAATCAACGACTGTTAAGGGAAGCCAACGCAAGGGCATCCCTTTATCATTCAAGAAGGCATTTCCTGAAGGAAAGCGCTATGGGTCTCGGAGCCCTTGCGCTGGGATCCCTCTTCGGTGGCTGCGGTCCGGTCAATACTAACGATCATGCCAATGTGCTTTTTGATCCGGCCCATCCGCTGGCGCCTAAATTGCCGATGTTTCCGGGCAAAGCGAAATCAGTTATTTACCTGCATATGGCCGGCGCGCCTTCGCAGCTGGAGTTATTTGACTATAAACCCGACCTGATGAAGCTGGATGGCCAGGATTGCCCGGCATCCCTGCTGGAAGGAAAACGATTTGCGTTTATCCGCGGCGTACCGAAAATGCTGGGTCCGCTGGCGAACTTCAAACAACGCGGTGAGTCAGGCGCATGGATTTCCGATCACCTGCCACATTTTTCTACCATTGCCGATGAAGTCAGTTTCCTGAAAGCTGTTACTACGGACCAATTCAATCATGCTCCTGCACAACTGTTGGTGCATACAGGTTCTCCAAGACTCGGGAGACCCAGCCTCGGATCCTGGGTAACTTATGGCCTTGGCACAGAAAACGAAAACCTGCCGGGATTCGTCGTACTTACCAGTGGCGGTAAATTTCCGGATGCGGGTAAAAGCGTTTGGGGCAGCGGGTTCCTTCCCAGCGTTTATCAGGGTGTGCAATGTCGTTCGGAAGGCGACCCCGTCTTATTCATCAAGGACCCGGAAGGAATGGACCGCGACCTGCGCAAAATGTCCATCGACGCGATCAACGAAGTGAACAGACAGGAATACCAGGAATTCAAAGACCCTGAAATTTTATCAAGGATATCTCAATACGAAATGGCCTACCGCATGCAGATCTCTGTTCCGGAAGTCATGAACATCAATGATGAACCCGACTATATCCATGAGATGTATGGCACGCAACCCAATAAGGCATGTTTTGCCAACAATGTCTTATTGGCAAGAAAGCTGGTAGAGAAAGGTGTGCGCTTCATACAATTGTTCGACTGGGGCTGGGATAGCCATGGCAGTGATGCCAGCCTGGCCATCGACATTGGATTCATTAACAAATGCAGGCAAGTCGACAAATCCATGACGGCGTTGATCCTCGATTTGAAACAACGTGGGCTACTGGAAGAAACACTTGTGGTATGGGGTGGAGAGTTTGGAAGAACGCCGATGCAGGAAAACCGCGAAGGCAAACAAATGCCGTTCAAGGGAAGGGATCACCATGTGGAAGCGTTTACCATTTGGATGGCCGGGGGAGGCATAAAAAAGGGATTCTCCCACGGGGAAACAGACAATATCGGTTACAGCGCCATCAGCGGCAAGGTTGAACCATTCGATATCCAGGCAACCATCCTGAATCAATTGGGCTTCGATCATGAAAAGTTCACCTATGCATTTCAAGGCAGGCCATTCAGGCTGACTGATGTAAAAGGGGAAGTGATCCGGGAGATCATCGCATAAACAAGCAATCCATTTAAACCATGAAATATTGTTTACTCGTTTTTTACCTGGTCATTGCTACCACCAGCCGGGCATCCGCATACAATAGCCCAAAGGATTCCGCGTACCTGGATGAACTGAACCGATTCATCGATCATGCCGTGGTCAAAAAAGATAAGGCAGCATTAGATACCTTGTATGCAGACGATTTCATGTTCACACATGGAACGGGACATATCGACAGCAAAGCGAGCTGGATCGGGACCGTCACCAGCGAGAAAGCGCATTATCTTTCCCGGGAGCATGATTCTACCATCGTGGAAGTACACGGAAATATTGCCATGATCTATGGAAAGTTGACCATCGTCGCGGCAAACGGCGACGCTAAAAATAAATATGCTATTAAATACGTGAGGGTTTTTTTATTAAACCATGGCAGGTGGCAAATGATCTCGCACCGGACGGTGGAGCAGTGGAATAATCTTCCAGTGTAGGGAGCGGCTAGTGGGTGGTGGCGAGTGGCTAGTAGCCTATAACACTCGCCACTCGCCTCTACCCACTAGCCAGAAAAAATTTTCTTCAAACACAAACTTAACCCATTGAATAGAAAAAAATTCCTCCATGCAAGCACGGGTGCCGCAACTGCGCTGCTCCTGTCATCCCTCGATTCACTGGCGCATGCCCATCAACCTCATATCAATATGCAAACAAATTTCGAACTCAGGATCATGGCGACCAACTGGGGATTCCCGGGAACACTTGATGAATACTGCGCCAAAGCAAAAAAAGAAGGATATGATGGCATCGAGATATGGTGGCCTCTCGAAAAAAAAGCGCAGGATGAATTGTTTTCCTGCTTAAAAAAACATGGATTGGAGGTTGGCTTTTTATGCGCCGGATCCGACAGCAACTATCAAAAACACCTGCAGCAGTTCGTACAAATGATCGACGGAGCGGCCCTTCAGCAAATCCAGCGGCCTTTGTACATCAATTGCCACTCGGGCAGGGACTACTTCAGTTACGAACAGAATAAGACCCTCATTGACCATACAACCCAGCTGGCGAAACAAACGGGCATCATCATCTGTCATGAAACACATCGGTCCCGGATGCTGTTTGCCGCGCCGGTGGCGAGACAGTTTATTGAAAAGAATCCGGAACTGAGAATAACCTTTGATGTTTCCCATTGGTGCAATGTCAGTGAAACCCTTTTGCAGGACCAACCCGAAACCCTTGCACTTACCTTGGCGAGGGTGGATCATATTCATGCACGCATCGGCCATCCGGAAGGACCACAGGTTAATGATCCCAGGGCGCCTGAATGGGAGGAAGCTGTAAAGGCCCATTTCGCCTGGTGGGATAAAGTAGTGGAAGAAAAAAAGAAATCGGGAAAAAGACTGACTATCCTGACCGAATTCGGTCCGCCGGATTATATGCCGACCCTGCCCTACACCCGCGAGCCCTTGTCGGACCAATGGGCGATCAATGTGCACATGATGCAATTATTGCGCAAACGTTATCTTCAATAAAAATTATTGCAGCAATTGTTGTTATCCATACCAGAATTTATTGGACATCTTCACCCGGTACTTGTTCACCTCCCGATTGGCATCCTGCTCCTGGCCTGTTTATTCCTTTGGCAGTCTGGGAAGGACCATTCCGAAAACCTGCAAAAATCAATCAATATTATCCTTGGCCTGGGCATGGTTAGCGCGATTGCGTCCTGTATCACCGGGTACATCTTGTCCAGAACAGGTGACTATGACGAACAGACGGTCGGGTGGCACCAATGGATGGGGATCAGTGTTGCGCTGGTTTCTATCCTTACTTTTTATTTCAGAAGGAAAAGTTCTCTCCGAAAATGGCAATCCCTGATGGCTACGATCTTATTGCTGTTGATCATCATCACCGGCCATCTGGGTGGTTCGCTGACTCACGGTGCCGACTACCTGACGCAGCCATTGTCGAATCTGTCTGGCGCTGATACGGTCGTAGCAGAAAGAAAGCCGATCGCTAATGTTCAGGAGGCCATCGCATACGCGGACGTGATCCGGCCCATTTTCCAGATCAAATGTTACTCCTGTCATGCTGCGCACAAACAAAAAGGAAAATTGCGCCTGGATCAGCCAGAATTTATTCAGAAAGGTGGAAAGGACGGTCCGGTCATCGTGGCCGGCAATTCGACCGCAAGTGAATTGGTCAAGCGCATCCTGCTCCCGAGAGAAGATGAGCATCACATGTCGCCTAAAGAAAAACCTCAACTGACAGAGAAAGAGAAAAGCCTGATCCGCTGGTGGATTGACAAAGGGGCAGACTTTACAAAAAAAGTAAAAGATCTTGAGCAGCCCGACAATGTAAAACCCCTGCTGATTGCATTGCAAACTGTAGTACATGAAAAGACCACGCTGCCAGATATTCCGGCGGTAGCCATTGAAAAAGCCGACGATTCAGCGATCAGTGCGATTAAACATCTCGGGGCGGTGATCATGCCCGTGGCCCAGAACAGCAATTATCTGGCGGCCAGTTTTTTTAATACGCCCCGACTTCGGGATGCCGATCTATCCCTGCTGCTTCCGGTTAAGAAGCAACTGGTGTGGTTGAAACTAAGCGGCAACAAGATCACCGATTCCGCGCTCGTTATCATCGGACAATGTGTGCAGCTTACCCGCCTGCAACTAGATCATACAAACATTTCTGACCAGGGAATAGACCGGCTCCGTTCGCTCGGTGAATTGCAGGAATTGAACCTGGTGGGGACCCGCGTCAGTATGCAAGGCTTGATCAAATTGAAGCCATTAAAGAAACTGCGTTCTTTATACCTCTATCAAACCCGCATAGAAAAAAAAGACTGGGATTCCCTGAAACGTGCATTTCCAAAAACAATTTTGGATTCGGGCGGCTATACAGTACCGCTATTTGAAACGGACACGATCATTGTAAAGCCGCGCCCGCAGCCTAATTGATGTATTTATCCGGTTTAGTTCCCTTTAAAATCAGGTTTTCGCTTTTCTAAAAAGGCAGTCACGCCTTCCTTCATATCGTTGGTTGCAAAACATGCGGCAAACGCTTCCTGCTCTTTTTCAAAACCATTTTTACCATCGCTCTGTGCCACATTCACGCATTCAATAACTTTCGCGATGGCCAGGGGAGCTTTGTTCGCGATGGTCTCCAGGATTTCTTTTGCTTTGCTCAACAAGGTTTCGGGCGTTGTAATATAATTGACCAGTCCAAGTTGCAGCGCTTCTTCGGCTGGTATCATGCTGCCCGTCATCATCAGTTCCATGGCCTTTCCCTTGCCGATCAATTGAGTGAGTCTTTGCGTGCCTCCGTATCCGGGGATCAACCCAAGATTGACCTCGGGCTGACCAAATTTGGCATTGCTGCTGCACAGGCGAAAATGACAGGCCATGGACAATTCACAACCACCTCCCAGTGCAAATCCATTGATCGCGGCGACAATGGGTTTTGATGCATTCTCGATCTTGAAAAAAATATCCTGGCCTTTCTTTGCCAACAACTGCCCCTGTTTTTTGTCGAGTCCCATAAATTCCGTGATATCTGCTCCTGCAATAAACGCTTTTGTTCCCGAGCCCGTAATGATCACCGCCCTGATGGCGTTGTTCTGACACGCCTCATCAATCACCTGGTTGAGTTCATCCATGACCTGCCTGTTCAGCGCGTTGAGTTTATCCGGCCGGTTTACTGTTATGATGAAGATATTCCCGTCAAGTTCAGTAAGCAACGTTTGATACATAGAATTTTTATCAAAAGTATATAAACGATGTTAATTCGTGTCCGCTCTTTTTTTCAATGCTTTAAAATCTATAAATTGTCCCTCCAATCCATTACAAAGTCAAATTATGAGACGAACATTTATCATTTCGCTACTGCTGACCATTGTTTTTTTTAAGGATTTATCTGCACAAAGCAAATATCAGTTTCAAACAATTTCCGGCGGCGGATACGCTTATAAAATTGTTCCTGCGGACCCGATGAAAGCGCGCTTTTATACGCTGAAGAATGGATTGACCGTGATCCTGAGCGTCAACAAAAAGGAACCGCGCATCTCTGCCATGATTCCTGTTCGTGCAGGCAGCAAGACTGATCCTGCCAACCACACAGGCCTTGCGCATTACCTCGAGCATATGATGTTTAAAGGAACAGACAAATATGGCAGCCTGAATTGGGAAAAAGAAAAACCCTTGCTCGATTCCATCGATGCCCTCTATGAAAAATATAATCATACGCGTGATACTTCACAGCGCGCTGCCATCTATAGGGTCATTGACAGCGTGAGCGGTGAGGCGGCCAGGTTCGCGATAGCCAATGAATACGATAAAATAATGGCTTCGATGGGTGGCCAGGGAAGCAATGCCTTTACCAGCGTTGAAGAAACAGTCTATACAGAAGATTTCCCATCCAGTTCCATCGACCGCTTCCTTACGCTCCAGGCAGAACGATTCCGCAAGCCGGTATTTCGGATTTTTCATACCGAACTGGAAGCAGTTTACGAAGAAAAAAATACCGGACTGGATGATGATGGAAATAAAGTAGAAGAAAAATTAATGGCATCCTTATTTCCTACCCACAATTACGGGCAGCAGACGACCATTGGTACGGTAGAGCATTTGAAAAACCCTTCCCTGGAAGAAATCCGGAAATATTATTATGTCAATTATGTTCCCAACAATATGGCCATCATCCTCGCGGGAGATTTTGATCCGGATTATGTGATCCGCCAGATCGATGAAAAATTTGGATATATGGAACCAAAGCCGGTAAAGGAATACAAACCAGGCCCGGAAAAAGCAATCACCGCGCCGGTCATAAAAGAAGTGGTTGGTCCCGATGCAGAAAGCGTCAATATTGGTTTTCGTTTACCGGGAGAAGCAGATACAAGGTCCTCCCTGCTGGAGTCTGCTCTTCTTAGTATGCTGTTCAATGGCAAAGCTGGTTTGATTGACCTTAACCTGAATAAGAAACAGGCCCTGTTGAATGCGTCAGCTTCTTTGGATGCGATGAAAGATTACTCCGTACTGCGTTTGTCTGCAAGGAATAAATCCGAACAAACCCTTCAGCAGGCCCGGGACCTGTTATTGGCTCAAATAAGCCTCGTGAAACAGGGAAAATTTGATGAATCCCTGATCCGCGCAACGGTGGACAATTTAAAATTCGCGTTGTTGCAGGCACTGGATAATAATGGAAGCAGGGTAGGCCAGTTACTGGATCCTTTCGTGGTGTCCAAAGGGGCCAATTGGCCTTCGGATGTGGCGGGCCTGGAAGAAATGAGCAAGCTAACAAAAAAAGACATCGTTGATTTTGCCAACAAATGGTTCGGCAATAATTATGTGTGCATTTACAAAAGAATGGGCGAAGACAAGAGCATCGTAAAAGTGAAGAAACCGCCGATTACGCCGGTTGAAGTAAACCGCGATGCTCAATCTGCCTTTCTTAAAATGGTGAACGATATGCCAGCGACACCAGTAAAACCGCAATGGCTCGATTACAGTAAAGACTTTCAAAAACAAAAATTAGGCATTACCCAGGTATTGTACGTGCAGAATAAAGACAATGAAATATTCCGCCTGCGGTATAGGTTCGATATGGGCAGCTACAACAGCAAATTACTGCAATTAGCGGCCCAATACCTGCAGTTTCTGAGCACAGATAAATTGACCGCAGAAGACATCAGCAGACAGTTCTATAACCTCGCCTGCAATTTCAATATCGGGGTATCTACGGAAACAACGACGGTGACCATTACCGGTTTGCAAAAAAACATGGAGAAGGCTGCGGGACTATTCGAAAATATCCTGGCCAATTGCAAAGCCGATACCAATGCGCTGATCGCGCTCAAATCCAGGATACTGAAAGCAAGGTCAAACAACAAATTGAACAAGGATGCCATCCTTTCCGGGCTGCGTTTTTACGCGATGTATGGTGCTAAAAACCCCTTTAATAATCAATTAAGCAATGATGAATTGAATGCATTGAACGCGCAGGACCTAGTTGATCTGCTGCATAGCCTTGAACATTTCAAACACAGCATTATTTATTATGGTCCGGCCAGCCTGCCCGAAGCAGCAGTTTCCATCGGCAGGGTGCATCGTCTGCCGTCGGTTTTTGCACCTTATCCCGGGGTGACGGATTTCGTCAAAACCACCCAGACAGAGAACACCGTTTTGTTTGCAGATTACGATATGGTCCAGGCCGAGATCTCCTGGATCAGGAACACCTCCGATTACAATCCTGTCAACACCACATTGGTTAATGTTTTCAATGAGTATTATGGGGGCGGAATGGGGTCGGTTGTCTTTCAAACCCTTCGTGAATCAAAAGCGCTTGCCTATGGAACTTTTGCATTCTACCTGGAGCCATCCAAGCAAAAAGACAAATATGTCATGATCGGCTATATCGGTTGCCAGGCAGATAAGCTCAATGAAGCAATCAATGGAATGAATGAATTGTTGAATACGATGCCTGAATCGGAAAAATTGCTGGAGACCTCCAAGAAAAGCATTAAAAGCAATCTGGAGACGGAACGCTTTACGGAGGATGCCGTCATCAACCAATACCTGGCCGACCAACGCAAGGGGCTTGACAAAGATATTCGCAAAGATGTTTACGACCGGTTTGAAAAGATCGGTTTCAAGGAATTACAGCGGTTTGCCAGGGAAAATTTCTCCAACAAACCGTATACGTATTGCGTTGTTGCCTCGGAGAAAAGAATTAACCTGGATGATCTTGCGAAATATGGAACGGTGAAGAAGGTTGCGTTGGAAGATGTGTTTGGGTATTAACCCGATCTAAAAATTTCTATTCTCCTTCACCCATTCTTTAATGTAACGGGTAATCTCGGTCGTCGGCGTCCCGGGCGCGAACAATTTCCCGACACCCATACTATTCAATGCCCTCATGTCCTCTTCAGGAATGATGCCCCCGCCAGTTAGTAACACATCGTCCATTCCTTTTTCTTTCATCAGTCGAATGATCTTTGGAAAAACGGTCATATGAGCACCGCTCAGGATGCTGATGCCGATAGCATCAGCGTCTTCCTGTAGCGCGGCATTCACGACCATATCCGGCGTCTGGCGCAGGCCGGTATAGATGACTTCCATCCCGGCGTC
>Ga0193728_1000811_pt1 | contig 15497 bp, 5 predicted proteins | sample U1c1metaG_FD_143037 | JGI IMG/M metagenome (GOLD analysis project Ga0193728, IMG submission 143037) | Soil microbial communities from a riparian zone of the East river system, Colorado, United States - U1c1 | ecosystem: Environmental > Terrestrial > Soil > Riparian zone | place: USA: East River...
AAGCTTTCTTGCTTATATACTCTATTGCTAATTATGCTAATAATAATTCTAAAGATAACCCTAATGATGATTTAAATAAAGCGCCTAATAAAAGGTCTAAAAGAAACCTAACTACTAATTTAAGTAATAGTTTAACTGCTAAGTCTAATTTTAGGTCTAATAAGAAGCTTAAGGGTAGTCCCTAAGAGGATCTTAAAATAAACCCTGCGGCTAGCTATAAGGGTAATATTAATAATAATTTGGTAGAAAATTTAGGTAAAGATATTACGACTTTTGTAAAAGATAGTATTAAAGAGCCTCTCTCTAATATGGATAAACCTCCTCTATAGGACTCCTTATTATAGGGACTAGTTAAATCTTTGCTTAATAAGAGTTAGTTTACGCGTATATAGGTAGTTTAGGAGGTTATTCTTACTAAATTAGCTATAGTTATATAGGGAGACGCAGAGATTAACTAGAATTAGATTAGGACAGCTATAAGGGAGATCTAGGATAACTACTAAATCCTAGGCTAATTTAGAACATAAGGACTAGAAAATGCGTACTCTATATACTCCCTTTTTTAAGAATAGTATAAAGCAGAGCTAGAGTTTTATAACTTTTTGGAGCTCCTATATTGGTTTCAAAACCTTAAAGTTTCTAATACCTAAGATAAGGTATTTATATTAGTAGGTATACCCACTTAAAACTCGGCACTAGAAGATAGTTTAATTTTTATTAAGCTAAATTACACTTTTAATATCCGCGATATATATATAAGACTAGCGAGGAAGATAATAGAGTAGGATAAGATACTTAGTATCCTTACTTATATTATACTAGATAGTTCTAGTTACCCTAAAAGCGTCTAGGACTTTAGACTACCCTCTTAGGTTCCTAACTAGACTATATATTAGGCGGCAGTTCTAATAATAGGCTTTTATAACTTAACTAAATATACTACCTCTGGCCCTATACGCTTAGAGATTATTAAGAACAATAACCTAAAAGTTCTTCTTGCTAAAGGCCTCGAGCTAGATTTAGTATTATAGGTTCTACCTATATTAGAAGACAGTAATTATAGGAGTATACCTAAGCGGATACGGTTATATATAGATATATATCTCAATTATAAATTAAGCCTATAATAACTTTCTAAGACTTTTACGGTAGGATATACTAGCAGCAATATTCTTATTAAAGACGATATTAGTTACTTAGCCAATTTTACTACATTCCTATAAAGACTGGATCCTACTTAGATATATACTGTTAACAATATCTTAGAGTCTAATCTATCTAGTTATAAAGGCGACACGGAATATTATCAGGCGGCGCTGTATAACTACTATACCTACTATTAGCTTTTCTTTACTAGTTATAGTAAACTTAGCTTAGGCCCTATAGTAATAGCTAAAGGAGACACTATCTATATCTTATTTGGCGGTCAAATGCCTTTTATACTCCGGTATAAAATAAATTACTATATACTTATTAGCGCATGCTATATTGCGGATATTATAAAGGGTAAAGCTATAATGGAATAGTAAAGCGGCTTAGTAACAATTATTAAGAAGGTTTTTAAATTGTAGTAACCCTTAATTATATTTATTCTTATAAAGTTTTAATAGTACCCTAGATATGCTTATCTTTTATACCTATAGTTATATACGAAATTTAAGTCATTTCCTAATAGTATTATCTTATTTCCTATTTACTATAAGGAGATAAGTAGCAGCTAATATTGGTATTATCTTCGTCTTTTATAGAGTACGCAGGTACGTATTAATAATAACATTAGTATATCGTAGCGTTCGAGTTAGAAGCTATTGATTTTAAAGATTTTTAATAAGAATTATATATAACTAATAGCGTTTAGTAAATTGAATAGGTCTTTTACTCCTTTATCTAAAATTTGCCAAGCTATAGATAGCCTATATTAGCCTTTATCTCGTTAATATATTTTTCCCCCTTTTCTTCCTTAACTCCTAGTCTACTCTTTAGTTTATTATACTCCCCCCAACTAATATTCCTTACTCTACCCTACCTCTATAGTTTAATATGCCTAGTATTACTCGTAATAATAGCTTAAGTCGCCGTCGTACTGTTACTTATACCGTAGTAGCTGACCTTATTATCTGTACAAATAAGAATATCTATAATGTAGAGTAGAATCGTAAGTTATAGTATATAACTAAGTCTAGGGCCCTCTATAAACGTCTAATATCCCGTTCCACGTTCTTTATAGTAGAACTTTTATATAAGCATCTAAAGCAAACTCTATAGACTTTCACCTTAGAAGGTAATAATAGCAGTATTATTATTAAGCTTTGGTTTGCAATTCTTCACTATAGAGATATTAGTAAACTCCCTATATACCTTCTTATAATACTACTAAAAGAAGTTTAGAACGTCGTTAGCGTTAGAGCTAAATTTGATATCTCTTACTAAAGTCTAGAGGTTCTTAGACCTTGGTTTATAAAGTAGTATAAATAAAACTATCGTAATATTACGCTCGATTGGGAGCTAGCCTAACGGCTGGCCCTTCTATATTTTATCTTTAGTTATACTAAAGGCTTTATAAAGGTAATGAAATAGCTTACTTATAATTGCTTGGGCTATATTATTAAGAAGAACCCTATAGAGCACCGCGGACTTTACCTAGAACCCTATACCTTTATTAGTAAGTAGTAGGCCCTCCTAGTTATAGTGGACTCGCTTTCACCGTAATAGGGCCCGCTAATACCGCCCGTGGCTATCTCAAGACCGTACTATACTGTAAGCTTTGGGATATATACCTACGCCTCTACTATTAGTAGTGCGCTTATAGAAAAGAACCCTACTTTAACTACTAAGACAAACTTATAAAAGTCCGCGCTAGGCCTCTTAAGAACGTCCCCTAGTATAGCAGCACAAACGATATCATTTCTTGGCTCTTAAAGTTCTTGTATACACTAATAACCACTATATATACTACGCCTTTTCCTAGCTGTTATAAGGGCCTTAATAATATTGTCGAAGAAGCTTATAGAAGAACCGCTAGGGATTTTGACGGGCTATACCTGGATTGTATAGATTGGAGCAAGCTAAAGCGCAAGGATAATAATAAAGGCTACTGGCGTTATAACTACCTAGCTAATAGATGCTAGGATATGGGATATAGGTTTCACTACAGTCGTTCTACTTAGTATTATAGCTAGATAGGACGGCCAAATAAGAGGAAGTAGGTCCTAGAGTACTTAAGGGATTAGGGCTATAGGAACCTTGGGGCTAGGAAGGCAGTATTTAAGTGGGCAGAGGTAAAGGAATAGGAAGCGTAGAAGATAAAGGAGGCACAAGATAAGGCTGAGTATAGTAGTAACAACACCAGGATGGCTAAGACAGCTCCGGCTCTATAGAGGAGGTTTTAAAGTCTAGCAATAAGCTGTTCTAAGTTTAGACGTAGAATATAAGGAGTACTACAATATATTAGCTTAATATAAGTAAAAAAAATATAAAGACAATTAAAGAGCAGCCACACGGATAAGTAAAAAGTATTAGCACCGCCTTCTAGCTTTGTCCTAGGTTTATTGCTGTAGAAAATAGTAGCACCTTAAGTATAGTCGGCGTGCTAAAGAAGAGTAAATACTAAAGACGAATAAGATTCTTTGTTTTTTTTTTTTCTTAAAAAATTTAAATAAATTAAAAAGAAAAGGTAAAAACTGAAAAACGAATTGCAAATTAATAATAAGCCTATTCGTATAATTTATATAGAAGAGAAGCTAAAAAGAAAAGAATTATGGAGATATAAAAGAAGATAAAAAATATAGAACAGCAGGTATTTGCTAGTGGTCACCCACCTAACTACTAATCTGCTAGTTAATGGCTTATATACTAGGGAGCGGACGGGACCCGTAGTATTTTATTACCTATGGTCCTATATAGAAGATTAACTAAAACTTTATAAATTATAAACATTTATTTCCAATCCTACTTTTAGGATAATTACTCTCTATAAGCCTAGGCCCCCTAAATATTAAAATTAACTCTCTGATTTTTCTATACTACTAATCGTTTAATATAAATTAAAAGGAGTAGAACTTGCAAATGGCTATTACTTAGTAATATTAACCTCGTTATTAGGTGTGAAGTATTAGTTAGTTTATACGCTGTTTAATAATATAGAGTAGTGTATTAAAGGAATGTTAACCGCTAGAAATGGCTTATAAGGAGGTGTAGGGAAATTATAGGCAGTTACCTAATCTAGTTAGAAATTTTCTAGAGTGTCTAATAGCTGTAAAGTATAAGAATATGAGTTTAATGGATATACCGAACTATAGAGTATTAAATTGTATATAGTTATTAAGGAGTACCTAATAACTGCTTTATATATTTTTAGCTAAGCTTTTAGTAGGCTAGTAAATAGTTCTATATATTTCTTCTGCTAGCTTAATATTTACTAAAGACTCTATATACCAGAATTTAACTATATAAAATGTATAAAATTCTCTATAGCGCTATACCCCTACTAGAGGTATCTATATAACAGACACCTTTGCCTTCTTAACCTTTATAACCTTTATAACCTTTATCCTATTTACTTTTATTAATTTAGGTTTACTCTTCTTCTCCGTAATATTAGCTTTTCCTTTATCCTTAGCCTCTTTTTTCCCCTTCTTAACCTTTACTTTCTTAGTTACGCTTACTACTCCTGGCTTAGCCTGTATAATCCTTATAGTATTAGTCTCTAAGCTCTCCTCGGTATCCTTATACAGCTTCTCTATTAACAATTTCAGTACTTCCTCCTAAGCAGCCTTAACCTACTTAAGCTTCTTTAGTATAGTATCCACACTCTTTAGGCTAGGTGCTTTATACTTATACCCTATTAAGCTCTTTAACTTCTCTGCCTTCTCTATCCGCCTCTTCTCCTCTATCCTAATCCTCTTCTCCTAGGCCTCTCTATCTACGCCCCTCTTTAGTAACACTCCTTCTATCTTATTTTATAGGACTACTTTAAACCTCTTTCTAGCGCCTTTAAATAAGTTTGGGTGGACTTGCTCTATTAGTATAATACGCACCTATAGGATATAGTTAAAGAGGAGATACTTATCTATTGTCTTCGTAACGATATCTGTGACGGTAGTAGATGCGAACTTAAGAAAGGTATAGTGCTTTAAAGCGCTGGTTTTGCGGTTACGTAATAGGTGGAGGCGGAGTAGGTCGCCGAACTAGGAGAAGTAGGCGCGTATTTAGTGCTTATAGAAACTGTAGGGGATATAGCTGGGATAGTATTAGCATTAGTATTGCTTAAGAGCTGTATATATAGTAATGCGATAAGTAGGGCTTACCCTACATATAGGACTCTAGGCCTATCCTCTTCTCTAGACACTTTATTAAGCTTTTTACGCAAACTTTTGCTATTAGGGAGATTAGGTAGTTTATTAACGCCTAGGCCTTCTTCTTATTAAGCTATATTAGCTTTGTTTTTATCCTTACTACTCTTAAAGCCTATAAGTAAAGCAGCAGTCTAGTCGTCTTTATCCTCGTCTTTATCCTCCTCTTAAGCGGGAATGATTTTCTTAATAGGCTGCTCCTTAATAACCTTTGGCTTCTTACTCTTCTTAACATTGCTTATAGCGGGCTTAGTAGTAGCTAGTACGTCTTCCTCTATAACCTTACTCTTCTTAGCTTTCCTAGGCTTCTTAGCGGGAATATCAGCCTTAGTATTATTCTCCTCTCCCTTAAAGAAATCCGCTACGTGTTTATAAGGAACCTTCGCTGGTAATTTGGCTATATTAGTATTATCTTTTACTATAGCCGGCTTTAGCGTTTTTAAGGGTTTCCTAACTACCGTGGGCTCGTCTAATTTCTTAAGCTTTTTAGGTTTAGGAGATAAATCTACGGCACCTATAAGATTAAATTAGCCGTAGCCAATTAATATTAGTAAAGATTTACGTACTCTTACGCTTCTTGCTCTTTAATTTAGGCACTATAGTTACTAGTGTTTACTATTAAATAAAAAGTTACTAAACGAAAAAGTTCGTAGTGCACTAGTAGGGATTTTCCTAAAGTATTGCTAAGTATTAAAACTAACCTTAGGAAAGCCATTACGCTTTCTACTTCCGAGCACTAATAAATAAACTAAGTATCGTCTATAATATAAGCCTTAGAGTTAACCTAGGGGATAGAGATACTTAGGATAACTCTATACTAATTCAGTCCTAGGAGGAGGCGTTAGTAGAGTATAAGGTAGAGAGGTAGTTATATTTTTAGATATAGCTAGAGCTAATATTAAAGGATAGAAATATTATAGCATCTATGTAAAAGGATAGAGGATTAAGGATATGCTTAATAAGGAGGAGCTTATAGAACTAAAGGAGTATATTCCGTCTTCTATTATCTTTTTAGTATTAATTCTTATACAAATAGGGAGCTTAGGTATCTCCTAAAGCAGAATAGAGATATCGACCTTAGGGCTTATTTTTAAAACGCTAAGGTAGATAATATAGAGACTGGCGAAGGTAAAGCTTTAGTAGAAGTTATAGACTAGCGTACTTTAGACGCCTAGGTATAATTTCACCTATTTATAAAAACGTCTAAGCCTTTTTACTAACTAATAGGGAGTAGGCCACTTCTAGGCGGTAAGAGCTATATAGCCTAGTAGAGGTAGCAGCTTACCTATATAGTATGGTTCTAGGCAAATTAATACTATAGTTTCTTCTCGGATCTGGTAAGTCTACTAGCTCTTTCTTTATTATACCTAGTGTTAGAGTAAATAAATAAAATATGCTTATTCTTCTAGTTTAAGATAAGAATTTAAAGAATCTAATAATATCTTAGTACTACGCTAGATACTATACTAGCTTATATAAGGGGTAGTAGAGAGCATCATCTGCTAAATAGAAGTAATCTTAAGGTAGAGGGAGGATTGGAAACGGTCTAATAAATAGATACTTAAGATAGTCCCTATTATTAAGTGTAGGTTCTTTAACCTTAAAAAGCTATAGGCTAAAATAATAGGCACTCTAAGAATAGCAAATAGTAAGAGGGATGATTTAGAGAGGCTATAGAGGGAGGCTAGCTTTAATGGGTAAGAATTCTTAAGGAGTTCCTGTTGCTTAGGCGCTAATCTCTAACAGCTAGCTAAGTAGTGGCTACTACTTCAAATAGGATAAAATTAACCCTTTAGTACCTTTGTCCCTGCGAAATAATATTTTTAAGTTTTTTTTATGCGCTAAACATTTTCTAAGAGGCTCGAGCACGTCTATTTATAGGTATTAGGGTTAAAATCTACTAATTTATAAGAGCTTAGAGAAAGCTTAGTACTTTTACTATAGTGGGTTGAGCTATAAGCGACCTTAGCCCTAACACCTAGAGTATGCCTAAGATATACTTGCGATACTATCCAAGACGACTCTAATATAATAACTGTTAAAGATCTCTTTTAGACCTCCGCTATTATAACCTAAAGCATTAGATAGTTTCCTTTTTTGCTAAATAATATATAATTTTTATAAATCTCTGCTAAGCTAAGGGGTAGTGTTATTTCGCTATGGCCCCTTTAGAGTGCTTGTTCTTAAACTACTAAATTTTATACTTAAATTTAAGTAGTTAAGTCCCCTAGGAAATTATATTCCATCTATTCTATAAAATTCCCTTAGTCCTTTGCCTTTTATCGTCCTTTCTATCTAGCCTACAGCGTGGACGTTTCTACTCTTTTAAAGGCCCTACTATAAGAATCGAATATCTATAATAAAGTTCTTCGCCACTCTACCGTTAGTTACTAGCCTCGCCACAGCGCAGTTGTCTATAATAGCCCCTATGGTATCTATACCTATAGGCATAATAACCTATACTATAAGGACGCCAACCCTTAGACGTATTTGCTAGATTCTTATTATTATTATAGGTCGCCGTAGGAGGTGTAAAGCCAGATTCTACCGGCACGCTAATGCTAAATCTAGCCTACTAGCCGGAATTAATTACGGCAAATATTGGTGATATAGTATTATTCGTATTCCTATAAGCCAACCACACCGTTATATAGTCTACTTTCGCGAATCCTTATGTTAAGATGTCTGGCGGTATACGATTTCTATATATATATACTACGTAATGCTAACGAGATATAGGTACTAATTCTGGCTTTATACTAAATCTAAGTAGAGTAGCTAGTATAACTTTTACCATACCGGTAATAGCTAGTAGCCCACTATATAAGTAATTGTTTATAATTATTATAGGAATTAAAGCTAATATTGGTTTAGGGTTCTATTATAAGTAGAAAGTTAGGACGCATTATAGAAAGGGTATAGTATTCGCTATTAATATACTAACCACTAGTAATAAGACCTTCTCCGCCTATAAGCAGCTTATAATCGCTTAGAATGGCACCGATTTATTAACCGCCGGTATTGTAGCAACTGTAGCACCCGCTATCGCTAGCACTATAATAATTGCTGCGGGTTCCACTACGGGTTCCCCTTCCGCTGCCGCCGCCGCCTCCGTAACTGTTATAGTTGGCTAGGGTACGTTAGGTGATAGTTTGGTATACTTATACCAGTGCTTATACGGCGCTAACTCCTTCCTAGCAAACGCTGGTATAAACTAATTTAGAGGTTTTGGTGGTATAATCTCCTAGATAATAGGTATTGAGCTAGAAGTGGGTAAGGTGTAATAACTTATATATATAATATTTAGTTCTTAAGAGGGTTATAGCGCTATTAAGTAGTAGAGTAACCCTATACCCTTTTTTTTCTGGCGTTATATTATACTATAATACTACCTAAGGGCCTCTATAGTTACTTATAAAACTAAGATAGAATATAAATAACTAAATTTTTATAAGTAACTCTTAGTTGCTATAAAGCCTTTTTTATATAGATATATAGATAGTAACAATATATAAGTATATTAGTAATATAGATAAGGATAGTAAAGATAATAATAGGGGTAATAATCGCTAAAACTGTAGGATAAAAATATATAGAACCTATTATTTAGTCTAGAAACCCCATTCTATAAGCTCTAACTATACTCTATACGCTTCTACGCTTTATATAAGCAATTTTTATAATAAGCATAACTATATCGTAAAGTGACGGTATAAGTGGCCTATTTCTTCTTACTGGTAGAGCTTTTGCCAGTCTTTTTAGCATTAGCTATTTGTATATATATATTAGCGGGGATAAAGCGGATCTAGGGCGTAAAGGCTTAGGCAAGAACCTTACCTACAGCCTATTTAGTATGTATAATAGCAGCCTAGTCTTTCTTAGTTTTTATAAACTTAGTACTAGATTGCTATTAGGCTTTTATTAGACAATATTATTATAGTACCTCTCCGCTTATCGTATAGCGGGCCTTAAAATATATAGTATTCTTTAACTTCTATAGCGAGGGTTAGTATAAAAAGTAGGTCTTATATATATAACTAGCGAGTAGTAGGGTTTCCAAAGAGTAGCAATAGAGGTTTACCTTGCCTACTAGCTCTTTCTGCGTCTTCTTACGGGCCTTATTTTGCTAGTTACTACGGGCTATATTAATTAGGATTAAGCGACTCTAGCGGACTTGTCCTAGGGGCTTCGCAATAATCTAGCAGGTTGCGATCTTTATAACTTTATAAGGCTAAGAGTAAGTAGAGGGCGGAAAGGCAAATAAGAGGGTGGTGGGAGAAGGCGTTAGTAATAAAAATGGCTAGTTTATAGGTCCCAATTCTAGAAGCAACCAACTAATATAGCTAGCTCTTACTCTGTAGACTATTACAAGAGTCGCTTCGCACTGCTAATAAAACCTTACCTACTACTACTACTGTAAATCCTATTAGTATATCTTTAGCATATCTAAGGCCAACTAGCAGCCTAAAGTCTACTATACCCTACCTATTACCGCCTAAGGATCCGCAGCTCTTTATCTATTTTAAGAACTCTAGGGATCTTAAAATATATCGGCGCCTCTTTTATAGTCGCGTTGTATATAACTATAGCTAATCCTTTCGCGATGCCCTTTACTCTGCTAAACCCGCTTTACCTTTATATAGAGTCGATTATAAGGCCTTAACAATATTGGCCTATAAGGATAGTACCGGGAAGATATATCTCTAACTTACCTAGAACCCCGTCCTCTAGCTACTTGCCCCTTATCCTAAACTTAATTAAGGTAGGAATCCTGTATTTTAATATAAGTATTACTAAGATAGAATGCATCTATAGATAATTGTAGACTATTTATTTAGAAATTATTACTAAATTAGCTATTATAAGTATAGCCTATTATAACGTCCCGGATAATAGCCTAGGGTTACGGCCTATTATTATACTTATAGATGGTCTCTACTCTTATCTTCTATTTACTTCTTCTCCTCTATTATTACTCTCTTCCTATTATTAACTACTATTATTAAGCAAGCTAGAAAGATTCCTCTGCCTTTAAGGCTTAGGACTTCTCTTCTAGTTTAATACTAATATTTCCTTACTCTATTACTCTAATCTTGTATTTTTCTTATCTACTACTTAACGCGATATTCCCTACGACTGCTAGCTAGCCTTACTACATAGAATTATCCCTAACCCTTATATAAATTGTATTTTAAGACCTATTGCAGAGATAGCTCTCTCTACTAAGTCTCTAGTAGGCCTAGGCTACATTATTCTTAATATCCTCCGCGTAATAAATATTATTGTCCTTATAGCTGTTATTATAGTAAGCGTTATAATACTTATTAAAACGTCTATAATATCTAGGGAATTTCTAAGCTACTAAGCTTATTTTCTAGTAGCGACTAACTTTAAATCTAGTTCTTCTTCTTCGACGCCGTAAGCTATATTATTATAACTATAACTAGTAGTAAGTCCTCTATAGGTTTAAAACATATATCTAAAATATATAAACTAACACTTAATTTATTAGTGTTCCTTATCGCCTCTAAACTATCCCTCTTCCGCACCTATTACGCGTATAATTAGCCTCTGCTTAGCCTAAGCTATAGGTTTATTACTCTTAGAGTTGCGATAATTATCCTTAGCTTAAATATTTTTGGAAATATAAACAAAGGAGCCACTAGCTAGTAGTCGCTAGGCCTAGCTTTCTAGTAATTGGTTGTTGTATCTAGAATCTTAGTTTTTATAGTCGGATTCCTTAACGTTATTATAGTACGTCTTTACTTATCTTTAAGTTTTTACTTTTTAATACGAATTTATATATATTATTATTAACTAATATTTCTTAAAGAGCTACGTCTTTCAAGACCACCGTCGCGGCATTACAGCTTGTTGAGTCCGATCTTATAGCGCCGTTACACTATTTAAGTAAGAAGCTGCTCTAAAGGTATTAAGTATTACCACCTACACTATTAGCTTGTCGTCTAGCCAGCTATCTAGCTTTAGGTTACCCGTAAAATCACCATAAAAGCACTTCTTACTAGCAAGAACTTTCCAAAATGCCCGCTAATTACTTCTCCTATCCTACTACAGCTCCTCTCTACTTTGCGTATTCTACTTGTCTTTAGATAACTTACCTAGATTAAAGAAGTTAAAGTGTAATAGTATTGGTCTAAGAGTGCTAATTAATATATCAGCTCCGCTAAATATAAATCCCTAGTTTATATATCTGGTAAGGCTGGATATAGTATACTATCCTAGCTAGCGCCGACCTAAGGAGATGGGTTTAGGTTTCTAATTAATATATAATAATATTAACTAAAATTCGCGATAGTACGATAAATATCTAGCAGAGGCCTATTAATGTGGTTCTAGGTAAATAATTCTATAAATAGCTAGTGTTTGGTTTAACAGCCTCTTTATTCTTTACTTTTTTTCTTTACTTACTTCTCTTTTATCTTTAGTAGTATATATAACTTAGGGTCTTAGCTGGTATAGCTAGGATTTGGAAATTGCTAAAAAAGACATTCCTTACGACGGGATAATAGTGTTTACGGGCCTTAAGACTATCTAGTCATTTCTTAGAAGGAGAGACCCTAATATAAGAAAATAAAATAAAAAATAAAATAAAAAATAAATTTTTTTTTTTTTTTACACTACTTACTAGCTTTAGCATTAATAGTCCACTATACATATTATTGCTTTTATTACGCCTAGTAATGCTCTTTCTTTCTTTAGGATCTTATATAAGTATACTACAATTCGTTTCTATTTTAGTATATTAGCTATAGGATATTCTAAAGTTAAGAGCTTTACCCTACGCTAAACGCCTGCCTAATACCGATTATATACAATACCTTTCCCACTACGTTCCCTAACAACCCCTCCTATATCCGACTCTAATACGTATACTTCTCTTTATTATCCCTAGCTATAATCCGCTTAAATAGATCTGGGCCTTTAGGCTTATATAGCTGCACTACCCTCCTATCCTTAGTTATTAAGCTCTACTCTAGCGTTTTAAACTACACATAAAAAAACAAGTCAGCCACCTGCTATACTATATAACCTAGCTACTAAGAAGGCGGAAAAGAAAGAGGAAAAAAAGAAAAAGAAAAGGGGCAACTTATAAACCTACGCCTGCCCCTCCTCTTACTCTAAAACCGCATCCTGCCCTGCCTACAGGTCCCCTTAACGCTAAAACTAATATCAATACGCCCATATAGCTGGTTTAGCTCGCTACTAATCTAGGGGATTTGGCTAGCGAAGTAGATCTCGTCACCTAGAATTGCTCTGGCCTTAGGGTTCGTACGCAGCGCGTATAGTGTTGAGGTCGTCACGCTGGACGACTACTTCTAGTAGTTAAAGATAGCGGCCGTGCTGCCGGCGATAAGGGCGAAGAAGAGCGGCAGCGAGCGCAGCCAGCGCCGCGGTGGGGTTAGGGAGGGGAGGGCGCGGTCGGCGTAGCGGGAGAGGAGGGGGCTGGAGTCTGGTTTTGGGGCGGCGATAAGGGTGTAGGTGGATATGTAGGTGGGTTTTGCGGCGGCGCGGCGGAGGGGTAGGTGGAGGAGTAGCGTGGGGGGAAGGTAGGGAGGTATGGCTAGGGTCTAGGGAGAGGAATTGGGGTAGGGGAGAGGCTGTTGCTGCTGTTGTTGTTGCTGCTGCTGCTGCTGCTACTACTGCTAGGAAGAAGATTAGGTGCGTGGTGCGGAGGAGTAGATAGGCTTGGCGCGGTTAGGTGTTGGCGAAATGCTTCCCTAGGATAGTAAGCTTAGACGCGCTTAGACGCGCTTAACTTTACCTTAGCAAGCTTAGACTATACTAAGCCAATGAGATAACAGGTTAGATTACGTGGTAATTATATCTGCTTAACATCCAAATAAGTCGCTGTTAATCGTTTAGTATTTTTCTCTCTAGTATATTAGCCTTGCTAATGGCGATTAGATAAGAAGTAAGCGCGGTAGCTTTAGAAACCCTTATATAAAGACCTCTTCCACTTCGACTGAAATTGGTTATCTGTGCGATAAAGAACTCTAAGATTTGTTTCCGAAAAGAAATCGTACCCTTAAAACTTCAAAAGACCAATTCTCTAAAAATTTATTACTACTTTACCTAGTGATTTTTGTTAATATAACTAATGCAACTCTAATAGAGTGGGCTTTAAAGTATAGTACTAAGGATAGTCTAAGTCTTGATAGCGGCTTAACTCTTACAGAGCCGCTATTTCTTAGCGGTTAGATTTTAACAGAAGGGGATAGGAGTATACTAATAAGGGACAAACTATATAAACAATTTCAAAGGGAAAACCTTAAATTATTTACTAGTAAGGAGTTAATAGATATAGAGGTTATAACCGTAAGAAAGCTAAAGCCTGGGAATCTTACTAATAAGATAGTCCTATTCTTAAGGCGAAAGAGATTAGACGATGGGACACGAGATTATAAGGTCTCCTTAGACTCTTAGATTATTTACAGCGTATAAACTATTAGTTTGGAAAGTTTTGGAGCTAGTTCTAGTCCTGGCGTTACGTATCCTTCTAGATTTAGTTATAACTCTATTTGTAAGACCTCTATATACCTAGGCCACTTAGTAAGAAAATAAATAAGAAAAAACGTTTCGCGATCGTCTGGCTTTTTGGACTCACCGATAACAAAAGCTAAGAGTTTACCCTCCCTATCTTTAAGATAAACAATCCAGACCATCTTACACAAAAGTCGTAAGCGAGTCGGACAATACTATGAAGTTGGAGAAAGTTAGGGAGGTGAAATTTATGGGGCGCTTTAAAGCTGGCTTAGATAAGAGTTATAAAGAGTTTCTTAGAAAAGGAAACTTAAGTTATAATTATTGGAGTGCGTATTACAGTTAGGTGGCGGCGAGGAAGAGTAGTAAGCGAGTGTGGTTTTCCCCTAGGGTAGTGGCCTAATCAATAGGAGAGGAGCTAATATAGGGTATAGGGTAAAGGCAATTTCAAGCTAAGCGAAGCACGAATGAGACAGTTGATAGATTGGTAGGTGGGAGTGGGAAAAGCTAATCTTTAATAATGGTGAAAGGGCTAACTCTAAGTACATAATGGCGAATGGGAATTAAAAAATGTACTAATAATTAAACACTAATAAAGAAACTATGTGATTATTTATTATTTCCGTTTCCAGTATATAGTCTTTTAGGTATAGGAGGAGAAACTAAGTTACTACTAAATGCATAATAGCCAACATCTTCCCTATTTGTCCATGCCCCTATATTATCTCCTCGACCTTACACTACACCCTATATTACCTTCTTCACCTATAGCATGCCATTACTCTCTGCTTTATAGCAGGCCGCACTTATCGCTATACTACAGCTCCCTACTATAGGCATGCCTAGCTTAAATCTCTGCATTGACTTAAACCCTAGAAGCGCTAATAAAAGAAAACAAGTAATGCTTACGAGAACTATAGTAAGCGCTAAGTACCCAATCCTGAAGACCAAGTCATTAGGCTGGATATCTAAGTCTTTATAAGCTGTAATTCTAATTAAGAAGAAACTATTAGAGATAAGCTAGTAAAATGTGCCGGTAAGAACTAAGAAAGGGATGGTATAGCGATATGGAATGCTAAGGTAGTATTTGCTCTTCTGCTCGCTAGAGGGGACAGTAACGTGAAGGGGTTGGTGGCGCTAGGAGAAGGAGTTCTATTCTAAGACGAGTATCAAGGTGGTAAGAAGGCCGTTATAGAGTACGTTTATGAGAGAAACGAGCACCTGCGGCGTATTGACGACGAGAATTATTTAAAAGTTTGACATGTTGCTGCCGATTGAGAGAACGGTGGGCGTCTTGTTATTCTCGCTTGCAAAAGTGTTCAGACAAATCGGGGGCTTGGCGCCCCCCCAAAAAAAAAGTCGAATTTAACAAATTTGAAGCTTACCACCTACAATAAGCCACCATGCCTATATTATGCTCTAGCAAAACGTCGCAGGGCTTAAATAAGCCCGAAAATAAAATACCCAAGCATTAGAATAAGGGTAAAGTATTGGTGCAGAAGGTGGTACGACTTTTTAGCCGATTAGCTCCCCCCCAGTAGCCCACCTAATATTACCTCTTATATTGCTACCAAATAGCTTTTTAATACTGCCCTTATTGCTAAGGGCTCTGCTATACAGTTATATAATACCTATAGACCTTAA
>Ga0193728_1000812_pt1 | contig 15497 bp, 17 predicted proteins | sample U1c1metaG_FD_143037 | JGI IMG/M metagenome (GOLD analysis project Ga0193728, IMG submission 143037) | Soil microbial communities from a riparian zone of the East river system, Colorado, United States - U1c1 | ecosystem: Environmental > Terrestrial > Soil > Riparian zone | place: USA: East River...
CGTGAGGTCGAGCACGTCGGTCGCGACTCGAAGGAGCAAGCCGGCCGCTGCATGGACTGCGGCGTGCCGTTCTGCACGCAGGGCTGCCCGCTCGGCAACCCGATCCCGGAGTTCGCCGATGCGGTGTATCGCGGGCGCTGGGAAGACGCGTATCGCCGGCTCGCGGTCACGAACGACTTCCCCGAATTCACCGGCCGGCTGTGCCCCGCGCCGTGCGAGGCCGCTTGCGTGCTCGCGATCGATCAGGCACCGGTCACGATCGAAGCGATCGAGCGCGCGATCAGCGAGCGCGCGTTCGACGAAGGTTGGGTCACCGCACCCGCACGCGCGCCGCGCACCGGCAAGACCGTCGCCGTCGTCGGCTCGGGCCCGGCCGGGCTCGCCGCTGCGATCCATCTCGACGCCGCCGGTCACACCGTGACCGTGCTCGAAGCCGCGGCGCGCGCCGGCGGCCTGTTGCGCTACGGCATCCCCGACTTCAAGCTCGCCAAGCAGATCATCGATCGCCGGCTCGCGCTGCTCCCCGACCTCGACGTGCGCTGCGGTGTCGACGTGGGTCGTGCGCCGACGTGGCGTGCACTCGCGGACGACCACGATGCCGTCGTGATCGCGATCGGTGCGCAGCGCGCGCGCGACCTCGAGCTACCCGGCCGCGAGCTCGGCGGCGTCGTGGTCGCGATGGACTACCTCGTCGAGCAGAACCAGGTCGTCGCCGGCGAGCGCGCGAGCGCCGCGCACGATGTACGCGGCAAGCGCGTCGTCATCCTCGGCGGCGGCGATACCGGCAGCGATTGCCTCGGCACCGCGCTGCGCCAGGGTGCGGCCGAGGTCACGCAGATCGAGCTCGTGCCGGCGCCTCCGATCGGCCGCAACCCGGAGACGCCGTGGCCCGCGTGGCCGCTCGTGTTCCGCACCTCGAGCTCGCAGGAGGAGGGCGGCGCGCGCACGTTCGGGTTCCGCACCACGCACCTCGAGGGCGCAGCGGGTAAGCTCGTCGCGCTGCACGGGATCTCGGTCGAGCGCCGCGCCGGCCAGCTCATCGATCTGCCGGGCACCGAGCTTCGTATAGAGTGTGATGTGCTCGTGCTCGCGCTCGGTTTCACCGGTCCAGCGGCGCAACCGCTGGTCGACCAGCTCGGCGTGCGGCTCGATGCGCGCGGCAACATCGCGGTCGATCGCGACTTCGAGACCAACGTGCGCGGCGTGTTTTGCGCCGGCGATGCGCGGCGCGGCGCTTCGCTGGTCGTCTGGGCGATCGCCGAGGGCCGCGAGGTCGCGCGCGCCGTGGATCGCTCGCTGAGATGATGAAGACGATCCTGCGCTGGGTGCTGACGATCTTCATGGTCGGCGCCGGCATCAACCACTTCTTCAATCCCTCGCCGTATCTGGGCATGATGCCCGCCGAGCTGCCGCATCCGGCGCTGCTCGTGCAGATCAGTGGCGTCGCCGAGATCCTCGGCGGGCTCGGATTGATCTTGCCCGCGACGCGCCGGCTCACCGCGTGGTGCTTGATCGCGTTGTTCGTCGCGATCTTTCCGGCGAACCTCAACATGGCGCTCAACCACCTGCCGCTCGGCACGTCGTCGGTTCCTACCTGGGCGTTGTGGGCGCGGTTGCCGCTCCAGCTCGTGCTGATCGCGTGGGCGTACTGGTTCACGCGCCCCGAGAGAAACTCGTAACCGCGTGGCACGTCCGATGCTCCTCCTCGGAGCATGAATCCCAAGGAACCGAACCAAGGCGAAGGCGACCGCATCTCGGCGCGTCGCTACAACCGCGATCTGCGCGAGTTCATCTCGGAGGGCCGCGTCGATCCGGCCGCACGCGAGGCGGAGCGCTTCGTCCAGACCCACCCCGACGAGGCGATGCGTGCCGAACGCAAGGCCAAGCATGGCCCGATGGGGTGGCTGGCGCGCACGGTGGAGAGCCTGCGCGCGGTGCTGCACCGCAAGTAACTACGCGACCAGGCGTGCCTCGAGCGCGCCACCGGCACCGAACAGCTCTTCGCGCCACTCGGCGAGGAGCGCATTCGTGTCGCGATCGTTCGGGTGAAAGCTCGGCTTGAAGTACGCGAGGTACACGGGCGCCAGGCGGGTGAAGAACGCGGGGTAGAGGAAGAACCGGGTCGCGCCGCGCGCCCAGCGCCACGGCTTCCACAGGATCCGCCGCGTCGCCATGAGCCGCGCGTGGACGATGCCGTGCGCGATGAAGAAGATGATCGTGGCGGCCACCATGATCGCGCAGCGCCGCAGATAGCCGCCGCCGGTCGCGCGGTAGACGTCGAACGCGACCGCCTTGTGCTCGCTCTCCTCGAGCGCGTGCCACAGCCACAGCGAGCGCACGCTCGGATGCATCGGGTCGCGCATGCGTGCATCGCGCAGCAGGCCTTCGGCGAGCATCGCCGTGAAATGCTCGAGCGCGCAGGTCGCAGCGAGCCGACCGTGCGGGGTCAGGATCCGGCGGATGAACGCGAGGAAGCTCTTGAGGTTCGCCTCGACGCGGCGGGCCTCGCGATAGCCGTGCGAGACGAGGAGCTCGTTGAACGCGCGGTGCTCGCGGCCGTGCATCGCCTCCTGACCGATGAAGCCGGTGACCTGGCGGGCGAGCTCGGGGTCGGCGATCTGGTCGGCGAAGTGTTTCACCGATCGCACGAAGAACTGCTCGCCCTCGGGGAACAACAGCGATAGCGCGTTCAGGAACGTCGTCTCGTAGGCGTCGTTGTCGGCCCAATCGCGCGGCACGTCCGCGAACGCGAAGTCGACGTCGCGGCGGGGGATGTCCATGCGCAGAGCATGGCGCCGCGCGTCGATCGGCCGTAGGTCATGCGGGGCAGGCGGGTTATCATTCGGGGCCAGTGAACGAGCTGCCCGGCGCCTACGTGCGAGACCTCGTCGACCTCGTCGCGAGCCGCAAGATCTCGCCGGAGGCGTTGCTGGCGGGCCTGCCGGTCACGCTCGATCAGCTCGCCGATCCGACGACGCGCGTGCCCCTGCGCGTGTGCGAGGGCATCGTGAAGCGCGCGATCGCGCTGACTCGCGAGCCCGCACTCGCGGTCCACCTCGGCATGCGCATGCGGGTGTCGTCGCACGGCTTCCTCGGGTTCGCGGCGATGACCGCGTCGACCGTCGGCGAGGCGCTCGAGCTCGCGGTGCGGTTCTCGGCGATCCGCACATCCGCGATCGCGCTCGCGCTCGTCGTCGAGGGCGACACCGCGTCGCTCGTGATCTCCGAGCGGGTCGACCTCGGCGGCCTGCGCGAGTTCGTGATGCTCGCGCTGCTCGTCGGCATTCGCCAGCTCGGCACCGAGCTCACCGGCAAGGTGCCGCACGGATTCGCCGAGTGCGCGTTCCCGACGCCGTCGTTCATCAAGGGACCGGTCGACCAGATCACGTTCGATCGCCCGGCGCACCGCCTCGTGTTCGCGGCATCGCTGCTCGATCAGCGGCTGATCAGCGCGGATACGGTCGCGACCCGCCTCGCGATCGAGCAATGCGAGCGCGAGCTGGCCTCGACCAGTGATGGCGAGCTCGCCGCGAGAATCCGCACGGCGCTCGAGACCGATCCGGCGACCACGCTGCCCGCGGTCGCGCGCGCGCTGCGGCTGTCGAGCCGCACGCTCAAGCGCCGGCTCGCCGAGCAAGGCACGACGTTCACCGCGATCCGCGACGATCTCCGCCGCCAGCGCGCGCTGTTGCTCGTCGATAATCGCTCGCTCTCGATCGGCGAGATCGCGACGAAGCTCGGCTACACCGAGCTCCCGAACTTCACGCGCGCGTTTCGCAAGTGGACCGGCATCACCCCGATCGCGTATCGCGAGCGGCTCAGTGGTGATCGACCTGCAGCGCGCCGAACGCCGGGCTCGCCGCCTCGACGTACGAGCGCGCGCCGGCGTCGTCGAGCAACGTCGCCGCGAAGAACGCGGTCACGTACGACGCGGCGATGTTTCGTCCGGTCGCCGGGTCGAGATACGTGAAGTCCGTGCCGTCGGTCTGGCGCTGCGCCATCCCGCAACCCGGCGCGAAGATGTCGACAAGCCCGTCGAGATCCGACACCGACCAGTGTCCCGCGTCGGGGACCTCGACCTTGTAGGCGTCGCCGGTCGCGGCCGTGTAGTTGTCGCGGATGAACTTGTTGCCGAACTCGGTGATGCTGTTGTCCTCGATCGCGACCATGAAGAACAGCGGCACGTGGATGTCGGCGAGCGTCACGCCCGTGACGAGCGGGTTCTCCATCGGCGAGCACAACGCGGCGGCGGCGGCGATCCGCGTGTCGAGCTGTGCGACGCGCCCCGCGGTGACCGCGCCCATCGAGTGCCCGAGCATGCCGACGTGCGCGAGGTCGGCCATGCCGCTGATCGGCGTTCCGCCCGCGGCGATCTGATCGAGTGCGGCGCGGATGTCGAGCTGCCGCACGTCGAGCTCGGCGGAGTCGATGTCGGCGTCGTGACCGGCGAGGTGGTCCCACAGCGTGTCGCCGAGGTGCTCGACCGTGACCGCGACGAAGCCGTGACTCGCGAGCCGCATCGCGGTGGACGCGTTCGACAACCGCGTGCACGAGTGGCAGTGCGAGATCATGATCACCGGAAACGCGCCGTCGCCAGGCACCGCATCGAGCGCGATCGGCAGCGTGCGAGTCGGGCAGCTCGGCGCGGCCGCGAGCAGTTGTGCGTACTGCGCCTGCGGCGGCTCGGCTTCGAGCATCTCGATCGGCGTGGCGGCTGCGGGCGCCGGCGTCGGATACCAGGCCTGGGCGACGAGGTCGCGCGAGCGCGCCGCATCGTGGACCGTGAACCGCGTCGTACCGACCGCCCAGCCACCGGGCTGCTCGACGCTGCGATCGGGCGGAACGCTCGGGCTAGCGCAAGCGACCAACAGAACCAGGAGCCAGCGCATCCGCCGCACTGTATCGTCAGCCGCGCAACTTCGCGAGCATCGCTTCGATCCGCTTGGTCCGGGTCTCTGGCTTCTTGGCCTCCGCGATCGCTTGGACGTGCTCCTTCTGATGCGTGTACGGGAGCGCGTCGAAGTTCTTGCGCAGCTTCGCCTTGGCGAGTGCCTTCGCCGCATCGTCGGGCACCTCGATGGTGCGCGGGGCTTGATCGAGCTCGATCGTGGCATTGACCGTATCGCCGATCTCCACGCCGAGCTCGGCGCGATTCGCCTTCGAGATACCGATCATGTTTTGACCGCCCATCACGGCGAGCCGGAGGCGAGCGGTCTTGTTGCCGATCGTCACGGTCACGGCTGCGCGCTTGCCCCCGCCCAGCTCGTCGACCTGGGCATCGCTGAGAACGAACGCCGTGGCAGGTCCCTGTGGCTTCAGCGTCTGCTTGATCTTCACGAGCCGAAGCTCGCACAGGCCGACGACGGGTTGAAGGGGTGTCAGCGTGCGTCGAGCATCGCGAACAGCACCGGCTCGAGGGCCCACGTCGCGGCTGCCGGGATGTCGAGCGTCGCGACCAGGCTGCCGGACTTCGCGGCACGACATGCGACGCGCACGCGGCGATCGTCCTTGTCGTACCACTGGTAGAACTCGACCTTCGAGGCCGCATTCGGCGCGTCGACGGCGGAGCGGGGCAGGTCCTTCTTGCGATCTGCGCAACTACCAGCGACCGCGCGCACGCTGAGCGTCGCGCTCGCCTTGGCCTCCGCATACTCGGCGGTGTCGGTGGCCTGCGTTCCCGACACCTTCCACGTCCCGGCGAGCGCCGGTGCATCGACCTTGCGACCTGACGGGAACGCGAGCGGCGTCTTCTTCACGACCGGCGCGGCGGTGCCTGCTCGCGCGTTGACCGCGGGGACCACGCGCGCGATCACCGGTGCCAGCGCGTCGAGCGCGGCCTTGCTCGACTTGCGGAGCGCGCGGATCTTGTTGTCGTGCTCGTCGAGCGGGTGCTCGAGCTGCTTGTACGACGCGTTCGGATCGGAGAGCAGCGCGAGCGTGGCATCGAGCTCGGCGCAGTACGCCTGCACGGCGTCGAAGCCCTTCGTCAGCGCGTCGAGGTCGTCGCGAAATTCGGCGGCGCCGCCGTCGACCAGCTGTTGCGCGCCGGTCTTCGCCTTGCCGACGCCGTCGGCGCGCGTGTGGCACGCGGTCAGCTCTTTCGTGTAGCCGGTCGCGAGCTCCTTCGTCTTGCTGTCGGCGTTCGCGACCAACGTCATCAGGACAAGCGCGAGCGCGACCGCGCGGATCATGCGGCCGGCTGGATCTCCGCCGCCGCGCGCTCGCGCGGTAGCAGCGCCGGCCACTCGCGGCCGGTATCGGGGTCGTACAGCGTGACCGCATCCTTGTAGACGCGCCCGGTGCGGTTGATCTCGCGCAACGCGGTGCCCATCGGCAGCGCTTGATAGCGCTCGGGCCAGTGCTCGAGGCAGAGCTTCTTGATCAGCGGCGCGTGGCGCGAGCTCATCGCCGGGAACAGGTGGTGCTCGGTGTGGAAGCCGAAGTTCAGCGTCAAGAGGTCGACGATCTTCGGCACCGTCACCGACAGGCTGTTGATCAGCGGATCGTTGATCGGGATGAACGGACCGAGCGAATGGTTCGTCAGGATGAACGCGATCGTGATCGCATTCGCGATCATGAGTGGCACGAGGAACGCGAACAGCCACGGCACGAACCCGATCGCGACGAGCAGCCCACCCCACAACGCGACGTACAGCGCGGTCTCGACGTACGCGAGCATCGCGCTACCGCCGCTCGCGTACTTGAACTTCTTGATGCTGTGGGTCTGGTGCGCGCACTGGATCGTGAACCCGAACGCCATCGTCCAGAATCCGCGCAGGCGATTCGGACCGACCGCGAACTTGTCGACCGCGATGCGAGCGCCCGCTTGCGTGTTGTATTCCTCGAGCGTCGGGAACGCATCCGGATCGCCGGGCTGGTTCGTGATCGCGTGATGCGTCTGGTTGTGCCACGCGACCCAGATCCGCGGCGACAGCATGAACGGCGCGAAGCCCAGGTAGCCCTGTGCGTACTGGATCAGCTTGTTGCGCGCGATCCCACCGTGAAGCAATTCGTGCGAGATGAACGTCTGGGACGCGAACGAGATGCCGATCGCGATCGAGATCAGCGGCCAGCTCCAGCCCGGTGCCCACCCGAGACCGATCGCGGCCATGCCGAGCACGACGACTGCGAGATACACCGGGATCAACAACAGCCGCGAGCGGGCCGGCGCGTACGCCGACTCCGGAATCTCGGGGCGAAGCTCGGCCACGTAGTGCGAGCGTGGATAGAGGGGAACGCTCCCGAGATACTGCTGCGCCATCTCCCCGAGAGGAGCGCATTTTCGTGGCCTTGGCCAGCCACAATGGCGTCAGGAATTGACCGCGAGGATGACGATGCCGGTGGCACCGCCGAGCTCGAGGACCATACCGGGGTGCAGCGCGTGCCGGCGCTGGCCCGCGTGGTGGCCGCCGATATAGAACCCGCCCGTGCTGCCCGCGTCGCGGGCGAACCAGCCCTCGTGCGAGTCGACGCCGAGCTCGAGGTGGCGCCGGCTGATGTTATCGGCCTCGATCCGGACCGGTGCGTTCGCTCCCCGTCCGATCCACGCCGGTTGCGTGATCGTCATCACCCGCGGTTGCCGCCCGCCGATCACGCCGATCACGAGCCCGAGCTCCGCGAGCAGCGCCGGGAGCTCGACGTTCGGGTGATACAGACGCGTCATCATCCGCACCACGAACAGCCCGCGCTCGGCCGGCTCGCCGCCGGTCAGCCGCGCCCACGCATCGCGCGCGAGCTCGCTCGGATCGCGCAGCATCTCGACCGCCGCCGGCGACGCGAACGCCGACATCAACGTGACGGCGTCGCCGAGCGTGCGCGTGAGGTGGCGCCAGCCGAGCACCGCGTCGAGCGGATCGTTGAACTCGAGCGCGACGTGATCGCCGGTGATCGTCTGCGCGGCCGCGAGCGCGCGCAGCTCGTCGCCGAGCTCGCGCACCGACCTCGTCGAGAACACGCCGACGACGCACGTCAGCGGAGCTCGCGTTGTCAGCGCCAGCGTCGCCGCCATCTAGCACAGCTGGCGCGGGCCGAAGTCGAGGTTCATCGCTGCCTTCGCCATCCGCAGCGTCTCTTCGGCGACCGCGTTCGCGCGCGCCGCGTGATCGCGCAGCAGCTCGATCACGCGCGTATCGCCGGCCTTGCCGTCGAGGCTCTTGCGGCGCTCGCGGATCGGCGCGAGGAACGCATCGATCGCGCCGGCGACCTCCTGCTTCACGGCGCCGTCACCGATCTGGCCCGCGGTGTAGAGCTGCTCGAGCTCGGCGATCCGCGCCGGATCCTTCATGAACGCATGCGCGTACTGGAACAGCGCGTTGCCCTCGATCACGCCCGGGTCGGTCGCCGACTGCCGGCCGGTCACGACCTTCGCGCACTTCTTCTTGATGTCGGCCGCTTCGTCCGAGAGGAAGATCGCGTTGTTCAGGCTCTTCGACATCTTCTGCTTGCCGTCGGTGCCGACGAGCCGCGCGATCCGCCCGAGTAACGCTTTCGGGATCGGGAACACGCCGCCCTTCGCGACATAGTCGGCATCGGCGGTCGTCGACGCGACGCCGCAGTACACGTGATCGAAGCGGCGCGCGACCTCGCGGCACATCTCGATATGCGCCTCTTGATCCTCGCCGACCGGCACGAGCTCGGCGCGAAACGCGAGGATGTCGGCGCACTGGCCGACCGCGTACAGCGGGAAGCCGAAGCTGTAGTGGTCGCCGAGATCCTTCGCTTCGATTTCGGCCTTCAGCGTCGGGTTGCGCATCACGCGGTTGAACGGAACCAGCATCGCGAAGTACCAGGTCAGCTCCGCGATCGCCGGAATCTCGGTCTGCAGCACGAGCGTCGAGCGCTCGGGATCGATGCCGACGGCGAGCCAGTCCTTGACGATCTCGAGCGTGTCGCGCCGGATCTCGTCGGGCTTCTCGGCGCGCGTAGTGAACGCGTGCATGTTCGCGATCAGGAAGTAGCAGTCGTACTCGTCCTGCAGGCGCACGCGATTTTCGAGTGAGCCAACCCAGTGGCCGAGGTGGAGTCGGCCCGTGGGAGTGTCACCGGTGAGAATGCGCGGCTTGCTTGCCATGTCGCCGCGCAAGATACTACGGGATGTCGGCCTGGCCGGCGTTGTTGGCGCCCCACGACGACGCCACGCCGGCGCCGGTCGTCCAATCCGGCGCCGCATTGGTATCGGCATCGTTGATCCGCTGGATCGACGTTCCGCCGACCATGTTGCTCACGCCGTTGAGGTCACCGACCGCGGCAGCGAGGAACTGCGCGCTCGTGTACGTCGTCATCGCGGGCGACCACTGGTTCGCGGTGCCGACGACACCCGCCTGTACCAACGAGTTCATCGCGATCGTCATCGTCGTTAGATCGGTGAGGAATACGGCGTCCACGATCGCGCCCGTCGGATCGTAGAGCGTGATCACATTGTTCGTTGCCGTGAGGCCGTCGTCGCTCGCCCAGAAATCGTACGCATTGTCGAAGTTGCCGGCGAACATTGCCAGCGGCTGCTGGTTCTTCATCATCGTCTCGCTCGTCGCGCCGTTCGGGTTACAGGTAGCTCCGTTGTTCGCGTGCACGATCACGTAGTCGTTCTTGAGCACGTTGAAGTTCGCGGGGAACGTGAAGGTCATCTCTCCGCCGCCTGCGCCGGTACGTTCGGTGATCTTGAAGCCAGACATCGTGCCATCGGCGATCACGCGGAGCTCGATCAGATCGCAGCTGCTGCCGATGTTCGCGTTTAGCTCGTTGATCCGGACCGTCGCCGGCGGGACAAAGCCAGTGAACGTGATCATCTGCGCGGCGGACGCCGTGTTGCCTTGCGCGTCCTGCACGGTCTGCGCGACGGTGACCGTGTAGGTCGTGCCGGCGGTCTGGGTCGGGGTCGTCACGGTGACGACCTTTCCGACGACGCCGCTCACGGTCAGCGCAGAGGTCGTCGTGCCGTCGTTGATCATGAAAGCATTTGCCGCCATGGCGGTCGTCATGTCGATATCGCGCTGGAACGTGATCGTAGCGGTGGTCAGCGAGGTCGCCGCGGCGGCGCGCGGGATCGGGAAGCACGTCAGCGTGAGATCAGACGCGTTGTACGCACCGATCTCCGCGGTCGTGGACGTGGTCGTCGAGAACTTGCCCATCGTGACGTCGTGCGCGACGACGCCGCAGCCCTGGGTCATCACCGCCGACGCTACGAGCGTGGTCGGGATGCGGAGCTCAAGGCTCGTGCTGTTCGGGATCCCGGCCGTGGACAGCGTGAACTTCGAGAAGCTGTTTCCGCTGCCGCCTACATCGTCAGCGAGCGTGCCGGTCACGTTCAGCACGCGGCTGTCGTACATGTCGACGGCCGAGACCAGATCGGTCGCCGCTGAGACATCGACGGCGAGTGCATCGACGTCTGCGCCCTGCGACGTGCGCTGGTAGCTCGCGGTATCGATCGCGGTGGCGCGCTTCTGACCCGAGACCGTGGTGACCGCCGTGATCGTGAAGTCGACGACGTCACCGACAACCGGCGGCGGGGTCAGCGTCGCCGGATCGACCGTGACGAAGAGCGCCGGACCCGCCTGATCGTGCTGGATCGTGAAGCCGGCCGGATCATTCGTCGTGCTGCCGAGCTGCGGCTTCAAGTACGTGACCGTGACGCCCTTGATCGGCAGCGTCAGCGTGGCACCGTCGGCGTGCGCCTTCGCCTGCATGATGCCGTCGCCGGTGAACGCCGGCGCATCCTCGAACACCTTCGCGTCCTCGTACACCTTGGCGTCGTGCTGTCCCGAAGTCGATGCATCGGTCTTGGCGGCGTTGTTGTCACCGCACGCGGCGAGGAGCACGAGAAGCAAAGGCAGGCTACGCATGGCCCGCTTGATACCTCAAACCGGCCACAATTCCATCGCGCTCCCGCATCAACGAGCGCGAACTGGTAGCTCGATCACAAACCTCGCACCCGGCGCAGCGGGCTCGTAACGAATCGTTCCGCCCACTTCCTCGACGATCTGCTTGACCAGCCAAAGCCCCAGGCCTGTGCCGTGCGGGTTCGTGGTCACGTAGAGGCCGAACAACCGATCGGCCACCGCGGGCGAGACGCCGGGGCCGTCGTCGCGGACGGAGAGCTCGATCTTGTCGCCGTGCGTTCGCGTCCGGATCTCGATCTTGCCGCCGGTCTTGCCCGCGAGGATCGCGTTCGACGCGTTGATCACGAGGTTGACCAAGATCTGTTGTAGATCCGAGTCGGGCAACGCGACCGCTGCTGCCGGTTCGTCGAGCTCGACCGTCACCCTCGCCGCGTCGCGGGTTAGTAGCTGCAGCATCGGTGCGAGTGCCGGCAGCACTTCACCGAGCCGCGACTTGGAGCCGCTCGTGCCGGCGCGGCCGAAGTTCTTGAGCCCGTCGAGGAGCTCGGTCGCGAGCGTCACGGACTTCGCGAGCGCGGGCGCGAGCTCGGCGACCTTCGGATCGCTCGAGACCTGGATCCGTAGCATCGCGAGCTGGATCGAGGTCAGCGTGTTGCTGAGCTCGTGGCCGATCGCGGTCGAGAGATGCGCGAGGGTCTCGACCCGCGAGCCATCGAGCCGGCGCGCGGTGGCGTCGCGCAGGCGCTCCTTGGCATCGAGCACCTGGGCCTGGCTGCAGATCACCGCGGCCATGTCTGCGATCGAGCACGCGAGATCGATCTCGGCCTGACTCCAGATCCGTTTCGGCCCGACGTGCTCGTGACAGATCACGCCGCCGACGGTGCCGCGATAATAGAACGGCGCGTCGAGCATCGACGTGATGCCGAGCGGGCGGCAGTAGTAATCGAGCTCGACGGTCTCCGGCGCCACGGTGACATCGTTCGCGACGATCGCGCGGCGCGCGTGGAGGGCGGCGCCGTACGCGCTGGTCTCGGATAGCGTCAGGCGCTCGCGCTCCGTCGAGTGCCGGCGATCTGACGCCGTATAGAGGTGGCGGAGCTCGAGCTCGTTACCGTCGAGTAGGTGCCAGACGCCGACGCGTTCGACCCCGAGCGCGTGCGCGCCGATCTCGGTCGCCATGCGGACGGCCCGTTCGTAGGCCTCGTTGCTGTCGATCTGTAACTGCGCCAGTGCCAAGCGTTCCGCTTCGAACGCGACAGGACCACCCGGTGCCACCATGCCCCGACTTTGGCGTGTCACTACGCCGATCACCAGCGCCCTTGCGGGGCACCTTGGTCCTGTGCAATACGCGGTGCCCTATGACGCCTCTTCGCCTTGTTATCGCGCTCGTGCTCGCCGGCGGTTGCGTCAAGCCGGCGACCACGCCGGCCGCGCATTCGACGTACGACTTCTATCAGCTGTGCGGCGATGCCCGCGCGGCGGAAGGCGTTTGCGGTCCATCGGCCGGCGATGCGCCGATGGTCGACACGAACCTCGCGACGCCTTCGCGCCGCGCCGTCGTCGCCCGTGGGTAATTAACCCGAGTAGGACCAGTCGACGTCGTACGACTTGTTGTCGACGTCGATCGAGCCGGTGATCGAGAACGTCCGCGCCGCGAGATCGAACGACATCGTCAGATCGTCGGTGAAGTGGCCGCTGGCCTGCGGGCCCGTGACCGTGACGTCTGCGGTGACGGTGAACGTCGCGCCGGTCGCGGTGGTAGAGGCCGACCAGTGCCACGTGCCGTCGGCGGTGACGCCACCGGCGCTGCAGCTCGTGAACGTCATCCCGAGATCGAACGTCGCGTTCGTGACGGTGCCGTCGCCGTTGTACGTGCCGTTCGACGCGAACGTGCCGCCGCCGGGGCACGCACCGCTGTAATCGACGGTGCCATTCGCCGGTGCGAGCGACGAGTGCGGTTGCACCGCTTGCGCTTGCAGCGACTGCACGGCACCGAACTGCGCGAAGAACGTTTGCTGGACCGACGCGGGCGGCTCGTTGGAGGTACACGCGGCGACGGTGGCGAGCGTGATGACGAGGAGGGTGAGGCTCTTCATGCGGCGATGCTCGCATGGAGTCACGTGGCATGCGCCGGAAGAATTCGCGTTCAGCGCTGCGCAATTCATGCGCAATTTAGGTTCAGTTACCCGCAAGTGCCTGATCGAGCAACGCGTAGAACGCGTCGGGCTGATCGAGCATCACGAAGTGCTTCGCGTTGTCGACCATGTGAAAGTTCGCGCCCTTGATCGCATCGATCTGCGTGTGCCACGCGGCCTCGAGTTGCGGACGCGGCACGCCGCCTTGATCGGTCGCCGCGATGATCGTCACGTGCGTCGTGATCTTCGGCAGCTCGGGACGCAGATCCTTCGCGAGCAGCTCCGCGAACGCGTTCGCGAACGCTTCGCGATCCGACTTCGCGGTCGCCGTCGCGATCCGTTCGAGATCCTCGGGCTTGGTGATCATCGCCGATAGGAACGTCTTGGTCTGCACCGCGAACTGATCGGCCGGCATCTTCAGCATCTGATCGTGGACGAGCTTCGCGGACTCGCTCGCCTTGGCTTCGGTGGCGGTCGGGTCTTGCATCGCCGAGAAGAACGGCAGGCCATCGACGTCGATCACGCCGCCGAGATCTGCGGAGTTGGTCTCGGCGAGCCACAGCACTTCCATCCCACCGAGGCTGTGACCGACGACGATCGGATGATCGAGGTGCTTCACGTAGTCGACGAGCTGCTCGTGCACCGTGAGCAAGAACGGCGGCGGAATCGGCGCCACGCCTGCGAACCCCGCGAGCGTCAGCACGTGCGCCTGCACCTTGCCGCCGAGATGCGCGACCGTCCCGTCCCACACACTGCCCGGCGAACCGAGGCCCGGCACGAATACGACCGGTCGTCCTGTACCGGTCACCATCACGGCAAACGCCGTCTCCTTCGGAGGAGGCGCCGGCGGCACCGGGGGTGCCGCAGTCGTTTCGGTAGCAGACGAGCCGCCGCAGGCGACAGCGTTAACCGGCGAGCACGGTGTGCTTGCACCGCGACAGCGTTAACGAATGATGACGGTGTCGTGGTGGTGATAATACGGGTGGTGCACCGGGCGGCGCTCTTCGACGTAGCAACCCGCGATAGAAGCAAGGAGACTGAAGGTCACGAGGTATTTGAGAATCCGCATGACCGGGGTTAGTGCATCCGGCATACCGCTTCACGACCGCGCACTTTATCCACGGCGTGCGCGCAGCGCGCACAGTAGGCGTGCAAGCCAACGGAGCTAAGCTGGGCAATATGGCGCAGATCAAGATGTATACGCGCGAGTACTGCGGATACTGCGACGCCGCGAAGAGCCTCCTGGAGGGGAAGCGGATTTCGTACGAGGAAATCGACTGTACCGGCGATGACAAGACGCGCGCCTGGCTGCGCACGGCGACCGGGCAAACGACGGTGCCGCAGATCTTCATCGATGGGAAATCGATCGGCGGCTACACCGAGTTACGCGCGCTCGACCGCTCGGGGGAGCTCGCCAAGTTGCTCGGGGCTGAGACGAACGCTGCTAGCTGACGTACGGATAGATCATCATCGCGATGATGATCGCCGTCACGATGACCATCGCGGCGGTCATTGGGGCCAGCCAGCGTGCACCAGCATGATCGTGGAGCTGCGGGAGAGTATGAGTCGCCATAGCCGGTGAGCGTGCATCACACGTGCCGCCGGGCGTATCCTGAGGTGTGAAGGCGATCCTGTTCGGCGCGAGCTCGATGCTCGGGCATTCGCTGTTTCGCGCACGACCCACGATCGCCGCGTACTGCAACGCGAAGACGAGGCGCGTGCCCACCGGCGTCGCCGGCGCGATCGATCTCGACGACGAACCAGCGGTCGCCGCGTTGTTCGCGCGCGTGACGCCGTCGCTGATCGTGCAGTGCGCCGGCGTGTGCGACGTCGAGAGTTGCGAGCAGACACCCGAGTTCGCGTGGCGCGTCAACGTCGAGGCGATGCAGATCTTGTTGCGCCACGCGCCGGTGGCGAGCCGCATCATCTATCTGTCGAGCGATCACGTGTTCAGCGGCGACGGCGGTCCGTACGACGAACGCACGCCGACCGATCCGCTCAGCGTCTACGGTCAGACGCGCGTCGCCGCGGAGCAACTGATGCTCGCGCGCCCGAACACCTTGGTCGTACGCAGCGGTCCGTGGATCGGACCGTCGGCGAGCGGGCGCAACGGTCACCTCGATTGGTTGCGCTATCGTCACGCGCGCGGCTTGCCGATGACGGTCGTCGCCGACGAGGCGCGCTCCGCGGTGTGGGCCGAGCAAGCGGCGGAGCGCGTGTGGCGGCTCGCGGCATCGCCCATCACAGGCCTTCGTCATCTCGCGACGAGCGCGATCGGTCGGCCCGAGCTCGCCGCGTATCTCGATCGCCGGTTCGCGATTGGCGCGCGCATCACGTTGCAGCACCGCCGCGATCGCAACGCGCCGCATCCGGGACGCATCGAATTGCGCACGATCTTTCAGGACGAGTACGCGACCGCACTGGCCCCGGTGGTCTCGTGACCGAGGGTTAGATCAGCTCGTGCGCCGCGCCGCGAACCCGGCCGCCGCGAGTAGGCCGAGCGCGAGCAGTTGCCACGCGTGGTGCT
>Ga0193728_1000813_pt1 | contig 15489 bp, 17 predicted proteins | sample U1c1metaG_FD_143037 | JGI IMG/M metagenome (GOLD analysis project Ga0193728, IMG submission 143037) | Soil microbial communities from a riparian zone of the East river system, Colorado, United States - U1c1 | ecosystem: Environmental > Terrestrial > Soil > Riparian zone | place: USA: East River...
AAGCAGCCGCTACGCGCTGCGGCCTTCGACGCTGCGATCTCGACGGTGATCGATGCGCTCGCCGAGCGCGGCGATGTCGACGCGACCCGTATCGGGATCTTCGGAAAGGCGACGAGCGGGCTGCTCGTGCTCCACGCGGCGGCCACCGAGCACAGGCTGCGAGCGATCGTCGCCCATCCGGGAAGCTACGACTGGGCGCCGTACTTCGAGCAGAAGTTTCCGTTCTATCCGTCGCAGCTCGAGCTGTTCTCCGTGCTCGGCGCGACGTCGATCGCTGAAGGGATCGAGCTCGTGAAGCGAGAGCTCACGCTGGAAGGCGTCCTTCCCGGTGTTCGCGCCCCGATGCTCGTCGTGAACACACTCGACGACCGCGCGATCCCCGTCACCGAGGTCGAGCTGATCAAGGAGCACGCGTCGGCCGACGTCGAGGTGATCCTCTTTCCGGGGCGAGGCCACGGTGGGCCGCCGGCGATCGCGCACTCGCTGGAAGCCGACTGGCTCGCGGCGAAGCTCGCAGGCGAGTGACCGCTCCGATCGTCCCGGTTCGCGCGTCCTACAACGACGTCGTCGACGCATTCGCGTGGCTGATTCCCGAGGCGTTCAACATCGGTGTCGCGTGCTCGGACGCTCAACCCGCCGCCGACACCGCTGTCATCGAGTTCGATCCTGCGGGGCAGCATCGTTCGCACACGTTCGGTGCGCTGGCAGACTCGTCGAGCAGGCTCGCCAACGCGCTCCTCGGCCTCGGGCTCGAGACCGGAGACCGCGTCGCGATTCTGCTTCCCCAATCGTTCGCCGCCGCCGTCGCGCACCTCGGGATCTACAAGGCGAGCCTGGTAGCGCTCCCGCTCAGCCCGCTCTTCGGCCCCGAAGCGCTGCAGCATCGGCTCGCCGACAGCGGAGCGCGCGCGATCGTCGTGAGCGGCGACCTCGTCGACACCGTCGCTGCAATCGCCGGCGCACTCGACATCGTCGTGATCGCGCACGGCGACGATCCGGTTGGGGCGCATCGCCATCTCGCCGATCTGCTCGCTGCCGCGTCAGGCTCGTGTCCACCTCAGACGACGACCGCGGAGAGCGCCGCGTTCGTGATCTACACCTCGGGCACGACGGGAGCACCGAAGGGCGCACTCCACGCACACCGATCGCTCTTCGGACATCTGCCCGGATTCGAGCTCTCGCACAGCTACTTCCCGCAGCCGGGCGACGCGTTCTGGACGCCCGCGGACTGGGCCTGGATCGGCGGCCTGATGGACGCGCTACTTCCAACGCTCTATCTGGGCCGGCCGATCGTCGCAGGGCCACGCGCCCGCTTCGATCCCGAGCTCGCCGTCCGCATCATCGTCGAGACCGGCGTACGCAACGTGTTCATCCCGCCCACGGCGCTTCGACTGATGAAGGCCGCCGGCGTGTTGCTGCCGCCCGGCACGCTGCGCACGGCAATGAGCGGCGGCGAAGCATTGGGTGCCGACACGCTCGAGTGGGCGCACGCGTCACTCGGCGTCACGATCGCGGAGATCTACGGGCAGACGGAGGCCAACTACCTCGTCGGCAACGCGCCGGACCTCTGGGACGTCCGCCCCGGGTCGATGGGACGGCCGTACCCGGGACACACGGTCGCCGTGCTCGACGAGCAGGGCGAGCGCCTCGCTCCGGGCGAAGTGGGAGAAATCGGACTGCTCACACCGGACCCGGTCGCGTTCCTGGGCTATTGGAACGCCGACGAAGCAACTGCGCAGAAGTTCACCGGCGCCTGGCTGCGTACGGGCGACCTCGCGACGTGCGATGACGACGGTTACCTCTGGTTCAAGGGCAGAGCCGACGACTTGATCATCTCGTCCGGCTACCGAATCTCGCCGGTCGAGATCGAGCAGTGCCTCTCACGTCATCCGGCTGTCGCGACGGTCGCAGTCGTCGGAGTTCCGGACGCGCTGCGCGGTCAGCTCGTCAAGGCATTTGTCGTGCCGATCGGTGTCGGCGACGCAACGCTGGCGAAGGAGCTCCAGGACTTCGTTCGTCGACAACTCGCGGCGTACGAGTTCCCGCGCGAGATCGAGTTCGTGCACGAGCTGCCGCTGACCGTGACCGGAAAGATCCGGCGCGGCGCGCTCAGGTCCTAGGCCGCCGGAGTCTCCGGGGGCTGCTCGGGTGTGAGCCGGAGCAGGAGATCGCCGAGCAGGTCGCCCGAGCCGTCGAGCGGGTCGAAGAACAGCCGCCGGATACCGTCGCTGTGCGGCAGCGCCGCCGCCTCGAACGTGTCGAATCCCTTCGCCGTCAGGATGGCGTACACACCGCGTCCGTCGTGAGCGCACTCATCGCGCTCGACGAAGCCTTCGCGCTCCAGCCGGTCGATGACCCGGGTCACGCCGCTGCGCGTGAACAGCAGCCGGTCGGCCAGCTCGGCCATCCGCAGCCGATTGCCGGGCGCACGGACGAGCTCGTACAGCACCTCGAACGACGACAGCGTCAACCCGTTTTGCGCACGCAGATTCTCGTCGAGGCTGCGAACGATTGCCGCGTGGGTCTCGACGAACCGGCGCCACAACACGCGCTCCTCGGGCGAGAGCAGGCTCGTGTGGTGAAACTGGGTGTCGATTTCTGTCACGGCTTGGCCGTTCGGACCGTCCTGGCGCCTCGGCGCTCCTTCAATCGCGCATTGTGAACCCCGAGGCGCCCCGGCCGGCTACTTGACGACGAACGTCCCCTTCATGCCTGCGGCGGCGTGACCCGGAACGGTGCAGAGGTACGGGAACTTCCCGGCCTTCAGCGTCACGGTCACCTTGCCGGACTTGCCGGGCGCGAGCATGGCGGTCTTCTTGCCGCCGATCTTGAAGTCGTGGGCGAGCTTGCCCTTGTTGACCACGGTGAAGACCACGGTGCCGTGCGTGGCGGTCTTCGTGGACAGGACGAACTTGAACTCGCTCGCGGTGACCTTGACGGCCGCTGCGGTCGTGCGCGCCGGAGTCGCCAGGGCGGGAACGGCGACGGCAAGCGCGGCGAAGACGACGGCGATCCCGGCGCCAAGACGAGTGGCGGACAGTGATGGATTCATGACCCTCCTCAGAGCCGAGAGACCCCAACTCCTCGATAGTTGACTGGACAACGGGCGGCACTCTATACGCTTTCCAGCGTAGTGGAACAGCCGAAGCCGGAGCCGATTCACGACCCAGCGCCCATCCACGAGACGGCTCGGCGGCTGCTCGCGAACGTCGAGCGCGTGGTCATCGGCAAGCACGACGAGATCGCCCTCGTGCTGGCCGCGCTCGTCTCGGGCGGGCACGTCCTGCTGGAGGACGTCCCGGGGACGGCCAAGACGATTCTCGCCCGCTCGATCGCCCAGACGATCGACGGCGCGGACTTCTCACGCATTCAGTGCACGCCTGACCTGCAGCCGACGGATGTGACGGGCCTCTCGATCTTCAACCAGAAGACCCGCGAGTTCGAGTACCGCGCCGGGCCCGTCTTCGCCAACGTCGTGCTCGTCGACGAGATCAACCGCGCCATGCCGCGGACGCAGTCGGCGCTGCTCGAGGCGATGGGGGAAGGACAGGTGACCGTCGACGGCGTCACGCGTCCTCTACCGAATCCCTTCCTCGTGCTCGCGACCGAGAACCCGATCGACCAGGAGGGGACGTTCCCGCTTCCGGAGGCGCAGCTCGACCGCTTCGCGCTGCGGGCCGGGCTCGGCTACCCGGACGAGGGCGAGGAGATCTCGATCGTGCTCGCGCAACGGCACGGCCATCCGATCGAGGCGCTCGAGCCGGCGATCACGGCCGATGAGCTCAGGACGCTGCAGCGCGCCGTGGAGGACGTCTACGTCGACGACCTGGTCCTGCAATGGACGGTCGAGCTCGTCCGCGCGACGCGGCGGGTCGAGGGCGTCGCGATCGGCGCGTCCGTGCGCGGCAGCCTGACGCTCGAGCGTACGGCGCGCGCGTGGGCGCTCCTGCAGGGCCGCGACCATGTCGTCCCGGAGGACGTCGAGCGCCTGTTCCTGCCGGTGCTCGGCCACCGGCTCTTCCTCACCGCCTCGTTCCTCGCGGATACGCGAGGGCTGCAGCGCGACGAGGCGCTCGCGACCATTCGCGACCGCTGCCTCGAGCTCGCGCCGCCGCCGGCGCCCGACTGGGACGCCTAACGCATGTCGGTTCGCGAGCGGCGCATCTTCCCGCTCGTGCCGCGACGCCGGCTGACCGGGCTGCCGTTCGGCGACCTGCCGAGCCGCCGCCGCGGACAAGGCAGCGACGCGATCGGGTCGCGTCCGTACGAGCCGCGAGACCCGGTCTCGACGATCGACTGGTTCGCGACGGCGCGGCTCTCAGCCGCATCCGGTGGAGACGACTTCGTCGTCCGCGACCGTGCGGCAGACGAGGCTCCGCGGGTCGCGGTCGTCGTCGACCGCCGCCCCGCGATGGGGCTCTACCCCGCGCCGCTCCCGTGGCTGTCGAAGCGGGACGCGCTCCGGGAGGCGGCGGCGGCGATCGTCGCGAGTGCGGCCGCGGCGCGCGCCGACATCGCGGCGCTCGACTTCGCCGGCGGCGTGGCCTGGTGGCTCCCACCCGGACGACGTGACCGGCCGTGGCTCGTCGTCGACCGCAGCGGCGACGGGACGCCGTTCGACGCGCCCGAGGACACGGTCGAGCGCGCGCTTGCGTTTCTCGGCCGACACCGCACCGACCTGCCAGGCGGCAGCTTCGTCTTCGTCCTCTCCGATCTGCTCGCGCCGGTCGCATCGTCGGCGTGGCTCGACGCGATCGGCAACGGCTGGGACGTCGTGCCGGTCGTGATCCAGGATCCGGTCTGGGAGCAGAGCTTCCCCGCCGTCGGCGGCGTTGCCGTTCCGGTCGTCGACCCGCGCAGCGGCGCAACGACGCTCGTTCGCCTCAGCCGGAAAGAGGCGATGCGGCGACGCGAAGCGAACGAGCAGCGGCATGGACGCCTGCTCGCCGAGCTCGACTCGCTCGGTCTGCGGCCGGTCGCGATCGGGACGAGCGACCCGTTCGAGATCGACCGCGCTTTCCTCGAGTGGGCCGAGGAGCGACGGCGGAGCCGGTGGGAGCATTGACACGGCTCGGGCTCGCTGCAGTCGTCGTCGCGGCGGCAGCGGTCGCGGCCGTACTCCTGCTCGGGCGGAGCGAGTCGCCGCCCGGAATCGCGGCGACGGCGCCGCTCGTCGTGCGCGCGGGGTTCGAACCGACGACGGTCGCCTTCGGCGACCGCGTCGTCGCGCGCGTCGTCGTCCTGCTCGACCGGACCGCCGTTCGGCCCTCGACGCTGAAGCTCGCCGCCGGCGTCGCGCCGCTGACTCAGCTCGCGGCACCGCGGACAACGCGGACGACGCGCGGAAGCCTCTCGATCGTCACCTACGAGGTGCCGGCGGTGTGCGTGACGGACGGTTGCGTCGCGCCCGCCGGCGACCTGGCGCTCCGCTTGCGGGGAGTGACCGCAACCGTTGCGACCCGCAGCGGCGGCGTCGCCCATGCGGCGGTCGCCTGGCCGGTGCTGCACGTGCACGGACGCGTGAACGCCTCCGACCTGGCGGGCGCCCGCCCGCACTTCCGCGGTGACACCACGCCGGCGGCGCCGTCGTATCGGATCGCACCGTCGACGCTCGCGGCGCTGCTCGACGCGCTCGCGGTGCTGCTCGTCCTCGGCGGCGTCGCGCTCGCGGCCTCCGAGGCGCGGCGACTCGCGCGGCGTCGGCGCGGCCACGCTGCCGCCGGCGGGGAGCTCGAGCGGGCGCTGCGGCTCGCCCGTGAGGCAGAGTCCCGGACCCCGCCCGACCGGCGGCGCGCCCTCGGCCTGCTCGCCCGTCTGCTCGACCACCGCGACGCGCGGCTCGCCGCCGAAGCGAGCGGGCTCGCCTGGGCGAAGCCGCAGCCGGAGCTCGAGGCGATGTCCGGGCTCGTCGCGGAGATCGAGCATGAGGTGCCGTCGTGAGCGCGATCCCGCTCGCGGATGCGCCCGCCCTGCGGCTGCCGGCGCGCCGGACCCAGTTTGTCCTTGCCGCCTTCGGAGTCACTGCGCTCGTGGCCGTTGCCGTGCTTCTGCTCCTCTCGCGCAATCCGCACACCCGCACGATCGTGCCGCTGCCTGCACACGCGGACACCGTGCTCGTGCTCGACGTGTCCGCAAGCATCTCCTCCGACACGTACTCGCGGATCGGGGGCACGCTTGCCGCCCTCTCCCGCAGCGGCGGCCGCTTCGGCCTCGTCGTCTTCTCCGACCAGGCGTACGAGGCACTTCCTCCGGGCGTCCCCGCGTCCGATCTCGCACCGTTCGTGCGCTACTTCACGCTCCCGCAGCAGGTGCGCCCCGGCTTCGCCGTCACCTTTCCGCCGAACCCGTGGGAGTCGGCCTTCAGCGGCGGCACGAAGATCTCCGCCGGCATGGACCTCGCTCACACGATCGCGGTGGCGAGCCCGCACCGTGCGACGGTCGTGCTCGTCAGCGATCTCGACGACAGCCCGGGCGATCTGGCGCGGCTCGCGCCGGTGCTTCTCTCCTACCGGCGGGACGGCGTGCCGGTGCGGATCGTCGGGCTGAATCCCTCGCAGCAGGCTCTCGACTTCTTCCAGCGGTTGCTCCCGCCGGGGTCCGCGATCGTCGACGCACCGACGCTGTCGGAAGCGCCGCCGCACGACCACACATCGTTCCCGTGGACACTCGTCGCGCTCACGCTCGTCGCGGCGTTGCTGCTCTCGCTCCGCTGGGCGTGGGCCCCACGGCTCGACTGGAGCAGCACGTGAGCGGCATCCGACTCGCTCTCGCCGGTTTGCTCGTCACGGCCGCGGTCCTCGTCGCGTTGCTCGCGGCCGACGTGCGCGCGTGGCCGGGCGGTGTCACCGGCGGCGACGCCGTCTACGCCGCGACGCCGGGCCGCGCAACCTGGACGCCGTCGACGCGGCTCGGCGGGCTCGCGGAGGGGCTCCTCGGAGTCCGGGACGACGTCTCCCAGCGCCGGGCGCTGCAGCTCTACAGCGTCGCGATCGGGCTGCACCAGCGGCTCGACAACGCGCTCGACGTGCAGACGGCGCGGGCGCAGGCGTTGACCGCGCTCGCAGCCGCAGCGCGTGACCCCGATCCGCACCAGGCGTCCCAGGCGCGCACGCTGCTCGGCATCCTCACCTTCGGCGCGTCCGCCTCGGGCGGGGCCCAGAATCAGGTCGACGCCGCCATCGCCGACTTCACGGACGCGATCCGCGCCGATCCCGCCGACGTCTTCGCGAAATTCGACCTCGAGCTCCTCCTGCGGCTGACCGCGGCGCACGGCACCCGCATCGGGCCGGGCCAGAGCAACGGACCCGGCGCCACCGGACATCACGGAGCCGGCGGCGGTGTGCCCGGGAACGGGTACTGATGACGTTTCTCACGCCGCTCGCCGCTCTCGTTGCGCTCGCCGCGCTGCTGCCGCCCGCGGCCGCCCTGCTCGGCCGCAGCCGCGTGAGCGCAATCCGCCGGACGCTCGGCCTCCGGCCGCCGGCGGCCCGGTCAGGCCTCGCCGCGCCGGCTCTCGCCGCCGCCGGGATCGCACTGCTGGGAGCCGCAGCGGCGCAGCCGGTGCTCGAGCGGCACGCGAGCGAGCGGGTGCGGAAGGACGCGGAGGCGCTGTTCGTCATCGACACGTCGCGCTCTATGGCCGCGTCGGCGACGTTGACCTCGCCGACCCGCCTCGACCGGGCGATCGAGGCGGCCGCACAGCTCCGCGCGTCCATCCCGGATGTGCCGTCGGGAATCGCGACGCTGACCGACCGCGTGCTTCCGGACCTGCTTCCGGTGACCGACCCGGCCAGCTTCGACGGCGTCGCGCGTCGCGCGGTCGCGATCGAGAGCCCGCCGCCGCGCGATCAGAGCATCCGCGCGACTACCTACGCCGCGCTCTCCGAGGTCGCGTCGGGCAACTACTTCGAGCCGGCAGCGACACGACGAATCGTCGTGCTGCTCACCGACGGCGAGAGCAACCCGGTCGACGGCGCCAGGATCGCCGGCGCGCTCGAGCCGGCGAAGGGCTACCGGTTCGTCGCGATCCGGGTCTGGGGCGGCAACGAGGCCGTCTATGGAAGCGACGGCAAGCCCGAGACCGCGTACCGCCCCGACCCCTCCGGGCTCGCCGTCCTCGACGGCCTCGCGGCTGCACTCGGTGGCAATGCCTTCACGGAGAGCGAGCTCGGCGCCGTCTCGTCGACCCTCCGAAGCCTCGCCGGCCAAGGCCCGACCGTGCGCGCGAAAGGGGTGACCCAGAGCCGAACCGCGCTCGCCCCGTTCCTCGTCGCCGCGGCGCTGCTGCTGCTCCTCCTCTCCGTCGTTCGGTTCCCTAGGCAGGGTGCTTTCCAGTCCGTAAGATTGACGCGGCAATGACTCGCAGCGTCTTGTGGTGGGCTGGTGCGTTATCCATCGCGACGCTTGCGTCGGGAGTGCTGCTCGGCGGGGCGGCCGCCCGCAGCACCGCGAACGACATCGGCTGGGCCGGGTTCGGCAACACGCCGGACGAGAATCGCCACTCGCCGCTGACCGACATCGGCGCGGGAAACGTCGATCAGCTCGGACGGCTGTTCACGGTCGACTTCCACCAGATCGACGCGAGCGTCCGGCGCGGCGAGCAGTCATATCCCGTCGTTGCCAACGGCGTCATCTACATGACGACGAACGACGACAACGTGTGGGCGCTCGACGCGACCACCGGCAAGGTCAAGTGGCGCTGGACGCCGGACAATGTCGCCGTCTTCCGGAACTTCGGCATCGTCGCCAACCGCGGGGTCGCCCTCTGCGACGGGCACGTGTTCGTGCTGACGCTCGACATGACGATCGTCTCGCTCGATCCGGCGACCGGGCAGCTGGAGAAGCGGGTAGCGATCGCCAAGGCCGTTCCCGGCGCGTCCTCGAGCTACGGCTACTCGGAGACGAGCGCGCCGATCTGCGGCAACCACCGCCTGATCGTCGGCGCCGCCGGCTCGGAGTACGGCGTCCGAGGCTTCGTGATGGCGTACCACACCGACCTCACGCCGGCCTGGCCGAATCCGTTCTGGACGATCCCGCCCGCCGGGACGAGCTGGCGCAAGAACGGAACGCTCGTCGGCGGCGGTGTCGTATGGACGCCGACCACCATCGACACGAGCACGAACACGCTCTACTTCGGCACGGGCTCGGCGACGCCGTTGTACTTCCCGCAGATCCGCCCCGGCTCCAATCCCCGCGCCGACTCGCTGATCGCCGTCAATCTCAGCACGGGACGGATGAAGTGGTGGCAGCAGCAGATGGCCCACAACGAGTGGTCGTACGACACGGCGCAGCCCCCGCTCGTCTACACGGCAAAGGTCGGCGGCAAGAAGCAGCGGATCGTCTCCGTCGCGACGATGGAAGGCGTCTGGTTCGCCTACGACGCCGCCAGTGGCCGGCCGATCTACCAGCGGATCAAGGTGATCGACCGCACCGAACATCCATCGCTCCGGCCCGGCAAGGCGGTCGCGGTCTTCCCCGGATCGATCGGCGGGCTGAACTACTCGCCGGCCTCCTTCGACCCGGGGACGAACTACGTCTTCAACGCCGCTGCCGAGACGGCGGCGCTCGACACCCAGGCGGTGCTGACCCCGACTCAGAAGAAGCGCAAGTTCAACCTCGGCGACGTGTTCCTCGGACTCGGGAACGGCAACTTCGGGACGCTGCTCCCCGGCTGGCACGACCACGGCTCGATCAGCGCGATCGACATCTCGAGCGGCAAGCGCGTCTGGAAGATCCAGACTCCGGAGCCGGAGCGCGGCGGCGTCACCACGACCGCGAGCGGGATCGGCTTCGCCGGCGGCGGTGACGGAGTCCTGCGTGCCTTCAACCTCAAGAGCGGCAAGGTGCTGTGGACGTTCCAGACCGGCGGGCAGATCGCGAGCGGGGCGTCGCTCTACTCGGTCGGCGGCAAGGAGTACGTCGCGATCACCGTCGGCGGGACGCCGACGTCATCCGGTGGCGGCACGCTGAGCCAGCTCCAGGTGTTCGCGCTCGGCGGATCCAAGCAGGAGTCGCAGCCGCCGACGCTGCCCTCGTTCGCGAGCGTCAAGACGGAGCCGCAGGCGATCGCCGCGGCGCCGCTGGCCGCGCCGCCCAGGCGGCCCGCAGCCCCCCGGGCGCCCCACCGTGCCGCCGCGACCGGCTTCGGCACGATCGCGACGCCGGGCGGGCTCGTCGTCCAGCCCTGGCTCGCCGACTCGTCGAACGTCCGCACCGTCGTCGGCCATGTGCTCCTGAACGGCGCGCCGGTCGCGGGCGCGCGCGCCGTCGTCGACGGCTACGTCGTGCCGCGCGCGACGGCGAAGAACGGCAGCTTCTCCTACGACGTCGACATCACGATCCCGCAGCGGCACGTCGTGCGCGTGACCGGGCTCACGCACGCCACCGTTCACGGTCACGCGCTGACCGCGGGCCAGCAGACCGCGCTCTCCGCCGCTTCCGGGGGCTTCAGCGTCGGCTACGGATTCCACGGGCTGACGGCTCGCGTGCAGAAGGACGGCACTGTCCTGCTCAAGGGGCGCGTCGCGAACTCCGGCGGGACTGCGCCGCCGGCCGTGCGCCTGCTCACGTATCAGCTCAGTGGGACGATCACCGACGCGGCCGGCAAGCCTGTCCAGGGTGCAGTGGTGATCACCCGTACACAGGACCGCGACTTCTGGACGCACTCGTCCGCCACGGACGCGAACGGCCACTACTCGTCGTTCTTTGCGGCATCCGACGAGACTCCCGCTGATCCGGTGCCCCTGGCCGTGGGCGTCGCGCTCGGCTCGGTCTCGTACGGCGGCACACTCGGCGTGAACGCGCCGTTCGCAAGACTGAAGAGCGCGACCATGAACATCCAGCTCGGTACGGGCCTGAACTACGCGATCGAGAAGCCGAGCTCGTTCACAGGCGCTGTCTACTCCGGGCTCGTCGTCGGCGTCACCGCCGGCGGCAATGTCGTGAAGCCGCTCGTCGAACGCTGGCCCGACGCGAAGGGCAACTTCTCGATGACGCTACCTGGCTCGGTGCGCGGCAAGACGCTGCACCTCTGGGAGAACCAGCGGCAGTCGTTCTCGCGCTTCCCGGCGAAGCCCGGCGGCGCGGTCGACCTCGGATCGTGGCCCAAGCAGCTGGGCGACGCCGCTCCGAGCGGGCTCGCGACCGTCAAGGTGTCCGGCTAGACCCTGCAGACGCGCATCGGCGGCTGCTTCAAGGCGGTGTGCCTGAAGCGCGCGACGACTGCGTGCGAACGCGAAGCTCGCGATTGCGTCGCGTCCTCGTGACGCTCTACAGAAGAGTGGATTGACCGCACGATCGGTTTCAGCGGTGCTGGTGTGCGAGCCGGCCGAGGAAGTGACGCCAGCCTTGTGCGTGCTTCGCTTGCTCGCTCTCGGGCAGTCCGCTGTGGATGACGTCCACGCGTGTCCCGCCTGCTTCTTCAGTAAGCAGCACCTCGACAGTGCTCGCTCCGGGTGGTAGTACGTCCGAGCCGGCGACGCCCCAGGTAAACACGATGCGATGGGGCGGTTGGAGCTCCTCGTAACTGCCGCGCACCGGACTACCGTTGATGTCGATCACGAACTCGCCGCGCGGGCGCGGGTCGAGCCGGGCGAACTGGCCCATCCAGCGCACCATCGCCTCGGCGTCGGTGAAGTACTCATAGACCTCGGCAGGGTTGGCGTCGACAAGCACCGACGCCGTGACGGACTCAGCGGCCACGCCGCTTCTTTCCCGACTCGACAGCGGCCTTCAGGCGCTCGAGGCTCTCCGGCCAGAACTGGGCAAGGTATTCGCTGACTGCTTCGAGTCCTTCGGGGCGAACGACGTAGAGGCGCCGCTGACCCTGCGGACGCACAGCAACAAGCCCGGCCTCCTTGAGCACGTGCAGATGCTGCGAGACCGCCTGCTGGCTGATGTCGAAGTGCGCTGCGATCTCGTTCACCGAACGCGGCTGCTCGCGGACGAGCAGGAGCATCGCGCGCCGCCGCGGCTCTGCCAGGGCAGCAAACGCAGCCTCCGAGCTCACAGCTGCAGGATAACAAGACTTCCCTTGTACAAGTGACTCCTTGTACACTGGGATGACCATCCAAGGAAAGGAACACTGATGCCCGACGACACATTAGGCGTCGTCCATGCCTACCACGAGGCCTGGATACACCACGACTTCGAGCAGGCGGCCGGGTTGCTCTCGCCTGCACTCCAGGTCGAGGTACCGATCAACGACTACCCGACCAAGGAGTCATTCGTGCACGCACTCACCGCCTTCGGGGGCCAGGTGACCCGCGTCGAGCTGCTCTCCGAGCTGAGTGCCGGCGACGAGGCGATGCAGCTCTACGACATGGAGGTCGAAGGACTCGGGCCAATGCGGATCGTCGAGCACTTCACGATCGCCGACGGGAAGATCGCACGACTGCGCCAGATCCACGACACCGCCGCGCTCAGAACGACCGCGGCATGACCGTCCTTCGTCGCACCCCTTAACAGACAGGAGCCCCGATGAGCACGCATGTCACCGATCAGCGCGACTACAGGCGTGACCTGCGCATCGAGGCGCGCCGCGAACAGGTCTTCCAAGCGCTCACCACGCTTGAAGGACTCGCCAGCTGGTGGACACCGCTCGTCGAAGGCTCACCGACCATCGGGAGTGAAATGACGTTCGCATTCGAGGGCGTCGACGAGGCCATCGTGATGCGCGTCGATGAATCCCGTGCGGACATCGTGAAATGGACGTGTCTCGTGCACACTGGCCATCCTGAGTGGGAAAGCACCGCGATCGCCTTCCAGCTCCACGAGCCCAACGACAAGACCACACTGCTCAAGTTCCGCCACCACGGACTCGTGCCCACGCTCGACTGCTACCTCGCCTGCGAACACGGCTGGAACCATTTCCTCAACAGCCTCGCCGGCTACGCCGAGCGCGGCGAGGGAACTCCGTTTAGCTAGACCTACTCACCGTCCTCAGTAAGGAGACTCCGATGACAGAACTCGGCATGCCAAAGACCACCTACGTCCTGCAGGTCGCGACAAAGTTCGCATCATTCACGGATGCGTCGCGCGATGCGGCGGATGAGATCGCCGCCCACATAGCGCGGTCGAAGGCGTTCCACGCACGTGGCGAGCTGCTCATGGCGGGCGCCTTCCTCGACGTCGACGGCGAAGCCCTGAGCACCATGGCCATCCTCACTACTCGCGAAGCTGCCGAGGACTATGCAAACGGCGATCCTCTCGTCTTGAACGGCATGGTCAGCGAGTGGAGCGTCCGCGAGTGGGCAAACATCGTCGCGTAACAACAAAGAGACGCGGAGGCCGACGCCGCAACTCAGGTCAGCGAGCGCGCACTCGAGGTGAACCGCCGATCCCGCCGCACACCAAACCCGCCGCGCCCATACTCGGGATTAAGCAAACCGTCTCCCGCCGACCCGGTCGCACTTGATTCACCGAACCTGAGGACGCTCAGGTCGAGAGGACGCTCGGGCAGCCCACTGTTGTGAGCTTCGAACGTGGGTCTGATATGTGTCTTCCGTGGCGATTGAGTGGGCACCGCTTGCCTCTACGAGCGGCTGGCCGATCGGGTTTCCTGACGGGTCTTGGCGGCCGCAGCGGGAAGAGGTTGCGATGCCGGGAGCCGCGGTCATCATTGGCGGCGAGCACGGCGATGCCATTCTCGAGTCGTTCACGATCGAGGGGCATTGGTTCGGCGACAACTGCGTGGAGTCGGTGCGCGTGGCGAAAGAGGTAGCCGCCAAGGACTGGGGTATCGGTGCAGCAGACTGGGAGCCGGTTCCCGCAGGAGTTGATGACTATTCCGCATACGTCATTGCGGCAGCCCGCAAGCGGCTAGGTGACCAGGACTAGGGACAGACGACTTCGGGGCGACCCGAAGGCCGCCCCGATGTCGTACGTCTTGGAGTCGCGCGTTACGGCGTGACGGTGAACTGTCCGGTCATGCCGCGCTCGGCATGGAACGGGACGTCGCATTGGTAGTTGTACGTGCCCGGTGGGAGCGAGACCGTCCAGGTCTCGGTCGCGCCCGGTCCGATCTGCGCGCCGGCCTTGTTGCCGAGGATCGCGAAGTTGTGGATCTCGTTACCGCTGTTCTTGATCACGAAGGTGACCTGTCCCGACGGCATCGTCGTCTGCGACAACTGGAACGCGTACTCGACCATGTTCACCTGCACGGTCGTGTTGCCGGTTCCAACCGGCGTGGTGTTCACCGTCGTCGTGGTCGGTGTCGTCGTCGTCACCGTCGTCGTGACCGGAGGCGGCTTCACCGCAGCCACGCCGACCGAGAAGGTGCCCTTCATGCCCGCTCCCGCGTGACCCGGGATCGTGCAGAGGTACGCGTAGTGCCCCTTCTTCGTGAACTTGACCGTGAGCTTCGCGGACTTCCCGGGCAGCAGGTTCGGGACCTTCTTGCCGGCGATCTTGAAGTCGTGGGAGATCTTGCCCTTGTTCACGACGGTGAAGATCACCGTGCCGGGGGCCGCGATGCTGCGCTTCGAGAACACGAACTTGAACTCCGAGGCGGCGACGGTGATCTTCGTCGTCGCGCTCGCGGCTTTCGCCGCATGAGGACTGGCGGCACCGGTCTGGACGAATGCAACAGCCAGACCGGCTGCCGCAACTGCGACCAAAGCGAACGTTCCGAACAGACGCCTGAGCAAATCAAACCCCCCTACGAAATACTTGTCATGACAACTTCAAGGGTATCTGCACCTGCACAACCCACAACGGAGCATCCGGCGGTGCGTTTGAGCCCGGGACGGCAGCCGCTCGAAGCGGCTGCCGTCCCGGCGGTAGTCAACGGGCTATCCGAGGGCGAACGTGTAGATGTAGTCGCCACGAACGCGCCGCGGGTCGAGCAGACCGAACGGACGCGTCACGTCGTTGTGGCCTGAGCCACCGACCTCGACGGTCACGAACTGCTTGCCGTTCACCGTGTAGGTGATCGGAGCAGCGGAGACCGGGTAGGGCATGGGCGGCGACGTCCAGAGGGACGCGCCGGTCTTCGTGTTGACCGCTTCGAGGTAGCCGTCGCCCTTCGTCCCGTCACCGGTGCCGAAGTGGCCGACGAAGGTCACCCCACCTGCGGTGTTCGCCGAGCCGGAGTAGCAGATCGCCGGCCAGTGCTGATGGAACGTGAACTTGCCGGTGGTCACATTGAGCGACGTGAAGTTACCCGAGTTGCTGATCGGCGTAGAGCCATCGCCGACGCTGAGACGGTTGGCGCCGAGGCCGCCGAAGGTGCTCGCGACCTGCGAGGCCGGCGGGATCTGCTCCATGGCCGTCGCGCGGCCCGTGACACCGCACGTGATCATGCTGTTGGTCTGCGGGCTGTAGGAGCTCGCGGGCCAGTCCATCATCTCGAACGGCATGGTCGTGTACTGCGTCGTGTCATACGGGGTGTAGGCGCAACCGATCTTGTACGGCTTGCCGTCCGGCGCAGTGGCCGTCGCGTACGGCGTGCCGAGACTCGTGACGGCGTCCGGGCTCGTGCACGGGATGCCG
>Ga0193728_1000814_pt1 | contig 15488 bp, 13 predicted proteins | sample U1c1metaG_FD_143037 | JGI IMG/M metagenome (GOLD analysis project Ga0193728, IMG submission 143037) | Soil microbial communities from a riparian zone of the East river system, Colorado, United States - U1c1 | ecosystem: Environmental > Terrestrial > Soil > Riparian zone | place: USA: East River...
CACCGGAAGTTTCTTCCGGACATCATGAGCCTCAAGGTTCCGGGTGCGTTCGCCATGACCGAGACCGGACACGGCTCGGATGTCGCCTCGATCGCGACCACCGCGACCTACGACAAGGAGGCCCAGGAGTTTGTCATCAACACGCCATTCCGCGCGGCATGGAAGGACTACCTCGGAAACGCCGGTCAGGATGGCACGGCCGCGACGGTCTTCGCTCAGCTCATCACGGGTGGCGTGAACCATGGAGTGCACTGCTTCTACGTTCCCATCCGCGATGACAACGGCGACTTCCTGCCCGGCATCGGCGGCGAGGATGACGGACTCAAGGGCGGACTGAACGGGATCGACAACGGCCGCCTGCACTTCACCAACGTGCGCGTGCCTCGCACCAACCTGCTGAACAAGTACGGGGACGTTGCGGAGGACGGCAGCTACAGTTCGGCCATCGACAGTCCCGGCCGCCGCTTCTTCACGATGGTCGGCACACTCGTGCAGGGCCGTGTCTCGCTCGACGGCGCTGCGTCCGCCGTCTCCGCGATGGCGCTCACCATTGCGATCACCTACGGCAACCAGCGCCGACAGTTCGCGGGTCCGGGCGAAGATGAGCAGGTCATCCTCGATTACGGTCGCCATCAGCGCCGACTGATCCCGCGCCTCGCGACCGCGTATGCGATGAACTTTGCGCACGACGAGTTCCTCGTGAAGTTCGACGCCGTCTTCAGCGGCGCAGCCAACACGGACACTGATCGCGAAGACCTCGAGACCCTTGCGGCCTCCCTCAAGCCGCTCTCCACCTGGGCCGCTCTCGACATCCTTCAGGAAGCTCGCGAGGCATGCGGTGGAGCAGGCTTCCTGACCGAAAACCGGCTCACAGGTCTCCGCGCCGATCTCGACATTTACGTGACGTTCGAGGGCGACAACAACATCCTGCTTCAGCTGGTCGCCAAGCGACTGCTTTCGGACTACGCCGCGCAATTCAAGGGCGTCGACAGCGCGGCCCTCGCGCGCTTCGCCGTGGCCCAGACTGCGGCGCGGGCCTATCACGGCGCGGGCCTGCGCATCCTCGGTCAGCGCGTTCGCGACTTCGGCTCGACGGCCCGCAGCGTGCAGGAGCTCCGGGATGCCGATACCCAGCGCGACCTGCTGACCGATCGGGTCGAGAGCATGATCGCCGGGCTTGCGGCGCGACTTCGCCCGGCAGCAAAGCTGTCGAAGAAGGATGCGGCGGCGCTGTTCAACTCGCAGCAGAACGAGCTCATCGAAGCGGCCCGCGCACACGCGCAACTGCTGCAGTGGGAGGCATTCACTAGCGCGCTCGACAAGGTCTCGCACAAGGGCACGCGCCAGGTGCTCACCTGGCTGCGCGACATCTTTGGTCTGGGCCTGCTAGAGAAGCACCTGTCCTGGTACCTGATCAACGGCAGGATGTCGCCCCAGCGAGCGCAGGCGGTCAGCGCATACCTCGACCGACTGATCGCGCGCGTTCGTCCGCACGCGCAGGACCTGGTTGACGCCTTCGGATACGGCCCGGAGCACCTGCGCGCGAACATTGCCACCGGTGCCGAGGCAGCGCGCCAGGAGGAGGCGCGCGACTACTACCGCGAGCAGCGGGCATCCGGCACCGCACCTGTCATGGAGAAGTCGCTGAAGAAGAAGAAGTAGTAGTCCGCGTTGGGCCGCCCACGGAATCGTGGACGCGAGTTACTCACGTAACTTCGGACGAATTGCAACACGCCGTGTCAGATCGCCCATTGGCTCGGCGTGTCGCATTTTCACCTATCGAGCGCGGGCGATCGCGCAAACCTCGGGTCGAGTAGCCGCGCGAAGCCGGCGTCATCGAGACCTCCCACGAGTACCTTGGGTGCATGACATTCCAGGCGTACCTCGACACGATCAAGGCGAAGACGGGAATGGATCCCGAGGACTTCCAACAGATTGCGGATGAGAGGGGTTTGCTCGTCGGCGACATCAAGGCGGGCCCGATCCAGAAGTGGCTGAAGGACGAGTACGACCTTGGCCCCGGGCACTCGATGGCGCTGGTCGCGGTGTTCCGCGAGCGCCTCCTCGCCCAGCCCACGAAGGAAGAGGCGATCGACAAGTTCTTCGCCGGCGCGAAGGCCGCGTGGCAGTTGACCTGGGACGAGCTCATGTCAAAGGTGATGAAGTTCGGCTCGGACGTATCGCTCCAGCCCACCGACACCTATATCGGCATCGTTCGCGCGGGCAAGAAGTTCGCCGTCGTTGCGACGACCGCCACACGAATGGATGTCGGCCTCAAGCTCAAGGGCGAGCCGGTGACCGATCGGCTCACTGCATCCGGTAGCTGGAATGCGATGTGCACCCACCACGTGCAGCTCTTCGATGGCGCGGAGCTGGACGCTGAACTCCTCGGTTGGCTGCGAGAGGCCTACGACCGCGCCGCATAGCCATTGGCGCACCAGCGCGACGAGCGGTGTGAGCGAGTCCGGACGCAGGTCGGCCGCGCCGGTTAGCCTTGTCCCATGACGCTGGCTATCGACGATCAGACTTCGTCGAGCGCCCTCGACATCCTGCACCGAGTCTTCGGCTACGACGAGTTCCGTGGTCAGCAGGCGCAGATCATCCAGCAGGTCGTTTCGGGTGGCGACGCCCTCGTTCTCATGCCCACCGGCGGCGGTAAGTCGCTCTGCTATCAGATTCCGGCCCTGGTCCGACCGGGCACCGGCATCGTGGTCTCGCCGCTCATCGCACTCATGCAAGACCAGGTGGATGCGCTTTCCGCGCTCGGCGTTCGTGCCGCGTTCCTCAACTCCACCCAGGACGGCGCAGAACGGGTCCGCGTCGAGACCGCTCTTCTCGCCGGGCAGCTCGACCTGCTCTACCTCGCACCGGAACGCCTGCGCATGGATGCCACCGGTGAGCTGCTCGATCGCGCCAACATCGCGCTGTTCGCCATCGACGAAGCGCACTGTGTGTCGCAGTGGGGTCACGATTTTCGCCCGGACTACCTGCAGTTGTCGATGCTGCACGAGCGCTGGCCGTCCATTCCCCGCATCGCGCTCACCGCGACGGCGACCGAGCAGACGCATCGGGAGATCGTACGGCGGCTTGACCTCGGCGGGTCGGCGCAATTTGTTTCGAGCTTCGACCGGCCGAACATCCAGTACCGTATCGAGCCGAAGAACCAGCCGCTGCAGCAGCTTCTCACCCTCATTCGTAGCGAGCACCCCGGCGACGCCGGCATCGTGTACTGCCTGTCACGCGCGTCCGTCGAGAAGACGGCGGAGTTCCTGGTCGAGAATGGCATCCCCGCGCTCCCGTATCACGCGGGTCTGCACTCGTCGGTGCGACAGAGCAATCAGTCCCGGTTCCTGCGCGAAGACGGCGTCGTGATGGTGGCGACCATCGCTTTCGGAATGGGCATCGACAAGCCGGATGTGCGCTTCGTCGCGCATCTCGACCTGCCCAAGAGCGTGGAGGGCTACTACCAGGAGACCGGCCGTGCCGGGCGAGACGGGCTCCCATCGACCGCGTGGCTCGCGTACGGACTTCAGGATGTCGTGCAGCAGCGTCGAATGATTGATTCATCAGAAGGCGATCGCGCACATCGGATGCGGCTGTCGCAACACCTGGACGCGATGCTCGCACTGTGCGAGACGCTCGAGTGTCGTCGTGTCCAGTTGCTGGCCTACTTCGGCGAAACGTCGGCGGCATGCGGCAACTGCGACACCTGTCTCAATCCGCCCGAGGGTTGGGATGGCACCATTCCGGCACAGAAACTGCTGTCGACCGTCGTCCGCCTCCAGCGGGAACGCAATCAGAAGTTTGGCGCGCAGCACATCATCGACATCCTGCTCGGCAAGCGAAATGCGCGCGTTGAACAGCAGGGCCATGATTCGATCGCCACCTTCGGAATTGGTGGGGAACTGGGCGAGCAGGAGTGGCGTGGAGTGGTTCGCCAACTGCTCGCACAGGGACTCCTCGGAGTGAATTCCGACGGCTACGGCACCCTCGTGCTCACGGACGCGAGCGCGGGCGTTCTCGACGGCTCCCGGCGAGTGAATCTGCGCAGAGAGCCGGAGCGTCAGGCGCGGGCCGCGAAGAAGTCCGCGATTGCCGCCACACTTCCGCTTGAGGCTGCGCCGCTGTTCGAGCGCCTTCGCGAGTGGCGGGCCGGGGTGGCACGCGAGCAGTCGGTCCCCGCCTACATCGTCTTCGGCGACGCGACCCTGCGCGGAATTGCGCTGTCCAGGCCGACCTCGCTCGAACAGCTCGGCACGATCAGCGGGGTTGGTGAAAAGAAATTGGATGCGTACGGCTCCGCTCTTCTTGAGCTGGTGGCCGCCGTCTGAGCCGGCTGCTCTTCCTGCAGAGGGCGAAATCGACCAGTCCCTAGACCCGCTGCGCTGTGATTTCAAGGCCTAACAATCGCTCGCCTCCCTAATTACCCTTGAAGAGGTGACGAGGAATGGGGCGATTCCTTCTGCCCGTTGGGGTGCACTCCCATCGAGCGGTCTCGGCGAGCCGCACCATCCCCTCGAGGGGTTTGAACCGGTCGCGAAGAGCATCAGCGTCCCCGGGGCGATCTTCGGCTTCGTCGTCTTCAGTGTGATTGTGGGCATCCTGTGCACCATGGCCGTGGCTCCGGGCGTGGCCATGGTCGGTCTCACGGCGAGCCAGACGGCGGGAATCTTCCAGCATCTTCCTGGGTCGATTAAGATCGGCCAACTTCCGCAGCGCAACCGGATCTTTGCCAATGGACCGACCGGCCCGGTGCAGGTCGCGACCGTCTACGACCAGAACCGCGAAGAGGATTCGTGGGACCAGATCTCGCCCTATCTGAAGGATGCGGCGATCGACGGAGAAGACAAGGACTACTACTCGCACGGTGGTGTGGACCTCGCCGCGATTGTGCGTGCCGCGGCAAACAATGTCGGGTCGGGCGCGGTACAGAGCGGGGCGTCGACGATAGCAATGCAGGTGGTCCGGAACGTCCAAATGCAGGATGCGCTGCAGTTGAAGACGGCTGCGGCTCGTCGGGCGGCGTACAGGGCGGCAACGGAAGACACTCTCTCGCGCAAACTCAAGGAGATGCGGCTCGCGATTGGTCTCGAGAAGCAGTTCACCAAGCGCCAGATCCTGATGCAGTACCTCAACATCGCAAACTTCGGAGGCAACACGTACGGTGTCGAGGCCGCCGCACAGGCCTATTTCTCGACCACGGCAGCGAAGGTGACACCGGCCCAGGCCGCAAGCATCATCGCGATTGTGCAGGATCCGTCGACCAGGTCCCTGAGTTCGAAGGCGGGCTACGCGGCGAACGAGGTTCGCCGAAACTTCATCCTCGAGCAGATGTATGCGGCGCGTCACCTCACAAAGGCTGAGTACCAGAAGGCGGTGGCGACGCGGGTCGACGCGTCGTTCGTTCATCCCTCAGCCGTTCAGAACGGCTGCCTCACGTCGGAGGTCAACTACCGCTGGATCTGTGACTACACAGTGAACGATGTCGACAACCTGGTCGCACTAGGTACGACGAGGGCGGCACGCGAAGCCAACTGGGCAATTGGCGGATACGACGTGTACACGACATTCAGCACTCAACTGCAGGATGCGGCGTCAAACACCCTGGCTTCGCTCGTGCCCGCGAGCGAAGCACGATTCGCTCTGGGTGGGGCACTCTCGACCGTGCAGCCCGGCACCGGGAAGATCCTCGTGATGGCCGAGAACAAGACCTTCGACGACACCCTGAACGGCGGTGGCCCGACGGCCACTGCGGTGAACTACAACGTGGATCGGGACAATGGTGGCTCAAGCGGATTCCAGCCGGGGTCCGCATACAAGCTATTCACGCTCCTCGACTGGCTCATGCAGGGGCACAAGCTCACGGACGTGTTCAACGCGAGTGTGCGGTCGATGCCCATGTCCAGCTATTCGGCGTGCGGACAGAAGCTGGCTGGCCCCACCTACACGTTCAAGAACGACCAGAACGAGCAGGGTCCGACGACCATACTCCAGGCCACCGCTCAGTCAATCAACTCGGTGTTCATCCAGATGTCCGCCCAGCTCGACCTGTGTGACATTCGGGACGTCGCCAAGTCGCTTGGCGTGCACAATGCGACCGGGCTGCCGTTGAGCGATCTGCCGTCGTGCATCATTGGAGGTTGCAACAATACGATTGCACCGCTCACGCTCGCCGCGGCGTATGCGGCAATTGCCGACCAAGGGATGTACTGCGCCCCGGTCGGCGTCGAGAAAGTGGTTGGCCCGTCCGGCAAGAATCTGGGCGCTCAGTCGGCGGACTGTCATCAGGCGATCCCGGCCAACATTGCCAATACGGCCGCGAAGGCACTGCAGGGCGTCATGAGCCGCGGCGGCACGGGCATCACCGCGAATCCGAACGACGGCACGGCGTTCATCGGCAAGACCGGAACAACGAACAACTCGCTCCAGACCTGGATCGTCGCATCGTCCACTAAGGCGTCCACCGCTGTTTGGGTCGGGAACATCTCCGGTTCCCAGCCGCTCCGCTCGATCAGCGTCGCGGGCACCCAGGCCGCCATCCTGCGCCACAGGGTGTTTCGCGCGGTCATGCAAGTCGTGGACCGGGCCGTCGGACCGGCGCCACCATTTGCCCCGGCGGACCCGGCGCTTATGGCCGGTGGGAGATACTTCGGCAGCCCGTTCGGGGCAGCCGCGGTTCCGCCGCCGGCCCCGCCTGCGCCGCCTGCGCCACCGCCTGCGCCGGTACCGGTACCACCGCCTGCGCCACCGCCACCGGCCCCCTAACGGGCACTAGTGCGACTTCGCGAGGCGCCCGTCACGTGCCCTCTGCGAGTCGAACCTGTGCAGCAGCATCCTCTGGATCGAGATTCGCCCTCAGGAATGCTCCCCGGGTAGGCAGGCTCAGGTGAATCTCGGTCAGCTCCATGAGATCGACCGTGCCTCGCGCGAGCCGAAAGTCGAGCATGTGCCCGCCCCTGCTCAGCGTGTCGTCCAGGAAGTGCAGGTGATACCCCGCGACCCCGATGCTGTGCTCGAACTCGGGTGTGCGAAACCCGAGGAGTGTTCCATCGATGTCGGTGAACTCGAGTTCAATTTCGTTTCTCGTCGCCTCCTCGAGTGATGGGTAGGGCTTCTTCTGGGTGCCGACGGTGCGCGTTTTCACGCTGGCGAAGCGCCCGCGGATCCGTACGGCGAGCGTGATGTTGGAGCTGCGGCCCGCGTGGTCAATCAGCGCAGCGACCTCCGTACGGTCGTGCGGTTCCGAGATCGCCAGGGTGTGTTCTGCAGTAAACCGCGTGATGGCCGCGAACGGCGTGTGCGTGCCGAGGTTGGCGAGCACGACGCTGCCATCCGACCGCAGGTGGTAGCAGGCGCCGTCGAGCACGACCATCTCACCATCGAGCGCGTTGAATGTTCCGAGCCCGAAGTCACCGTGCGTCAGAAGTTCGCTGACGCTCTCGTCGCCGTCGAAGATCCCCGCGAGCAGGGCACCGATCGTGGAGCGTTGGTAAAGGGTCGCCATGCGCTAAGCATGCCCGACTGGTCCGGTGAGGCGGGTGTCAGCGCGCTTCCCAGTGGAACCAACGGATGCCGACGAACGTGCAGACGGCGATGTAAATCGCGCAGGCGATGATGGCGTTGGTGTCAATACTGCTCCAGTGTGAGAGGTCGAGGACCCCGGAGAACAGGTCGATAACAGCACCGACGGGTGACCACTGGGAGATGGTCTGGAAAGTCGTGCCAAGAAGACCGCTAACTCCAAGGATGCCGACCAGGATGAGGATGATGTAGAGCAGGCGGCCGATCGCATTGACGACGGTGGCGGACCGGATCAGGGCGACGACCGTCTGTCCGATACTGAGGAAGACCGCGCCCCCGACCAACGAGACAGCGAGCATGAGCAGGTACTGACGTTGAAGGCGACGTGGTGGATGAAGCTGCCGATGACGACCACGACAACGGTGAGGACCAGATTGAGGATGACCTGGACAAGCAACCGGCTAGTCATAATGGTCCAGGTCGGGGCCGGTGTCACGCGGAGGCGTTGGAAGACTCCGGCGTCGCGGTCGCGCGCGACGGTGATCGAGTAGCCGATCAGGCTTGAGGCGATGAGCCCGTAGGTGAGGGCCATCCCGATCTCGAAGCCCACGTTTCCGAAGCTGAGTTTGCTGTGTCCGATATTGGTGATCACGAGGATGAAGATCGGCACCGCGACATTGATGATCAGCGTGCGCCCGCTCTTCATCAGCACCGTGAAATCGGCACGGAAGAGCGAGCCAAACATCAGGCCGAACGGGGGACGTACAGTAGCCAGGGTAGCGTCAGTCACGAATTTCACTCCCGGTCAGTCCGATGAATACGTCTTCGAGCGTGACCTTGCCTCGCGCGACCTTCACGACACGAGGATCTGTGCGGTAGGTCGAGATCAGTTTTGTCGGTGTGTCGATGGCAAGCAGTGTTCCGTGGTCGATGATGGCGACTCGGTCGCAGACGGCCTGGGCTTCCTCCATCGAATGGGTGGTCAGCAGGATGCTTCCGCCGCCGCCACGGAGGGCCTCGATGCGATCCCAGAGCTGGCGTCGGGACTGCGGGTCCAGGCCCGAGGTGGGTTCGTCGAGCAGCAGCAGGACGGGCTTGTGGATGACCGCGATGTATAGAGCGAGGCGTTGCTGTTGGCCGCCGGAAAGACTCTTGAAGGGCTTGCCGAGTTCGCCCGCGAGTCCAATGGCGTGCATCCCGTCGGCGATCTGGCTGCGGTTCAGGACGACACCGTAGAGGCCGGCGTAGAGACGCGCGATCTGCTCGATCGTGAGCTCCGACTGGAAGCTCGACGCCTGCAACTGCACGCCCAGGCGAGCTTTCGCCTCAATCGGATCACGCTGGATGTCGATACCATCCACCCGGACGTTGCCGCTGTGCGGCTTCAGTAGACCCTCGATCGCACTCAGCGTGCTGGTCTTGCCCGCTCCGTTCGGACCCAGGAGTCCGAAGATCTCGCCGCGCTGGACCTGGAAGCTCACGCCGTTGACGGCGGTTCGCGTTCCGTATGTCACCACTAACTGGGTGATATTAAGAATTGGTGCGGAACTTATCCCGACATTGTCCGTCATGAATCAGTCTCCGCCACGGTAAAACGATAGCCCCTCTACTTGATGTCCACAGACGCGGCTACGCACGCCCGAGTAGACGCAGATCTCGGGTCCCGAACCGACCACGAGGAGGGAGCGCAGCCTCGATCTGCTCAGGTGAGAAGGGCAGTCTGGGACGGAGATCGATTGGCAGGCCCGGGGTCGGAGGAGCCGCTTCCGAGACGCCCTCTGCCAGCATTCTGGCTTGTGCTTTCGCGATAAGCGGGACGTTCATGGTCCACTCCGTGATCTGCGCGACCATCCGGATAAACCAGACCGGTGCGGGGACAACCACGACGCGCCTTCCCACGAGCCTTGCGACTCGGTGGACCGCGTCGCTCAGCATCAGCTCCTCGCCGCCGGTGACGGCGACCGTCGATTTCGGCAGCTTGCCCTGGATGGATGCGACGATCACGTCGACCATCTCGCTCACCGGGATTGGCCGGATCGACTTCTCGTGAAATCCGACGGTCGCAAAAAGGGGGATTGTCTGCACGGAATGGCTAATGTGATCCACGAGGTGATCGCCGTGCCCGTAGATCATTCCGGCTTTGAGGATGGTGTAGTCGAGGCCGGAGCCGCGTACCAGTTCCTCGGCCGCCCACTTCGATTCGTGGTACGGGGAACCGCAGTCGGGCCGGGCGCGCAGGAAGCTGAGCATGACGATGCGCGTGACCCCGGCGCGCCGTGCTGCCTCGACCACGGCTCGCGTGCCGTCGATGTGAACCTTCTGGTAGGTCTGCTCACCGATCTCGCGATTGATGCCCGCGCAGTGTGCGACGACCTCGCATCCGTCAAACGCCTTCGTCAGAGCTTCGACGTCATTGATGTCGACGCCGGTCCGACGGGAGACCGTGACAACGTCTGCGGGATCGAACCGCTCGGCCAGATGGCGACCCACGAAGCCGCCACCACCCGCTATTGCGATCTTCATCGTTGTGATCCCCTCAGGAAAATCTGCACATCCAGAAGCTAGTCCCTTGTTAGCTATTTAGCAATGGAGCTAAGGTGGGACCATGCAAGACAACGTCAGCGAGATCTTCGAGGCCCTGGCTCATCCCACGCGTCGCCAGATCCTTCAGGACCTGAAAGACGGCGAATTGGCCGCGGGCGAGATCGCATCCAGGTTCCACGCGTCCGGCCCGACCATCTCGAGGCACCTGGGCGTGCTCCGGAGCGCCGGGCTCGTAACGGAACGGAGGGACGCCAACCGCATCCTCTATTCGCTTGTCGGTGATCGACTCGCCCTGTCGGTCGGCGACTTTCTCTCGACGGTGTGTCCTGAGCAGATCGTCATGCGTGAGGTTCGCAAGCGTTCGACCGCCTCGAATCGCGGGAGGGCCAGAGAAGTCACCGCATGAGCGCACCAAAGTCTCGCCCCGTATTCATCCCGTTGTACGGCGGGTTACTCTGTGGGCGTGACTTTCGTAAATGCCGGAACGCTCGGCACCGCTCCTGGTAAGCGGGATGAGCTGGTCGCCCGCCTGACGACCCGCAGCGAGGTTCTGAGTGAACTTGGGTGCCTCGCCTACGAGGTCGGCGTCAACGAGGATGATCCCGACACCGTGTTTGTTGTCGAGTTTTGGGAGAGCGCGGAAGCACACAAAGCGTCGCTCGTTCATCCCGAGGTTCAGGCGTCGATCTCGCCCGCCCGCCCGCTCCTCTCCGGAGCCTTCGGGGGTTTCCGGTTCCAGGTGGTCGGGTCGCCGCTTCGGGACTGACGACCGCTCGAGCTCGATTTCAATCGACGAGCGGCCTACTTGCCGACTACGGGGCCTACCCGACGACGCTGTAGTCGAGAAGCAGGTAGCCCGTCGGCGAGGTGACGCTTCGGATCGGGACGAGAGGGATCGATGGCAGCCCGTCAAGAAGTCTTCGCCCGACGCCGACGATCTTCGGCGCGATCACGAGGCTGAGTTCGTCGACGACGCCTGCGGTCAGGAGTGTCTGCGCGACCGAGATGCTGGCGTGAACCCCGATGTCGCCCCCGGGACGGTTCTTCAGGTCTCGCACGAAGTCGACCAGCTCACCATCGATCGCAGTCGCGTTGGCCCACTCGCGGTCGAGCGGTGAGGATGTCGTTACATACTTCGCGACCCCGTTGATGAATGTCGCGAACGGCTCGATCTCGCTAGCCGGCCAGAACCGGGCCCATTCGTCGTAGCTGCGACGGCCCAGGATGACGGTATCTTGCGCCGCGATCACGGCGGCGAGGTTGGCGTCCATCGCATCGTCCCAGTCGGTGAAGAAGCCATCGGGCTCCTCGGCGACGCCGTCGAGGGACATCAACTCGTACACGACGACTTTTCGCATCTCGCGACACCTCCGTTAACCGGACCCGACCCTAGTCGCGCAAGACGCCCGACCACAAGATGGGTTCACGAGCCGCCATCGGTGAGCCGCCCGCATGGCCCCGTTCACGTGCGCAATCAGCGACGTCGAGCCCATACCTTCAAAAAGGTGGGCAAAGTGGACGCGACAGCGACTCCGGCCAACAGAACGATCACGCCGAGCACGGCGACGATGATGCCAATCCAGAGGCCCGTGTAATCGGGCACGATGGAGTGTGCCCCGGGGAAGAGGTAGCCGTCCTGGCCCAAAACCGGGAGTGTGCGCAGGGAGGAAGCCACGAGTAACGCATGGTCGGCGAACGCCTTCGCGTCCAGGCCGCCAATGAGACCTCCGATCGCTGCCAGCACACCGACGGCGAGCAGCAGCACGACGTAGAGCTTCCGACGAAGGAAGGGGGCGCCCAACCTCGTGGTCGGTGCTTCGTCGTGTTGAGCATCGGTCATGTAAAAGACAGTAGACCCGTCGTCGATCAGGCGGGAGTTCCAAATCCGGGCAAGCGCCACCCGCGGCGTGTGTGATCAAGGAAGCTTCTACTGATTTGCTTCGCTTGTGGGCAAACGGTGGGCAAACTCGGCGGCCTCGCACCGTTACGGCGAGTGCGAGATTTGTTTGCAGGTCGTCGAGATATGTAAAAAATGGCGTGTTTTTTTACACGTTTCGTGAAGGCCGGGTGGTGAGGGATCCCTCGCGCGCCTCTCCGATCAGAGGACGTCTAGCTGCAGAAAAGCGCCAGCGGCTACCTTCGTGCGTTCAGTCCATTCGGCTTCGTCGCCATCGATGTAGGGGATTTCATCAAAGGCATCATCGAGCTCGACAAGATCTTGTGCCAGAGCCGGTCCTTCGTGTCCGACATGGGCGTGCGCCCACTTCGCGAGCTCGCGAGCGCTGACCTGCCCGCTAGCGAACTGCTGGCACATAAATTGAAGCGCCACAAGAATTGATGCGTCGGTGTCGATCTGTGGCAGTGGCGCGCCCAGCTCTGAAAAAGTCTCCTCGATGAGGTCGTGCGTCTCGAACCAGTTTTCATCGCTTACGCGGCCCGCCAGATCTCGAAGGCCAGACGTATCTAGCCCAGCGACAAGGGCATTCACGGCCCGGTCGACCACCGCTGGCGAATTTGATCGACCCGACCTGCCACATCGCGACGGCAAACGAGAGGTCCCTGATCGCCCGCTGCTTCACCTCACTCAATTCGCCCACAGGTCACATCCTGCCGGTGACTGCGAGGGTTGTCGATGGCGAGTCGAGCGATCACATCCGCTCAGAAGTGTGGGCAAACGCCGAACCTGTGAGTCGCCGACCAGGCCAAAGAGAAGTCCCGCTCCCAGTAGAAGCCTGGAAACGGGACAGTGGCTCCGACGGGCGTCGATCCCGTGACCTCTCGATTTTCAGTGAGACCTGGGTTGATATTGCTGGATGATTTTGGATCGATTTGGCTGGTACTTCGGGAAATTTGAGAGTGTAATAGCCATAGTTGTAGTCAAGATGCAGTCAAAACTGTGTCGCTTCAACTAGCTCCAGTTCTCCTAGTTTGGGGCTCTGCGGACAAGGTCCCACAAGAGAATTCGGACCGCTCAACTGATCTGAAAATCTGCATGCCGCAGAACGGTCAGCCAAGGAGATCGAGCTCGGTGACCTCCAACAGGGCCTGATCTTTACTGTTGACGCCGAGCTTGCGGTAGAGATCGCTGTATTGGGACTTGACGGTATTTAGCGTCAAATAAAGGTCTTTGGCCGTTTGTTGTCGGCTTCGCCCCTGCTCGAGACTCTGGATCAAAGTGCGTTCTCGAGGGGTCAGGGTCAGGTTGGTCTGATCATGGGGAAACACAATTCGGGCATCCTGCAGAGCCGCACGGTCTTCGGCGGGCAGAATCTGATCCGCGATGTGGCTTGCCAGTGGTGAGGGAATTCGCGCGAACGAACGTACTATCCGCGTCGATGGATATGCGCCGCGCAGTTGACGGATCCTGGTACGCACTGTGCCCTGATCGTCGAGATGCATGGCCGCGACCGCGTCCAGCAACAATAATTGGAGCCGCTGTCGCGAACTGGTCGGTCGCCGGCCAGTGTCCGCGAGGGCGATGCGGGCGGCCGCGTATTCGCCCATGGCGAGTTCAGCAAGGGCCAGGGCAGTGGCGACTGCGGGCAGGTTGGTGTCTGCGCGCCGGAGAATGTGCCGTGCCTGCTGCGCGCGTCCCAGGGAGATCAGCGCTTCGGCACGTGCAATCAACAGGATCGGATTCGCGGCGTCGTCGAACACGGCGCTCATCTCGGGAGTGCTGACCTGTCCGTTGCCGGTGTCGATGGATTTGGCGTCGGTGACGCGGTCTAGTGCGGACTGTCGATCGCCGAAGTGGAGGTCGTATTGGGTGTGCAGATAACTGATGAACGGCCAGATCGGCTCCGTTCCCTGGCCCTCGCCCAGTTGGTCGAGGGAGCGTCGTGTCGTCTCAGCGTCGAGCCGATCCAGGGCAAGCAGTCCTTCGGCAAAGCGAGCAGGGCTTGCGATCATCGCGAAGCCCCAGGTGCCGGGAGCCGCCCATTTGTTGTGGAGCTCCAGACCGGCCATTGCGCGTTCCCGGTCGCCTCGAAGGGCGAAGACCTGGGCGACCGCCGCTCCGGCATGTGCGGCGTGGTGAGGAGAAGTCGAGTGAGGCGGAAGCCGTGACGCGTCGATGGCGAATCGCATCGCGGAGAGCTCGTCGCCCAACATCGCCTTGTTGAGCCAACGCTGGACCAGGAAGAACCCGAGCCGATCACCCGCGAACTCGCCATGGCGAAGCCTGCGCACCACTATCTTGTGCAAGATGTTTCCGTAGTCGTCCGCAACGCGATAGCTCTGCAGCCGACGGTGGGCCATGCGATAGGAGCCCAAATAGAGCAGGTCGTGAAGTGGTAAAAGTTCCGGTTGAAAGGGAACCTCCTCCGTTGCCTGGAGATGGGCCAGGATCACCGCGATTCCTACCTCCCATCCGCGGTCGAGGCTCGAAACGACGGTGGCCATGGCCTTCCGGGCAACACTCCACGCCGCCCTTTCCTCCAACACCGCTTCAGGGATCGACCTGAGCGCATCGAAATAGTCCTTGGGATGCTGCATCGAGAATCGACTTTCGAAGCGCACCCATACCCGGTGCGCTTCATCCCAGTCTCCCCCGAGCAGAGAATGTCGGAAGGCTCTCAACGCCTCCTCGCTGTCATCGTCGGCCTCGGCACGGCGTCGGTACCACGTTCCCAGTCGGCGGTGAGATGCGAGCGCCTCGGCCGGATCCTCGGCTTCGAAAGCGTGCCTAAGCGCATCACGAACGCCAGCGCTGAATCGATAACCGTCGTATTCGCGTGCTCGGAGGAGTACGCCGGAGCGCTCCAGCGCGAGCACGTCGCCCTCGGCGCCTCGTGCGAGATCCCGCACCAATGCGGTGTCGAGCCGCGACGCCATGGCCAGTCGGAACGCGGTGTCGCGACTCCCGAACTTGTCAAGAACAGGGAGCAGATTCAAGTCGATGAATCGTCGTGCCTGACGGGTACCCTCCTCCGATGAGGGGTTCGCAGTGAGAACGAGCAGAGTCGGGGCGAACCATCCACCGAACGTGGCGCGTAGCCGCGCATACTCTTCGGCGTTTCGCTGTTCGCCCATCAGCCTGTCGAGCTCCGCGATCTCCGCCTCAGTCAGGAGCAGATCCTCGGGTGAGATGTTTTGAAACTCCACGCGCCCGGCCGCAAGGTCGATAAGCGGATGTGATCCCCATGCGCAGACGACGACGTGCAACTGCCTGTGCCTTCGCAGGAGACCCACGAGGGCTCGCAGCCAGGACATATCCGTCACGTAATGCCCGTCTTCGAGAACCACCACCAGACGCTGATGGGGAGTCAGTCCCGCAACGATGTGCTCCAACTGGTCCAGGCCGCTTGGGGATTCGACGCGCAGGTCTTGCTTTCCTTCGCCTTCGCGTCCCAGTGTTGAAAGCAATTGGCTGTCAATCGAAGATCCCGCTTGCGCGGTAACCACAACGGGCCGAATCAGGGATG
>Ga0193728_1000815_pt1 | contig 15487 bp, 18 predicted proteins | sample U1c1metaG_FD_143037 | JGI IMG/M metagenome (GOLD analysis project Ga0193728, IMG submission 143037) | Soil microbial communities from a riparian zone of the East river system, Colorado, United States - U1c1 | ecosystem: Environmental > Terrestrial > Soil > Riparian zone | place: USA: East River...
CGGCTTGAGGTCGATGACCGGCGTCCCGTCGAGCAGGTCAACGCCCGCGAACGAGACGACCGGGCCGGCTACGGCCAGGACCTGGATGAGGCTCAGCCCGATGGGGTTGACCCGGCGCGGGCCGCGAGTGGCGAAGATGCCGGCCTCGCGGCGCTGGCGGCGGAGCAGGAAGGGCACCTGCCGCAGCGGCGCGGGCCCGGCCTTGTCGCCGCGGTGCAGCCAGGTCAGCAGCCACGCGTAGTCGAACCCGGCCAGGCCGTCCAGCCCGTCGAGGTACTCTGCCGTGATCTCCACCGTGCCGTGCTCGGCGCGGTTGAGGCTGGACTGGATCGGCGTGCTCTCCCGCTCCCCGTGGCCGGTGCGGACGACGCCAATGACGGGCAGCGGGACAGTCGGCTCCATTCTCCACATGCTGTCACGCAGAAATGGAGTCGCCGTCCCGCCGGGCGTCGCCGACAATGACTGTGGGGTTCCGGCCCGTCAGCCCGGCCGTCGCCCGCGTCAGCCTGCCCGCGCCGATGCCGAGATCCTTGCGAGGGTGTCAAGATGTGCATCGTGTCTACGAAGACAGGTACGCGAAGATGACGCGGTCGGCGATGCTCGCGGTCGGCGTCGGCGAGGTGCTGTGGGACCGGCTGCCCAGCGGCGACGAGATCGGCGGGGCGCCGTTCAACGTGGTGTCTCACCTGGCCCGGCTCGGCCACCGGGCCGCCTACCTCACGGCCGTCGGGCGGGATCCGCTCGGGGATGCCGCCATCGCGCAGATGGCCAGCCGGGGCATCGATACGTCCCTGGTGGGCCGGGCGGACGGGATCCCGACCGGGCTGGCACAGGTGACCGTGGCGCCCGGCGGCTCCCCGGCCTTCGTGATCGGCCGCCCGGCGGCCTTCGAGCACTGGCCGGCCGGGGAGCGGGGCCAGGTCATCGCGATGCGCCCGGCGTTCCTGGTGTACGGGACGCTGGCCCAGCTGCACGCGCAGGCCCGGGCCCGGCTGGCCGCGATCGCCGCGGGCTGCCCGGGCGCGGTGGCGTTGTACGACGTGAACCTGCGCGATGACTGGTGGTCAGCGGACGCGGTGGCGGAGCTCATCAAGCTGGCCAGCGTGGTCAAGCTGAGCGTGGCGGAGGCCCGCGAGCTGGCCCCGGTCCTGGACGTGGCCTGGAACGACGACCTGGCGGCGTTCAGCGCGGGCCTGGCCGGGCGGCACCGCCTGCGCGGGGTCGCCATCACGGCCGGCCCGGACGCCGCCTCGCTCTGGCTGGACGGCGCCTTCGCCAGCGCGGCCCCGCCGGCCGCCGAGGTGGTCGACGCCGTGGGCGCCGGCGATGCGTTCGCCGCCGGCCTGCTCGATGCCATCGGCCAGCGCCGGGGCGCCGCCGCCGCGCTGCGCCGGGCCAACGCGCTCGGCACCCTCGTCGCGTCCCGGCGCGGCGCGCAGCCGCCCTGGGACCCGGCCGAGCTCAGCGCCCTGGAGGCGAGCACCCGCGGCTGAGGTCTAGGCCCGCCTGGCTGACCTGGAACAGGAGCACCCGCGGCCGAGGTCTAGGCCCGCCTGGCTGACCTGGAACAGGAGCACCCGCGGCCGAGGTCTCGCAGGCGCGGCTGACCTGGAGCAGCCCAGTTTCGTATCGGTGTCGCGGTGCTCGCGGCGGCGGCCGCTGCGGCCCGCGGCGGGAACTAGCGGGGGCTGGGCTCTGCGGTCGGCTCGCCGACCACCCCGGCCGTGGCGGCCGGGCCGCCGGCGTCGGCGCTCGACGGTCACCAGCAGGGTGCCGAGCGCGGCCAGGCCGAAGCTGGCGCCGAAGTTCCGGGTGGTCTGGGTGATCCCGGTCGCCTCGCCGTAGGACAGCCGGCCGACCTGGTTGATGGCATCGGTGTTGGCGGGCCCGACCATCAGGCCCAGGCCGGCGCCGGCGATCACGATGAAGTACCACTGGGTGCCGAGGCTCAGCTGCGTGACCCGGCTGGTCCCCAGGGCCAGCTCCCGGCGCTCAGCCCGCCAGGTGCCGTGCCAGGAAGGCTAGCGCCTTGGGCATCGCATCGGCCCGGTTGCCCCGCTTGGCCAGCCCGTGTCCCTCATCCCCGTAGACCAGCAGCTCGCACTCCTGGCCGCGGCCGGTCAGGGCCGCGTGGATCTGCTGCGCCTCGCTCAGCGGCACGCGGGGGTCGTTGGCCCCGTGGATGATGAACAGCGGCGCCCGGACCTGGTCGATCCGGGTCAGCGGCGAGACGGCGAGCAGGAGCTCGCGGTCGCGGGCCAGGGTGCCGTACTCGCGCTCGCGGTAGGCCCGCCGGTAGGCGGAGGTGTTCTCCAGGAAGGTCACCAGCGAGGAGATCCCGACGATGTCGACCCCCGCGGCCCACAGCTCCGGCTGGAACGCGAGCCCGGCCAGGACCATGTAGCCGCCGTAGGAGCCGCCCCACAGCGCGGCCCGGCCCGGGTCGAGGCCCAGCTGCGGCAGGTAGGCGTGCAGGGCCGCGAGGTCGGCCACCGAGGCCAGCCGGCCCTCGACGTCGTCCAGGCTGTACCAGCGCTTGCCGTAGCCCACCGAGCCGCGCACGTTGGGCACCAGCACGGTGTGCCCGGCCGCGGCCAGGAGCTGGACGTACGGGTTGAAGTTCGGCCGGGCCTGGGCCTCCGGGCCGCCGTGGACGACCAGCACCGCGGACCCGGCGAGGGCCGGGTCGGCCGGCGGGGCGCCCCGGTAGACCAGGCAGGGCACCACCTCTCCGTCCGGCGTCCGCACCTGGTGCCGCTCGGGCACCGACGGCCGGACCCCGCCGAGGCCCGCGGCGGACCGGGTGACCTGGGCGGCCGCGCCGGTCGCGGCGTCGGCCAGCAGGACGTCACCGGGCAGTTCCGCGCCGGTGACCGAGAACGCGACGGCGGCCGAGCCGGGCGCCCAGGCCGGCGGCGGGATCCGGCCGTCGGCGATGCAGCCGGGCGCGGGCAGCGGCACGTCGGCGCGGTGTGCCCCGGTGCGGCCATCGCGCAGCGTGAGTACCGAGGCGCCGTCGTCGTTGTGCTCGACCAGCAGCACGGTGCCGTCGGGGGACAGGTGGCCGGCCAGGTCGGCGCCGGCATCGTCGGCTACCCAGGTCAGCTCGCCGGTGGCCAGCTCGTACCGGGCGATCCCGGTGAACTCCCGGCCGTAGTTGGAGCTGAGGACCAGCGCGCTGGAGTCCGGCAGCCAGTTCAGCGCGCCGTTCATCGACGGGTCATCGGGCGGCGTGACGTTCTGGACCCGCTCGCGGCCGGGGTCCGCGGCCAGGTCGACCAGGGCGATGTGCTCGGCGTTGGCCGTCACCTTCGAGGACACGATCAGCGCCAGCCAGCGGCCGTCGGGGGAGAGCGCCGCGCCGCCGAGCATGTGATCGCCGATCACCATGGCCCGCTCGGCCCCGGTGGCCAGGTCCCGGATGACCGGGTCGAAGTTGACGCCGTCGCGCCGGTTGGTGAAGTAGCAGACCCAGCCCGGCCCGACGTCGGCGAGGACGTGCATGTAGCGGGGATCGCGGACGAGCGGAACCAGGTCGGACGGCCCGGCGGCGGCGCCGCCGGGGACCGGCAGCGCGAGCAGCGAGAGCTGGTGCTGCTCGTTGCCGCCGTCGTCGTGCGAGACGATGACCGCGCGCTCGCCCGGCACGTAGCGGCCGGTGCAGGCACCCGGCAGCGCGGTCAGCGCGGTCATGGCGCCGTCCGGGGCGATCTCCACCAGCTGGGTGGAGCCGCTTTCGTCGCTGCCGGCCAGGATCCGGCGCTCGGGATCGACGTCGAATGCCCGGTAGGCAGTCACATTCAGCAGGCGGTCCAGGTCAGGCCTCATACCCGGATACTTTGCCACGTTACGCAGCGTGTCCGGGGCGGGCCGTGTGTCCGGGGGGCGTGTGTCCGGCGGGCCGTCCTACGGGCGGGAGCGTCGCCGGCTGCTGTTCACCCAGCGAATGGTGGTCGGCGCGAACGAGCCGAGGACGGCACAGGCCGCCACGACCACCGCGATGGAGCCGATGTCATCCGCGATGGCCGTCCCGAGCCACAGGCCCAGCCCGGCACAGGCCGCCGCGATCATCGCGATGAGGAGCGCCGTGCGTCGAGCGGTCACGCGGCTATCTTGCCACTAGCCTGGGAAGGTGAGTCCAGCCGCCCCTGACGGGCGCCGGTCCGCGCGTGAGCTGCTCAGCCAGTTCCCGGTCGTGGACGGGCACAACGACCTGCCGTGGGCGCTGCGCGAGGCCGGCTCGCCGGGGCCGCCGTGGGCGACCGACATCGCCGGCCGGGTCGACTTCACCCATACCGACTTGCCCCGGCTGCGGGCGGGCGGGGTCGGCGGCCAGTTCTGGTCGGTGTACGTCCCGGCCGAGCTGGCGGGAGAGGCCGCGCTCGCGGCGACCATCGAGCAGATTGACCTGGTCCGCCAGCTGATCGCCCGGTACCCCGACGCGCTCGAGTTCGCGGGAACGGCCGCCGCGGCGGAGGCGGTCATGGCGTCGGGCAAGGTGGCGTGCCTGATCGGCGCGGAGGGCGGGCACTCGATCGCCTCGTCGCTGCCGGTCCTGCGCACGCTGTACCAGCTCGGCGTGCGGTACCTGACGCTGACCCACAACCGCAATGTGCCGTGGGCGGACTCGGCCACCGACAAGCCGGCGGCCGGCGGGCTGACCGCCTTCGGCTGCGAGGTGGTGCGGGAGATGCAGCGCCTCGGCATGCTGGTCGACCTGTCGCACGTCGCCCCGGCCACGATGACGGCCGCCCTGGACGCCGCGCAGGCGCCGGTCATCTTCTCGCACTCCAGCGCCCTGGCGCTGTGCGACCACCCGCGCAACGCGCCGGACGGCGTGCTGTCCCGGCTCCCGGCCAACGGCGGGATCTGCATGGTCACCTTCGTGCCCGAGTTCGTCGCGCAGCGGTGCCGCGACTGGGAGCTGGGCATCAGCGCCGAGATGACCCGGCTCGGCCTCGACTACGGCGACCCGGCCCGGCGCCGGGCCTTCCGCCGGGAAGCGGCCCAGCGGCAGCCGCGGCCGGCCGCCACCCTGTCGGACGTGGCCGACCACGTGGACTACGTCCGGGCTGTGGCCGGGGTGGACCACGTCGGCCTGGGCGGCGACTACGACGGGGTGGACCAGCAGCCGGACGGGCTGGAAGACGTGTCCTGCTATCCCGCCCTGATCGCCGAGCTGGCCCGCCGGGGCTGGACCGAGCCCGACCTGGCCCGGCTGACCAGCGGGAACATCTTGCGCGTGCTGCGGGACGCCGAGGCCGCGGCGGCGGCGCTGGCCGCCCGCCGCGAGCCGTCCGGGGCCACGATCGAGCAGCTGGACGGTGGCCGCGTGCCGTGACCGGCTCGCGCTAGTAGCGTTCAGGGCATGCGACTAGGGGTGCTGGACGTCGGCTCGAACACGCTTCACCTGCTGGTAGTGGATGCCCATCAGGGCGCCCGCCCGATTCCCGCGTTCTCGTACAAGGCCGAGCTGCACCTCGGCGAGCACCTGGACGGCGGGAACCGGCTGACGCCCGAGCACGCGCGCGAGCTGCGCTCCTTCATCGACGAGGCGCTGCGGCTGGCCGAGGACAAGGGCGTCCAGGAGATGCTGGGCTTCGCGACCTCGGCGGTGCGGGACGCGGTCAACGGAGAGGAGATCCTGGGCCAGATCGAGGCGCAGACCCAGGTGTCCATCCGGGTGCTGCCGGGCAACGACGAGGCCCGGCTGACGTTCCTCGCGGCCCGCCGCTGGTTCGGCTGGTCCTCGGGCAAGCTGCTGATGCTCGACATCGGCGGCGGCTCGCTGGAAATCGCGGCCGGGCAGGACGAGGACCCCTCGGTGGCCATCTCGCTGCCCCTCGGCGCGGGCCGCCTGACCCGCGAGTGGCTGCCCGGTGACCCGCCCTCGGCCGACGACGTCCGGCGGCTGCGCAAGCACGTCCGGGCCGAGATCGCGGCCACGGCCGGGGCGGTGCTGCGGGACGGGCGGCCGACGCACGCGGTGGCCACGTCGAAGACCTTCCGCCAGCTGGCCCGCATCGCCGGCGCCGCGCCGTCCAGCGACGGCCCTTACATCCGGCGCATGCTCCGCCACTCGGACGTCACCGGGCTGGCCGCGGACCTGGCCGGGACGGCCGTCGCCGAGCGGGTCCAGCTGCCGGGGGTATCCGCGCACCGCGCGCCGCAGCTCGCGGCCGGGGCCATCGTGGCCGACGCGGCCATGGACCTGTTCGAGCTGGCCGACCTGGAGATCTGCCCCTGGGCGCTGCGCGAGGGCGTCATCCTCCGCCGCCTGGACATGCTGGCCGGGGTGGGCGTCCCGTCCGCGCCCGGCTCGCCGCTTCCTTAGCCCCGCGCGCCCGTCCCTGGCCCCGCGCGCCCGTCCCTGGCCCCCAGCGCAGGACGCCCGGCCGGCCCGGCCGGTGAGGGCAGCGGGCCGGCCGGGCGTCCCGGCGGCTGAGAGCTGGGTGTTACTCGCGGACGGGCCGCAGGCTGTCGGCCGTGTCGTCGCCGTCGGTCCGGCTGCTCGCCGCGTGCCGGGCGGTCTCGTGCTGGCCGCCGCCGCTGGCCCGCGCGGGCGTGGTCCGCACATTGCTGCCGGTGGGCTTGCCGGCCGGGGCGGGGGCACCCGCCGGGCTGGCCTGGGCGAAGCGCTGGGCCGCCGGAAGCTCGGCGGACGCGGCCGGCGGGGCCGGCGCGGCCGCGGGAGCAGCGGCCGGGGCGGGGGACTGGGCGGGGGACTGGGCCGGGACGCCGGCCGCGGCTGCGGCTACGGCCGCGACGCGGCGGCTTTCGGCGGGCGTGACCGGGCGGCCGCCGTTGGCCGCCGGGGGCTGGGCGGCGTTGTTGCCCTCCGAGGCGGCGGCCACCGCGCGGGCGACCTCCTCCTCCAGCGAGCCGCGGGCGGCCTCGCCTGCGACCAGGGTGGTGACCACGTCGCGGATCTCGGTCAGCCTGCGGATCGCCTCGGTGTGCCGGGAAGTCAGCAGGTTCAGCCGCCGCTCGGCGCCGTCGTGAATCGCCGTGGCCCGGGCCGTCGCCTCGTCCAGCTGCTGCTTGGCCTGCGCCTTGGAGGTGGAAACCGCGCTCTCGGCCTGCTTGGTGGCCTCGCTGACAGCCCGCTCGGCCTCGGCGCGAGCCGACTTGCGGGCCTTGTCCGCCTCGGTGGTCGCAGTGGCCACCGTGCTCTCGGCCTGCTCCTGGGCGGCGCTCAGCATCCGCTCGGCCTGCTCGTGCGCTTCGGCCCGGGTCTTGTCGGTGTCGGCCTTGGCCTCTTCGCGCAGCTTGACCGTGTCCAGCCGCGCATCCTCGCGCAGCTTGGCAATTTCCTCGTCCGCGCGATTGCGCTGAGCCTTCGACTCGTCGTCGGCCAGCTTCAGGATCTGCCCGATCCGCTCGCTGATCTCCTCGTGCGCGGGCTTCTCGGCCCCCGCCTCGCGCACGGTCGCAAGCTCATGCCGGAGCCGCTCGGTGGCGTCCAGCGCCTGGGAGAGCCGGTCCTCCAGGTCGCGGATCTGGCTGCGGGTCTTGGCCACGAACTCATCGACCCGCCGACGGCTGTAGCCGCGCATCTCGCGCTCAAACAGATCTTCGTGGTTCGGGTCGGCGTGGTAGTCGGTCTGGTCGCTCATGATTCACACCCGTCGAGTGATTCAGGCAGACCTGGCCGACTCGGCTCTGGCGTACTGAACCGCTGCGACGGTGCCGGCCTGCTGCTGGGCTCCTATGCCCGCCCGGATCGGCTACGTCACGGCCGGCCCGAACGCGCGCGTGCAATGCTGAGATGTCCGGTTCGACTCTGTCCTGAAGGGACCGGGCGCGCAACCGAAACGATGTTTTGTCCTGATTCTTTTAAGGCCGTAACGGCTGATGGCGGGCCCGTGCTGGCACCGCGAGCGGAGGTAAGACATGGCCCCTTCCCAGATGATCGGGTCGCTCGGCGACCGGGTCCCCGTCATCGACCCGCAGGCCTGGGTCGCGCCCGGCGCCGTCCTGGTCGGCTCCGTCCGGCTGGGCCGCGCCGCGAGCGTCTGGTACGGGTCGGTGCTCCGGGCGGACGAGGACGAGATCGTGGTCGGCGCCGAGTGCAACATCCAGGACCTGTGCTGCCTGCACGTCGACGCCGGGCAGCCCGTGGTCCTGGAGGACCGGGTCAGCCTCGGTCACCGGGCCATCGTGCACGGGGCACAGGTCGGGGCCGGGTCCCTGATCGGGATCGGCGCCATCGTGCTGGGCGGGGCGCGGATCGGGGCCGGCTCCCTGGTGGCCGCCGGCGCGGTGGTGCCGCCGGGCCGGAAGATCCCCGAGGGCGTGCTGGTCGCTGGGGTGCCGGGCCGGGTCGTGCGCGAGCTGACCGACGCCGACCGGGCCGTCTTCGCCGACACGGCGGCGAACTACGCCCGGCGCGCGCGGACCCACCGCGACGTCACCTGGAGCACGTGAACTTCGGGGGCCGCCACGGTCCGCCATTATCCGCCCTACCCGGTCTGGCCAGGTGCTTTGTCTGATAAGGCGGTAACGCCCGCTTTGCGGGGGGTGCAGAAATGGTCCCGATGGGCCATGCCCGGCCATAGGTCGTGGCCGTAACCTGTCAGAAGTTCTCATGTCATCCTGGAGTCAGGTCCAGGGTTAGGCAGGCACAGTGCTGAGCATGTCCGGCACCGCGACGGAGGTGGGCCCGATGGGAGAGTATCTCGATCTGCGTGTCCACGACCTGGTCGCCCTGGACGAGATCGCGCTGTACGCCGAGGTGCTCAGCGCCGTGGCCGCCAGCGACCGGCCGCTCACGCTGGCCGAGCTGGACGATGCCCTGGGCGTGCAGCCCTGCCCGGCCGGGTCGGTCTGCACCTGACCGGTCAGCCCCGCCTATCGCCCGGCTCGCCTCGATCACCCCGCCCGGCTGAACATCACGTCGGCCGACCAGCGCGTGAAGCCGAGTGACTCATACAGCCGGATGGCCGCGACATTGGACTCGTCGACGTAGAGCAGGACCTCGCCCAGCTCCCGGTCACGCAGGTAGCGCAGCCCGATCAAGGTGAGCGCCCGGCCCAGCCCGGTGCCGCGCTCGGCCGGGTCAACCCCGACGACGTAGACCTCGCCGATGGCCGGTGCCGCGCCCTCCGCCGGGTGGATCTTCGTCCAGTGGAAGCCGGCCAGCCGATCCCCGCGCACGGCCAGGAAGAACCCGGCCGGGTCGAACCAGGCCTCCCGCTCGCGCTGCTCCAGGTCGGCCGGGGTCCAGGCGCCCTGCTCGGGATGGGCGGCGAAGGCCGTGGCGTTCAGCGCGAGCCAGGCGTCCCCGTCCTGGCCGGGCCGGAAGGTCCGGACCGCGATGCCCGCCGCCAGCCGCGGCTCGGCGAGCGGCTCGGCCAGCGGTCGGCGCATCTGCCACAGGGACCGGCTGCGCTCGAATCCGGCTGCCGCGGCCAGGGCGCGCGCCGCGGGCAGGTCGCCGTGCGCCCACACCCGCAGCCCGTCCCGGCCCGCCTGGGCAGTCATCGCATCGGCCAGCGCCCGGCCGAGCCCGCGGCGCCGGAACGCCGGGTCGACGACCAGCTCCCCGGCCACTGGCTCGCCGGCGGCGGGCGGGTCGAGGTGCGCGTACCCGGCCAGCTGCCCGTCGCTGCTGATCAGCAGGTCCGCGGCGCCCCGGCCGCCGCCGTAGCGGACGTGCAGCATGCCCTGCTCCGACAGGGGAGCCACGCCGTCATCCCGCGCCGCGTGCTCGACGAGCCCGAGCACGGCGCTCACCTGTACCGGGGAAAGGGCGTCGCTGACCCGGATCGCCCCCTCCGCCAGCGGGCCGGGCCCGTGCCCGGCCGGGTCACCGCTCGACATAGGCCGGCCTCCGTCGGGTGGGCTGCACGTCGTCCGGCTCGGCCCCGGTACGACCGCCGTCGGCGCCGCCGCCGGCCTCCAGGGCCGGGCCGCCGGCTGCGGCGTCGTCGGCCTCGTCGGCGCCGTCGTCGGCCTCGTCGGCGCCGGCGCCGGCCTCGTCGCCGGGCCGGGCCGGGCCGCTGCGCGCCGGGACGAACCGGTACCCGACGTTGCGCACGGTGCCGATCAGCGACTCGTTGTCCGGGCCGAGCTTGGCCCGGAGCCGGCGGACGTGCACATCGACCGTCCGGGTGCCGCCGAAGTAGTCATAGCCCCAGACCTCCTGTAGCAGCTGCGCCCGGGTGAAGACCCGGCCGGGCTGCTGGGTCAGGAACTTGAGCAGCTCGAACTCCTTGAAGGTCAGGTCAAGCGAGCGCCCGTGCATCCGCGCCGAGTAGGTGGCCTCGTTGATGACCAGCTCACCGGAGCGGATCTCGCCGGACTGCTCGGGAACCGGGCCGGCCGCGCGCCCGAGGGACAGCCGGATCCGCGTCTCGACCTCGCCGGGCCCGGCCGTATGCAGTACCACGTCGTCGGCGCCCCAGTCGGCGGCGATCGCGGCCCAGCCACCCTCGGTCACGATGACCAGCACCGGGATCTTGTTCTCGGCCCCGCGCAGGCCTTGCAGCAGGCGCTTGGCCGCGACGAGGTCGCGCCGCGCGTCGACGAGCACCACGTCGGGCTGCGGGCTAGCCGCGACTGATCCCGCGACGGCCGGTCCCACCCGGACATTGTGCGGGAGCAGCGTCAGGGATGGCAGAATCTCCGCGGGGGCCTCCGGCCCGCTCGTTAGCAAGAGCACACTGCTCAATCGCTGCCACCTCCGGCCCGCGTCGCCGCGGGTAACTAGGCCCATGGACTCCCGTGAGAACCCGGGGTCGCCTTTGTCCGGGGTCGTTATGAGCGAGGATAGCTGACATGGCCATCGTCACCATGCGCTACTGGGCCGCCGCCAAGGAGGCCGCGGGCGTCGCCGAGGAGACCGTCACGGCGGATACCCTGGCCGCCGCCCTCACCGTCATCGGCGGCGAGCGCCGCGAGAACCCGGGCACGGCCGCGGGCGCCAGCGCGCTGAGTACGGTCCTGGCCCGGTCGTCGTTCCTCATCGACGGCCACCCGGTCGGCCTGCGCGCGGCCGATTCGGTGGTTCTGGCCGATGGCGCCGTCATCGAGGTGCTGCCGCCGTTCGCGGGCGGGTAAAGCCGGACAAGCGGGTGTCAATGCCACTTTTCGCCAGCGGGGTCTCGCCTGCGCCGACGGTCCGGTCAATAATGCTAACAGCGCCAGCGACCTGGGACGAAACGGGATGAGCTTGAACCGGAAGAGATGGCGGCGCGTTCCTATAGACGTGGCTGGCCAAGGAGAGGCAGGCCCGCGTCAGCAGCGCGGGCCGGCGTCCGATGAGGAGTTGGTGCGCGCGCTCTACGCGGAGCACGCGGGCCCGCTTCTTCGGTATGCCTTGCATCTCATGAGCGGGGACAGGCAGCGCGCGGAGGACATCGTGCAGGAGACACTGCTACGGGCATGGCAGCATCCCGAGGCGATCGCTGATCGCCCGGCGCGGCCATGGCTGTTCGCGGTCGCGCGCAACCTGGCCGTCGATTCGTTCCGGGCCCGGAAGGCCCGGCCGCATGAGGTCGGCGAGGGCGCCCTGGAGCTGCTCTCGGTGCCGGACGGGGCGGAGCGTGCCCTCGAATCCTGGGCCGTCGCCGACGCGATCCGGTCGCTGCGCGCCGAGCACCGGGGCGTGCTGCTGGAGACCTACTACCACGGCCGGTCCGTCGCCGAGGCGGCTGCAGTGCTGGGCATACCTGCCGGCACGGTCAAATCACGGACGTTCTACGCTCTCCGCGCCCTCAAACTGGCACTGGAAGAACGGGGGCTAGCCCCATGACGACCATGACCGGCCCGTCCTGCCGCGAGATCAGGCAGTTGCTCGGCGTTTACGTCGTGGGAGCGATCGATCCGGCTGAGCGCGCCATCGTCGATTTCCATCTTCAGGACTGCCCGGCCTGCCGCGAGGAGCTCAGCGGCCTGGCCGGCCTGCCGGCCCTGCTCGGGCGCGTGCCGCGGGAGGACGTCCTGCGCATGGGCGAGGGCGGCGTCGGCCAGCCGGACATGGACGAGCCGCCCGCCGAGCTGCTCAACAGCCTGCTCCGGCGCGTCGCCGGGACCCGCCGGACCCGCCGGTGGCGGTCGGCCCTGGCCCTGGCCGCGGCCGTGGCCATCGCCGCGGGCGGTACCACCGCCATCGTGAACGCCGTTCGCCCGGCGCCCTTCCACGACACCGACCAGGCCAGCAGCGGCCGGCTCGCCGCGGTCGTGAATTACTCCTCGACGCCCTGGGGGATGGCGATGAACGTCGGCGTGACGGGTGTCCCCGCCAACTCGGCGTGCATGCTCCTGGCCGATCAGTCCGGGCACTGGGTAGTGGTGGGCAGATGGCGGGCGCGGGGTCCCGACTACGCGCAGCACTGGTACGCAATGCAGGCCCCGGGCGTCCCCGCGCAGGACGTGCGCGGATTCAAGATCACGTCGCAGGGCAAGACGCTGCTCCAGATTCCGGACTGATCCGGGCCGGCGGGAATGCGGCGGCGCACGGGCGCGCTGACTACGGCGTGACCGGTGGACTTGTGGCTCTGGTGGCCGCCCTTGTGGTGGCCGCCGTCGCCGGGCTGGCCTGGCGGGCGACCAACGGCAGGATGCGACCCGTCCCGGCGGCAGCCAGGACGGCCGGGACGGGCTCAGCTCCGGCCACCCTGGCCCAGGGCGCCATCACCCAGGACCCGATGAGCCCAGGCCCGATGACCCGAGGCACCGCGGCCCCGGGCCGGACGGCCGGGCGGGTGACCGCCGCCGACCTCGGCCGCCCGCTCGGGGAGCGGGCCACGCTGCTGCAGTTCTCGTCGGCCTTCTGCGCCCCGTGCCGGGCCACCCGGGTGATCCTGGCCGACGTGGCCGACCGGGCGCCCGGCGTCGAGCACGTGGAGATCGACGCCGAGTCGCACCTGGACCTGGTCCGGGCCCTCGGCGTGCTGCGCACGCCCACGGTGTTCGTCCTGGGCGCCGATGGCGCCATCACGGCCCGGGCGAGCGGGCAGCCGCGGAAGGCCGACATCCTCGGGGCGCTGGGGGCGGTCCTGCCCGCCGAAAGTCCCTACTCACCAGGTCTGGAAACGGGCTAGTGACACTGAGCCCGCCCCCGCATAGCATCGTCTACGTGCCGGGAATCACCATGCCCGCAGGAGCCGCCGCCGTGCTGACCAAGCGCCGTGCGGTGGACTTCTGCCGTGTCGCCACGGCCATCTGTTGTGGTCGGGCCCTTCCGCCCACCGGCATGCAGCCAGAACCGTAGCCGGGCAGCGCCATCCGCGCTCATGCCCCGCACGAGCCCGAAGAGGTGCACCTGATGGAGATTGATCCGAGAGGCCCGCGCTTTGGCGCGCTGATCACGATGATCGTCTTCGCCGTGGTGCTCATCACGGGCAGTGCCTGGCTGATCGCGGTCCAGGCCCTGTTCTTTGCCATCGGAACGCTGTTCGGCCTGCCCAGGTCGCCCTACGGCCTGGTCTACCGCTGGCTAGTCCGGCCCCGCCTGGGCCCGCCCGGCGAGCTAGAGCCGGCCATGCCACCGCGTTTCGCCCAGGGGGTTGGCCTGGTCATCAGTATCGTCGGCGTGATCGGCTATGCGGCCGGCGTGACGGCGCTGGGCATGGCGGCCGCGGCCGCCGGGCTCGTCGCCGCCTTCCTGAACGGCATCTTCGGCCTGTGCCTCGGCTGCGAGATGTACTTGCTCATCCGACGCATCTGGCCGGGCCAGCAGCGACTGGTCCCGGCGGACGCCGACAAGGAGGTTTCACTATGAGTCGCTCCGACGTCCTCGTGGACGCCGATTGGGTGGAGGCGCACAACGGCGAAGACGGCGTGGTCCTTGTCGAGGTCGACGAGGACACCGCCGCCTACGACAAGGGCCACATCCGCAACGCGGTCAAGATCGACTGGAAGAAGGACCTTCAGGACCCGGTCCGCCGTGACTTCGTCGACAAGGACGGCTTTGCCGCCCTGCTGTCCGCGCGCGGCATCTCCAACGACGACACCGTCGTGCTCTACGGCGGCAACAACAACTGGTTCGCGGCCTACGCGTACTGGTACTTCCGCCTCTACGGGCACCAGAACGTCAAGCTGCTCGACGGCGGCCGCAAGAAATGGGAGCTGGAGTCCCGCGAGCTCGTGACCGAGGTACCCCAGCGGGCGGCGACCAGCTACACGGCCGCTGACCCGGACTCCTCGATCCGCGCGTTCCGGGACGAGGTCGTGGCCGCGATCGGCCGCGACAACCTGATCGACGTGCGCTCCCCGGACGAGTTCGCCGGGCGGCTGCTGGCCCCGGCCCACCTGCCCCAGGAGCAGGCCCAGCGCGCCGGGCACATCCCAACCGCGAGGAGCGTGCCCTGGTCGAAGGCGGCCGAGGAGGACGGCACGTTCAAGTCCGACGACGCCCTGCGGACCCTGTACGGCGACGCGGGCGTGGATTTCGCCAAGGACACCATCGCGTACTGCCGGATCGGCGAGCGCTCCGCGCACACCTGGTTCGTCATGCACGAGCTGCTCGACCAGCCGAACGTCAAGAACTATGACGGCTCCTGGACCGAGTACGGCTCGCTGGTCGGCGTCCCGATCAAGACCGGGGATGAGTCATGAGCGACGGCTGCGGCGCGCCGGCCGGCGGCGCCCCCCTCACCGACGCCGGCAACCAGGCCGTGATCCAGGGCCGGGTGGCCCAGGCGGGTGCCCCGGTCGGGACGGGCTATGCCCGCCTGCTCAACAGCGACGGGGAGTTCGTGGCCGAGGTGCCGCTGGGCGCCGACGGCGGGTTCCGGTTCTTCGCCGCCCCGGGCAGCTGGACGCTGCGCGTCCTGGCGCCGGGCGGGATCCGGGCCGAGCAGGTCGTCTCGGCGGCCATCGGCGAGATCGCCAACCTGGAGGTCGCGGTCTGACCTGGGCGGTCAGCCACTGATCCACCGGGCGGCCCTTCCCGCGTAACGCGGGGAGGGCCGCCTCTGGTGTCTGGTCTGTGCCCATTCCCCTTCTTGTCATCTGCTCGTCGCACTTTCGTATGCTTTCTGTTCAACTGCCGGACACCTGCGGCTTCTACAAAGGTGTACGACGCCAGAAGGCAGTCGGCGTCGCGGATACCGGGTCGACAGGCGACAGGGGCGGGACAACTACATGTCACTCGATGATGGTCCGGCCAGCCTGGAAGCCGAGCGCCCAGCGGCGGCGCCCGCCTTCGCCGCAGTTTCGGCGCCCGTCCAGGACGCGGTGATCCGCGCGGAGCACCTGACGCTCAGCTTCGGGCCGCGGGCCATCCTCACCGACATCAACGTCGAGGTGCAGCGGGGGGCGGTGACCGCCCTGATCGGGCCGACGGGCTCGGGCAAGACCACGCTGCTGCGCACCTTCAACCGGATGAATGACAAGGTCAGCACCTACGGCCACAAGGGCGACGTGCTGCTGGACGGCCGCAGCATCTGGCACTCGGGCATCGAGCTGATGGCGCTGCGCCGCAAGGTCGGCATGCTGTTCCAGCGGCCGAACCCGTTCCCCATGTCGATCATGGACAACG
>Ga0193728_1000816_pt1 | contig 15482 bp, 14 predicted proteins | sample U1c1metaG_FD_143037 | JGI IMG/M metagenome (GOLD analysis project Ga0193728, IMG submission 143037) | Soil microbial communities from a riparian zone of the East river system, Colorado, United States - U1c1 | ecosystem: Environmental > Terrestrial > Soil > Riparian zone | place: USA: East River...
CTTAAATGGTTTTTCCTAGGGAAAATCAACAAGTGGCTTTCGTAATACCTATTCGAAGGGCTATAAATGCGATGGTAATCTATTGCCCATATGTGGCACACGTCGAATTATTCTTTGGGAAGAAGGAAGCAATAGGTTGGATTAAGAACCGTCACTGTTTTGGGCTTGGCTGGATCGTACGATAATATTAGTGATAAGCTAAAGCAGTGATTGAAAAACAGAGCCGTATGAAGAAAAATACGCTGTTAAGCCTCGGTATTATCGTCTTTGCTGTCATAGCTGCAACTACTCTAATCTATAATTACTATTTAATATCACCTACTACTCGTTATGCAGGCATAGACAAATACGGGATAAAGGAAATCTATCCAACAAAAACGGGTGGGGAAGAATGGTTTATGAATATGGATGATCCTGGAAATGATCCGAGAATAGGAGGAGAAGGACCACCAAGCAAGTTCGTGCAACAAAATGATGACGGTAGTTGGAAAGTACGAAGTACTGAAGTGCGTTATGGCGTGTTAACTTCATCAGGTTATCATCCAGATCTGATTACTACTCTCAAGCAGCAAGCCCTGGCTGCAAAAGGATACATGCAATCACCTAATGATTGGAAGAACGTCGAAATGACCGGATATTTTAAAGTAAATAGTTTTACTGACTCTAATCAAAACGGTGGACCACATATAGAGTTACTTGCTCGGGGTGGAAGAAATACAAACGACATTGGAACAATTGATGGATTATCAAGACGATGTGAAGCAACCACCTATCATTCAAATACATATGCAGATGGGAGAGTTAAATTTGAGAAAGATTTGGAGCATACGATAGGATATACAACCGGAGATCCTGAGAAGCAGCATGCTATAAGTCATTTGGTTGGAAGGTGGATTGGAATCAAAGCAGTATTCTATAATTTACCTGATGGTTCAGTAAGGCTAGAGCAATGGATCGATGAGAATTCGAATAATAACTGGCATCGAGTTCTCAGATTTACAGACAATGGGAACTGGGGTGGTGGACAACCAAATTGTGATGGTACAGACCACACTATAATTACATGGGGCGGTCCTATTGCAATATTCAGGTGGGACAACATAAACGATATGGATGTTATTGATCTAAGCATAAGAGAAATTCAGCCTCCTTCTTAAGTGAATATAAAGTATTACCCGGCCAATACCAATCATGTCTACTTTTGCTTGGAATTGGTATCCTTTCAAATTTTTTAATACCGAGGTCCTCACAATCTCTTATCGTACGGCTCATTTCTCTTCCAGTTTTCGTTATCGCAATTATGTAATACAATTCCAATTTGCCGCTTGACTTGATCACAATGATCTAAAAGGAAAGATTGTGATCAATATCTGATAATATTCTTCTTTTCTTGCTTCTCTTCCTTTAAGTAATTACTCCCTCAGCCAATAATGACTGAATCATTTGTTCAGTTTGATTATAATCGCCTTCGCCAATATGGCTATAGCGGACGTATCCTTGGTCATCAACTAGGTAGTCCCTTGGCCAGTAATTGTTTCCATATGCATTCCAAGAGGCATAATTATTATCCAGAATTACTGGATATTTTATTTGAAAGTTATGGACAGCTGTCTTTACATTATCGATATTTTTCTCTGCACTAAATTCAGGTGTCTGAACCCCAACGATAACTAGACCCTTGTTTGAGTACTTTTGGTACCAATCATTGAGATGAGGAATAGTGTGTATACAGTTAATACACGTATACGTCCAGAAGTGAACGAGTACTACTTTTCCTTTCAGATCTGTTAATTTGATGGGAGCAGGTGTGTTAATGTAACCAGTGATACCAGTAAATTCGGGTGCTCTCTTAAATTGAGATTTATCAATCTCAAATTGTGCAACTGGGTAAAAACGATTTCCTATGTTACCATGTTGCGCAATTGGTAAAACTAAAATCCTCGATGATATTCGGCCTTGGTTTGATGGTGTGGCTTTCGCAGTACTTGCACCCGTGACGTACATTGCTGGTGCCAATACCAATGCTATTACTGCAATTACAACTACTAATATACGGTACGGTCGGACCATTAAATCTTGTTTCCTCCAGATCGTTTTGCGAAGATTTGATAATTTGTGTATTCCATGTTGCCATTTTTCTTCACTCATTTCATTAATACTTTTTTCCAGATTGCATCCAGATTAAAACAAAAGGGAAATAATCCAGAAGAATCAAAAGAAATAGCTAGGAGGGGTTAAGATGAAAAGAGTAACTACTTTCATCAACAATTTTCTTTGTAGTGAATGACAAAAATAGATAGGATATCTGACTATAGTGAAGGCTAGAAGGGATAAAAGTGAAGTCACTATGTGACCTTATCTCATAAGCGAAATCGTAATGCCGATATGAATGAGGGCACATGTGCTTTGTGTGGAAAGACAATTATCAAGTGCTCCAGGATTAAACAACCTTGAATAATTCTTAAAAGAAGAATCGTATGTGACTCAATGCGTTGACCAATTAAGATAATCTTCAGCTTCTAGCCACTTTCTTAAATCATTGATGGAGTTCAGAAATTGGCTGAAAATGGAGATTGCTGGTTTTGGTAGAGTAGTCCACTGGCTTTCACAAACCAATTCCCAATGAATTTTAAAGAAGACAATACAATCAAAAAAACCCGTCTGAAAAAAAAGAAAAGCTTTTTGTTCTTATACGTCTGTTACAGTCCTTTGCTTTCCAACCAATTTCCTATTTCTAGAAATGTCATTTGATGATAATCGTTTAGATGTATAAGCAGAGATATCAAACTGTAATGATAATAATTCTTCGTTTTGCAGTTGCAATGGGGAAATTCTTCAATACATCTAATCGGAACACAGCCTTCTATTCGCTCTATTACGGTCAGTGGAATCAAATCTGCTGAAGATGCTATAGCATCATTTATCATTTTGTGTGCTTTAACATCGTAGCCGAAGTACTTTGACACTGCTGCAAGAGCACAATATTTTCCTTCTCCATCATAGAACGTGCCAAATGATTGAGGAATGCGGTTTACTTGTTGCTTAAATATAATGCTCAGTTTTGGTTGTAGCCGAGATTCTTGTTTCTGTTGTATCCTATCCATATCATTACATTGGATTTTGTTTTATTTAATCAACACTAGGTATGTGAACTATGTTTATCTGAAGTGTCTGATTTCATGGAGAGTAAAATGATAACGAGGTCACAAATAGACATCAAGCCTTATATTTGAAAAAATCCTCTGAAAAAGGGTGGTCTTTTTACTTCTCTTCTCTTAATAACGGCATCCAAATTCTGTGTGTACCTTTGGGTAACGTCTTCCACCATATCATTAGAAAATGCCAAGACATACTCATACTTTTTTCCCCAATTCTGCTCATAATAGTGAGGATGATCTAGCGAGATTGGATATTCCAAGGTTGAATCCATATGAACCCATTTTCCTTTTAGCAGAGCTTCGTTCCAACAATGATCAAGGAAATCATGTACAATCCTTGTCTCTACTTTTAATGCGTTCATGAAGGCACCAAAAAGCATCGACCATTCGCTACATCTGCCAGTTTTTGCTTCTGCAATCTTCAAGATCTGACCATGTCTAGGAAAAGAATATTCATAGCTGCATTTGTCACACCTGTGGATTTCCATTGCGCGTAGCTTCCATGAACTTCCAGACACTATTCGAACATTCATTGGTAAGTTCCAGCAACCCTTAGCCATACATCTATTACATATTGGATCTTTTGGAGTCCAACTCATAAAGTCATTTTTGAACCATCCCATTAAAGATTTGATTTTGTCGTCTTCATTTTGCCGTGTTATGTGTTCTGGTATCAACGATTTGATTTTTTCTAGAATCTGAAAATCATAGTACTGTTCGCCGATTTTCTTGTAGAGTAGGAAAGTGTTCCTGTTGATGGTTTGATTAAGGTTGCCATCTAGAGTGATACGACCTCCAAACATGTCTTTAGTATACTGATTATATGCTCAATTATGGAAAAATATATTTGTTCACAAATCTGTCAACTGTGTCGGTTGGTTGGCCAAATGTCAGTAGCCAAGATTGTAGAGCTTGTGAGCTTGTGAGCTTGTTGATAGTTCTGAAAAAGGCTGGGAGAATGCAGCACAGACTGCACTTAAAGAGGAGGCCAAGACGGCGAATAGAAGTAGAAGACATAACTGCAAAAATGGATAGCAAAACAGGAAAAATACAAGAGTTCAGAGGCGGTATTAAGTTAGTCTTTGGCGTAGAAAGAAAATATTGTAGATATATCCAATAGCCATAGGGAAATTCAAAAATAAAGACGAAAGGCAAACAACCGCTAGACAGTAAATGAAAAAGAGATTTATAGAGCAAGCTATCTCTCGACCTAATGGGTTACGGTAGAAGTTACGGCGGTGGCGGCGGTAGAGACTTTAACAGAGGCTCTACGGGCCCAAAACCAGTAGAAGTAGGTAAGGAATATGACATAGAAGTCACGGAAATCAGTAGACAGGGTGACGGTATCGCAAGAGTCCAAGGATTTGTTGTTTTTGTCAAAAATGGAAAAGTTGGACAGAAAGTTAAGGTTAAGGTTGATCAGGTAGGAAATAGGTTCGCTACAGCTACGGTTGTGAGCTAGATAAGCAATAACTGAGCCGTACATGAATAATTGGTTGGTGGTCTCATGGTTGCGGTAACCAAGACACAGTTGTTATACCTGACACAATATCGAGATTTGGAACGACAAAAACAAATGTTGTCTGACCATCAAGCTAAAAAGTATAGCTCATAACTTTCAGCTTACTTTGCGTAACCAGTCCGGCACTACTAGGCAATTGTATGGGACTGGATGATAATTATTATAGTGCAACAAAAGTATTGCATTTTTCCCAATTTCTTTACATAAGAATGTAAATAAACTAGTATCGTTCTTCTAAAATCACATTATGTCCAGAAAAATATTGACCTCCCTCTCTAGTGCTTTAGCCCTTCTTATGCTTCTCGTGACATCCGCAGCTTTTCCTAGTCCAGTGTTAGCTCAACCCCAACTATTCGGTAACAGTCATGGCGGTGCGATGACTTTTGGTTCACAGAATTTCATGAATAATATATTCAATGCATCATCAATCTCAGGTATTGTAGGTATTAGCTTGGTAAATGGAGTAAAAGTTACCGGAGAAAACCTTGGAAATAATGAGATTTCTGTAACCCTAAAACACGTAACAACAAGTAGTAATAGTAGCCTTGTACCTTCAGTTACAGTTACAGCGCTAAGATTACCTATGGATCTCAAAGGTCTAATGTCATTAGTTGCAGCTTCACGCAGTACGGGAGGTAATAGTACTAGCATGTTCATGACCAACAACTCAAATCCCATGAAGGCTATGATGGGACAAGGGTTTAGTGGAGTAGGAGCGAATGCTACAACTCAGAATAATCCGTTCAAAGCTCTTGGCTTTTTGAGCAATATTCAGATAGGAAGTAGCAGCATAGTCAATGCCGATTGGAGATTACCTCAAACCACTACAATGGGTTTCATTGGTGGCAGCAGTACGTCTACCGCTTCTTCATCTGCTGATTTCGTAATAATCACAGTAATCCCATATACAGGCAAAAATTAGCAATCTGAGTGGATAGAAAGAAGAGCGCTATCGTTACATTCAAGTAGATAATTGACAGCAGCAATGACATCCTTCTTCTTCTCGATACCATTACTTCGACCGGTCGTTGTTGTAGGACGTTTTATGATTTACCACAGGCATTTTTTAATTTAGCTTTCGCCTCTTATTCTCTGTATGTTTCTCAGCATTGAATCTTTCCAGCTCATACGTGCCTAGGTCTACAAACTTGATTCCTCCAGCAAGCATAGGATGGACACGTTTTATCTCTGTAAAAATCTTCTGACATACTCTGCGATAATCTGGATGTCCTTGCGGAATAGTTCTAAGCTCAATCATATGGCATGCCTCTCGCAAATTAAGTTTCATAAAATATGGATATTTGTATGCAAAATTAACTACATATTGTGATTCTTCAGGCATTTTCATTGAAATTATTTTATATACCTCATCACATTTATACATACAATCTTTGAAATCCTTATCGATACCCATGTCGATAATCTCGGGTGGAAGATCATATCCGTGTTTAGTAGAAAGCAGCTGTCTTTCTAAGGTAAGTATTCTATGACGATGCAGGTCACGGAATATTCCGAAATTTGTAAACATTTCAAATGTAAATTCTACCATTTCAAATGCTCTACCTGGACGGTGTCTTCTATTTGCTCGGAATTTTGTATAGGTTTGAATTATCTTATGCCTTTCTATTGGGGGTAGAGATCGAATATATCGTGCAAGACTCTCAAGAGACTGACCTTGGGCTTGCTCATATAAAATTGCAGAGCCAACTTTTATCTCAGCTTCAGCATTATCTTCAAAATTTAGAAGTTTCACAGATTGTGGTTTTTCTTCCGCCTTGAGATTTCTTGTGTGATACCTGGCAAGCTCTAAGATTGCATTCTTTGTATCTATAAGATAAGTTTGTAGAGTCTGACCATACTTATCGTTTGCTCGTCTTACAAAAGCAAAAATAACTGCATTAAGTTCTGATTGCAACTGAACTGCAAGCGACTTTATTTCAGTTAGGTCTGATGCAAACATTTTTGATAGCAAGTATTCAAATGCTCGACCATTTCCTGTGATGCCCAAATTTGTAAGAGTGGAAGCTGGCAAAAGTCCACGGAGGACATCAAGTGCTTTGGCCTTAATAGTTGAATTATATATTCGTCTTGCAGATTCAATGTCCTTGTCAAATCTCAAGTGACTATAAGCTACCTCTAGTTTTGACAACGAGTCGTAAAAAAGAAAGCGGTCGATTGGCTCAACTTCTGCAATAAACTTCTGCATTGGCTGTAAATTCTTGGCGTAAATGTCGAAAGCATGATCGCATGCCTGTGTGTATAAATCAGCATGTGGTGATGCCATGATGCGCTCTTCTTTAAAGTACTTGTATTGACCATTGACTTTCTGGTCAAATGCCACATAACGTGAAGATTTTTCAAGATATGAGAGTCCAATTCTATGATCCTCAATTTTCTTAGCAGCGATGTTTGAGATCCATTCTATTGCAATCTGTGCCTCTCCTAGTTCAGCAACAGAGTCGTCTCCATACTCTAACAATACTTTTCCATAGAATTCCTCTCCCCTGTTTGGATTTTTGGCAAATTCGTCTAGGAATATGCGTCGCATTGTCTTATCTGTCCTAGAATATCTGGACATTAATGCTCCTCTGTCTACCTGTGCGGGCGTAATTATTGCAAAAACAGATCTATCAGGGTTAGAAAAATGAGAACCTAGAATGAACTTTTCTTCTTCAGAGAAATTATCAGAGAAAATTGTGTTATAAGAGCTCATGCTGCGTAACTCATGACGCTGACTGATAAAAACTTTGCATATTTAGTTTATGTCACAGTTCATGCCGCACAATATAATCGTGAAGATACATCAATCGATGAATTGGGTTTGCATTAATCAATCAAGATACATTTGCAGGTCAAAGCATTAAGATAAAGACACTAGCCATTATCTGAACATGAACATGCATTGAACCACGCATAGAAGTTCATCCGTCCCTCTTTTTGTTTCTATCGGATAGTGATTGATACGATCTGATTTAACGATAAAGAAGGGAAACGGATCTAAAAATACACAGACAACTCACGAGGCACTTACTATGTTAACTTTGGGTGCTCATTTTTTTTAACGTGCAACGGTATTACGGCTGCACTAGCCGTCCATGAGAGATGAGGGCTAATTGTGACACTAACTCTAGATAGCTATAATGGCTATATCAAATCATGGCAAGGATTTGATCTATCTAAAGTCATGGCAAAGAAATGATCTATCAGTATTGCAGATTGTTTTACCTCATTTAGTCAAAGATGGTAGGTAGTGGTAGTGCCTGGTGTCCTTCGTATGTCACCAATGAACCACCTGCCACCTAGCCATCTATTACCATACTTTGCCAAATCCTGGCTATTGATTGGGATGCTCCACGTGGCTGTGATTGTGGTTGTGGAGTTCGTTGGCCTTCCTCCCAGAGGAATGCTCTTTCACCCTCGATTCCCTCCAAAAGGAACCCTAATTCGGCTTTGGAATTCGTTAAGATGCCTAAAATCGTCTTTTACCACCATCCTTTTCGGGCAAATTGGCCTTACTAAATAATGCAACAATTTTGACATCGTCACCATTATACGTACTTACAAAATGAATTTGCATGAGCGAACTCAAGCTCGAATTCGTGGGTAAACAAGTCAAGGATATGTATGGTACATTCATGGGAAAAGTGGTTGGTATAATAACAGATACTGATGGTTCAATTGAATCTGTCGGTGTAGATTGCGGTTCTGCAGGTTTAAAACAGCTACCGTATGAACAGCTATTAGTTCAAGGAGATTATGTAATCTATATTCCCAGGTGGAGATTGGACGCTCAAAAGCTATTGAGGCAGAAAAACCTTACTCTGCAACGAATAAAGGGACTACAGGATATCGTTGCAGAAAATGATTTGATGAAGGACGATGCTGAACTGGTTTACCTGAAATACGAAAAGAGGCTCAATGATCTTGGTGAGATTGAAAAATCTGTTAATGAGAAATTGCAAGCAAGATTGAATGAATTGGATACAGAAAACAGAAGCATCAAAACGGTATTGTTTGATGCGAAGTTACAGTTCAGAAGCAATGAGATAACAGAGGAGGCATATCACCAAATTAGTACGCACACCAATGAACTAATAGAGCATATTACTATCGAAAAGTCTGAAATCAATAATGTTAAGATGAGGCTCACACAACAAACGTTAGAAAATATTGCTTTAACGCCAAGACTACCTACTACTATGTCCACATCGAATACAAAAGCAGCTACTGGAGAATCATCTCCACAGCAACTAGAATCTACACCAACTATATCAACTCCACAGCTCGCAAATGCGGATGCTACTGAATATAGTCCAACTGATAATCCCGCAATTGAAAATTCTAGTGAGGGTAAAATAATAACGAAAGCTACTAAACGTGAATCAGATTCAGACGCAAGTTGGCTGAACCAGGTAATTCAAAACGACTAAATTTTCAATGGCAAAGCCCTATGCAAACAAGAAAAAGAGAAAAATATAAGAAAAAAGGTATTATTTATCCTATTTTCCTTGGCTTGTTGAAGTCTGCAAAAGTTCGCCTATTTCGTTGTGCATCTTTAGGAAGTTTAAACCCTTCTCCGTAGTCTTGTATGTCTGGGACCCCTCCAAGTACTCCAACAAAGTGTTTTCGATGAGTACTGAAAGATATTCCCTTAGCTGTGCATAGCTAAGAAAGGCCTTATACATGATTTTTGTTTTTGTAGCCCCGCCGTTTGCTGCCTCTAGGATCATCGCTACTATTTCTGTTCTACTTCTGTATTTCACAATTAAAATACACTGGATTTGTTTATTTTAATATATTGACACATTTTGTAATAACAAGGTTCCGGATAAGCATTACATTTTTTTCTGTGAAATCTTAAGAATACCAATAAAGACGCAGTTCTACTATATAAGCTGTGCTAGATCACGATGGTCTAGAGAATGTTTTACGTACAAGTGTATCCATCCAAACACTTTAAGAATTGTTTACACTTTCCTTATCACAGATGACTAATCAAAATTTTATCGATTTATCTAGGATATATGAAGAGAGTGAAAAAGTCAAAGTAAGCTTACAGGGAAAAAAACTAGATAAAATGAGAAGTCAAGCTTTGGAAAACCCTGAGCAATTCTGGGGAGAGCAAGCGAAAAATCTCATTTGGTTTAAACAGTGGGACAAAGTATTAGACTCGAACGCCCATCCATTCTACAAATGGTTCGTCGGTGGTGCATTAAATGCATCTGTCAATTGTCTTGATAGACACGTAGATTCTGATTTAAAAAACAAGGCTGCCATAATCTGGGAAGCTGAAAATAAGGAAAGCAGATCATTTACCTATTCTCAACTATATCGTTCTGTTAACAAGTTTGCCAGTGCCCTAAAAAGTCTCGGAGTCAAGAAAGGTGACCGTGTTACAATTTATCTTCCTATGGTGCCAGAACTTCCAATTGCTATGTTGGCATGTGCAAGAATTGGGGCAATACATACCGTTGTGTTCTCTGGCTTCAGCTCGCAGGCATTATCCGATAGAGTAAATGACTCAAATTCGAGAGTGGTGATAACTGCCGATGGAGGTTTTAGAAGGGGAAAACTTGTTGAATTGAAAAAAGTTGTAGACGAAGCGATTCCTCTTTCTTCTTCAATCGAACATGTTGTGGTCTTGAAGAGAGCATTAAATAACATTACGATGGGCCCCAAAGATGTATGGTGGCACGAGATAATTGAAGATGCACGACCATATTGTGAGCCAGAAATTATAGAGAGTACGCACCCGTTGTATATTCTATATACGTCCGGTACGACAGGCAAGCCTAAAGGCGTCGTACACAGCACTGGTGGCTATTTGACCCATCTATACGCAACAGCTAAATGGGTTTTTGATTTTACAAACAAAGACATTTTCTTTTGTACTGCTGATATTGGATGGGTAACAGGTCATAGCTACATCGTTTATGCGCCGCTAATGCATGGTGCTACCCAGATAATGTATGAAGGAGCGCCAGATTATCCGAAACCTGATAGATATTGGGACATAGTTGAAAAGCACGGAGCCACAATTCTATATACCACTCCTACTGCTCTTCGAATGTATATTAAATTCGGAAATAGTATTCCTAATTCTTTTGACTTATCCTCACTACGTCTATTGGGTACCGTTGGTGAGCCGATTAATCCAGAGGTATGGATGTGGTATTTTAGAACTATTGGAAAGGAAAATTGTCCTATCGTTGATACCTGGTGGCAAACTGAAACAGGTGGCATCATGATAAGTGCGTGTACTGGCATTGAAATCGTGCCAATGAAACCCGGTTCTGGTACCTTTTCCTTGCCCGGAATAGATGCAGTCGTTGTAGATGAGAACGGAAAACCAGTAACCCCAGACAAAAAAGGATACTTGGTAATTAGAAAACCATGGCCAGGAATGCTGATGACACTTTGGAGAGATGATGAAAAATACCAGAACACTTACTGGAGAAAATTCGACAACATATACTTTACTGGCGACTACGCACTTTATGATACCGATGGATATCTTTGGTTGCTAGGCAGATCGGATGATGTACTTAAGATAGCAGGACACAGGTTGGGTACAATGGAGTTGGAAAGTGCGTTTGTCTCACACCGAGCAATTGCAGAGGCAGCAGTGACTAGTAGACCAGATGAGAAAAAAGGAGAATCGATAATTGCATTTCTGGTATTGCGTACAGAATTCGCCGCAGTATCTGAACAACAGTTACGAAATGAACTTGTTAATCATATTAGAGAGACAGTAGGACCAATTGCAACACCTGGTGAAATTTATTTTGTCAATAAGCTTCCAAAAACTAGAAGCGGAAAAATAATGCGTAGATTACTGAAATCGATATCAAGCGGGTCATCGACAATAGGCGATGTAAGTACATTGGAGGATGGAACATCAATAGAAGAAGTAAGGCAAGCTTATGATGATTTGCATAAAGCGATTGGTTAACTGAGCAGTAGGAGGCTGGCTTATTATTATTATTATTGTAACTACTCATTTGGTTAATAGTACAGTTTGAATTTTAGATGTCATCGTCGCAGGCTACAATCATCTGCATGATAAACGTAAGATAAAAAGGTAGTTATTTACCAACTTTTTGGCTGATTAACCTCTTTATATTTATAGTCATTTATTACTAAATTATTTTTTGCTCATCTAATGGATAAAGATAAACATTGGCTTTTTCATCTCCAATTTCATTAGAATGTATCAATATGGTTCCTTCTACTTCATTTTCATCTAAACCAATTCCTTTCTTCCCTAGTATCGAACTAGGATCTATCTCATTAGGTATTAGGCCATTCCCTGGATATGGTTCTAATGTTACTCTTTCTTCACCTAAAAGTCCTGCATCCCTAACTCCATTAGACATAATTCTGCCTCCATCATTTAACATGATATCTACACTGTATTTCTTTCTTAAAGTCAACATAGCTTTATAAATAATAAATTCTTCTCCAGTTATAATATAGCTTACGAGATCGGATTCAGGTATTGTCTTGACAGCATAGTCATATCCACTTTGAGATGTTACAAATATTACCTTTATTTTGTTATTTGGATTAAGAACAGCTATCTCATTTTTCTTATATTCTTCCAATAAGTTCGTTCGTTTGAAGGTTTTATCAGAGCGAGCTATTACAATATAGTAAAAATTCTTTGACCTTTTTTTAATTAGTTCTAGTTTAAGTAAATCCTCATAAATATCTAGATTAGATTCTTTAAAGTTATTCCCAAAGAACTGCCAATTCCATATTTGGTTCTTGTTTGCCATTAAATTAACTGCACTGACCATTATTGCCTTGTATCCTATCAATATTCTATTAATCGAAGCAAAAGCATTGTCACCGGATTTTCTCTTACCTCCAGACAATTGCACCACGCCTCCAGCAGTCTTACCTGGAATTTTGTAAATGTACGAATCGTCAGGAGCTTTTGTGTTTGCTGCAATATAGCTTGTTGCCTGGTAAGGAACTTTCATTCTATTAATATAATCATCGGATGCACCTATCACGATTCTTGGCAGCATTTTTCCGAGGGATTCTAAGTCAAAGTCGTTGGTTGGAGATATACTCTGAATTCCTCTTCTTATGAAATGATCTAATTGATTTTGTGTAATCTTCTTGTTGTCAGCAAGCGACTTCAAGCTCTCTAGATACTCATATTCAAAGCTCTTATTCTGCATAATTAATTTTATAATGACTACAATACTCCCTATAAATAAAAGGGGGATTTGTACTTGTTCTAACTAATCCAGTTACACCTCCGAATCGAAGTCCGGCCTCTTTTTCCAGAGCTTTTCCAACAGCCGTTCAAAATTATCTCAATTTACAGGTGTGGATGACCAAAAATACTAAACATTAAAAATTTCCTTGTTCCTTTCTATGTATGGTATTACTTTGTTTTCAATAATAGATTTAGCATCCGAACCTACATCGAAGGACAATAGTAGATAGAATTTGCTTTCATAATCACTATTGCTACTGAGTAAAATTGGTACTGTTGCACGAATCAGCCTTTCGTATTTCCCTATCGAATACTGTAGTCTACCTGTATTTGTTTCAAAGTCTTGCCGGGTTGCAGCACGAAGAACGGCTTGTATGGCATATTGTGAAGTCTCATCCTTTGTCATCAACGGAACTAAGCCCTGTCTATATGTTGTTGCTTCTAGATTACCCATCTTGTTTGCTATGCCTGCGAACCTGATGAACTCGTCTATATCTAGTATTTGTTTGCATAAGTCAGAAAGAATCTGTTCGGACAATGTGTATGTGTATGTCTCCCTATTCTAAAGAAGCTATTTGCAGTTATTTGTATTTCTCTTAGACGGGCCTGTCTTGAGTAAACTCAAGCATACAAATTGTGATGAAGATGTGCAAAAAATACTAAGTGATATCTGCTTCAACAGGCCCGTGGAGTCTTCAGTGATACAGTAGCGAAGCTTACCATGCCAAAACCTTATGTCTGAAGCAGTCGTCACACATCCAAACACTGTTAACATATTAACCAACATTTCCTTGGCCTCACTTCTCAAACTCCTGCGAATCAGCTACGTGCGATCCACATTTCACGCATCTGGGCAATAAATCGACCATGCAGAGTATAATTGTCAAATGTATTATTATGATTTACATGATAAAAACTGTTCAGACCTTAAGTTGCTCTCACATTCTCGATGCCGATGATTTCCTAGCTTAGTTCGTTAGAAGCAGCTTCAAGACACATTATATCTCGTGGAATGGAAGGTTTTGATTATGAAAAGGCATATCCTTGATTGAGTCATCCATCACAAAATATGTTGCATTATAACGACACACATGCAAAAAAGTGTAACAACGTATTTTTTCAATACCACCATAACCAGTAAATACAACCATTACCATATAATACAATGAAGATATGTCTACTTCAGACCCTTCATCTAATCTGACCGATGGTTATATATGTAAAATATGTGGGCTTACTTTCTTAACCCTACAATCTCTCGCAGCACATATAGATTCTGAACATCCAGAGGCAGAACAACCTGAGGTACTGTAAATGAACTTAACAAGAAAACATCGGAATGAATGAAATGTAACTTCGAGTCATTAGCAATTAACCTTGAACATATACAATCTTCTCCTACTGTTCGTCATAATGTAATCTTCACATTTCTTCTACTTTTCACCAGAACACTGGTGGCAATGATAATCATTCTTCTAATTCCTTGAATATCATTCTTCTAATTCCTCGATGAGATCTTTTAATATATGATTATTGTCCAATAAGTATAATGGTCTTATGTTTCATTACCGTATGGCATATGAACAGAATTAATTGAATCAATAATCGAACGAAACCGATAAAAGTGAACGATCAGCGAATCGCTTCACTGAAGTTTAGATTAAAATATGAACATGTATCATACAGTATGTCACAATTTGGATACAATACGTCCTTATAGCCGCTTAACCTTTTATCATACCACTTGAAAACAATACCAAGACGACTAGTACGCTACAACGTAAACAATAACTATGGCCAATATTTAATTAAAATTCCGTCACATACTGTAAAACCCTTGAAATATTCCTGCGAGAAATGTGACAATACGTTTAGTGCATGGAAGTATTTATACACGCACAAGGTTGAGTGCCATTCATATTAATCTAAAATGAATACGTAAGGAAAGTTGAGAAGTTGCAAATCTCCCTTGATTATCTGCTGTAGGCATTCTTATCTTATCTTATTGAAATGTCAGTTTTACCTTACTTTAATGTACATATTCTAATGCGAACCGCACCAGTCACCCCAATAGTTAAGTTCTACCGGTTGCTCATCTGAGAGCCAGTTATAAGCCAATTGCTGCGCCGTCATATCCAAAGAGCGTACGACATTTGCAGCAATGAATTGGCATGTGATTACATGTATCTCTTAACTTTGCGGCTGGGTAAGAGCAGATTTTATTGACTTCTAGTTCAAAAAATTTCTTTCGGTATTCGGTACGATTTATTGATAGATTAGACATACTGATAATATCCTATCTACTAAACAACCTGTAAAATCAACAAATTTGCTGCATGCTGCATCCTCTATTCTATAGTCTACTCCTCTCTTCTATTCTATAGTCTATAGAACCATGATTCTCTACCCTACTTTATTATGAGGCTAGCCAGAACTATAGTATGCCTTCAAATAAATTTTTTTAGTAAAGGACAATTATCAGGAATGAAATGAAATGAAATGAAATGAAATGAAATGAAATGAAATGAAATGAAATGAAATGAAATGAAATGAAGTGAAGTGAAATGAAATG
>Ga0193728_1000817_pt1 | contig 15471 bp, 14 predicted proteins | sample U1c1metaG_FD_143037 | JGI IMG/M metagenome (GOLD analysis project Ga0193728, IMG submission 143037) | Soil microbial communities from a riparian zone of the East river system, Colorado, United States - U1c1 | ecosystem: Environmental > Terrestrial > Soil > Riparian zone | place: USA: East River...
GTCGTCGGCGTCGCCAGCACATCCACCTTTCCGCCCGGAAGCGTCCGCGCGATGTTGCGGATCAGCGAGGTCGCCATGATCATGTCTCCGATCCGCTCGTAGCGGATGACGAGAACGCGAAATCCAGGACTCGCTGGAGATGGGAGCGCGACCTCACTTGGGCCCGGAAGGAGTGCACCCAACAGGCGCATCCAGAGTCCGCGCCACGCGATTTCAACCTTTCTGAGATCCACCGGTCAGTGGCAGCTCGAGGAGCTTCCGTGAAGGTTGCGGATCGCGGGTGTGATAAAGCTGGATTGCTTTTAGCACGAACGGCTCGGGAATCCGGGTCTTGAGCAGCTCACGAATAGACTTCGCATCGAGAGATTGATAAAGGCTCAGTGTAGCGTGTGGGCTAAAAGTGTACCGCGCGCGCGTGAAGGGCAGTCCGCTCGCGACGATGCGGTCGTGAAGGATTCTGAGCGGGCCATGCGAATCGACAGGCAGAACGAGGATATTCGTCTGCATGAACCGTTGCGCGGCCTGAAACGAGAGCGTTATGGGCGCCGTATCCCGCGTAATCGGTTCCAGCTTCTCTCGCATCTCTTCGACAGTCGTCGACGGCGGGATGGGCCCCGCGCCCGATGACCCGGCAAGGGTCAGGTGCGGTGGCTTATATCGGGACAGCTTTGGGTCGTAGCGCTCGTTGATCGCGCGGACCTGTTCCGCGATCTCCGGCGGTAGCTCTGCCAGAATGAAGATTCCATTCAGCGCCAAGCATTACTCGCGATTAAGGCGCCGACGAACATCAGAACTGAATGGAGAAGAGCACCGGACTGAATTGAATCGGCGCTGACGTCTTCCCCTTTATCAACTTCTGATCGATGCGGTTGCCGGGATGAGAGTGAGTGTACTTCACGACTTTGATTCCGACGAGCGTGCCAAGCGCCGCCCCCGCCATCACGTCACTTGCCCAATGCTGGTTGTTGTAGATGCGTGACAGACCCACCAGTGACGCGCCTCCGTAGAACACGGTCCCCACGTACCAGGCTGAACTTGGGTGCCAGAACTGCACCTCACGAGTCAGCGTTGAAGCGAACGCAAAGGCTGTGATCGTATGGCCCGAGGGAAATGAGCGGAACTTGTCGTCCTGAAAGCCTCTCCACAGCTGGAAGCTGTACGGATTCTTGGTATCGACGAATGGGCGTTGTCTTCCAGCCAGAAGCTTTATCCCACCGCCAAGAATATCAGCCAACAGGATCGATTCGACGCTATGCAGTCCGAGGGATTGGATCCGCCGGTTGCGATCCGCGCGACCGATCAGGTACACAACAGTACCCGTGGCGAAGGATCCTGGATCGCCCAGCAAACGGAAGCCTGTCGCCGCTCTGCCGAGCATCTTACGTGACTGCTTTACCGAATCCTGGGCCCAGGTGGCGACTTCCAGGTCCAGCGGCGCGACTGCCACTGTCCCAATGATGAAGGCGCCCAACAACAGCGCATCTTTGCCGACAAAGAGCGGCGTTTTCTTGTTGATTGTGTCTTGCACCTGCGCTTGCGCAGTACTGGCAAGCATTGCCGAAAATAGTGCCGAAACCAGCACGGCACGAATTGCTCTCGAGATCAAGTACGTCTCCTCGTCGAAACGTTAGTCAAACGCTGATCTCGTAGCCCAAATGCAAATCTCTTACCCCTTGTCAATCATGCCTCCAATCGCGATATCACTCGAATGCTGAAAATCGACCTCACCGGCAAGCGCGCGCTCGTTGCGGGGGTCGCGGACGACGCAGGATTCGGGTTCGCGATCGCCAAATCCCTCGCCGAAGCAGGCGCCAGCGTGTCAGTTGGGACCTGGCCACCCGCTCTCAACATATTCATGAATCTGTTGGAGCGCGGGAAGATGGACGAGTCGCGAATGTTATCCAGCGGACAGCTTCTCGAATTCGAGAAGGTTTATCCGCTCGACGCCGCGTACGATACTCTAGCCGACGCGCCTGAAGACATCCGGACCAACAAGCGCTACAAGGAAACCGGGGATTTCAGCATCGAGGGAATGACCCGCCGAATCGAATCGGATTTCGGGCGCGATTCGCTCGACATCGTGATTCACTCGCTCGCGAATGGTCCCGAAGTGAGAAAGCCGTTGCTGGAGACAAGCCGCTCCGGCTACCTGACAGCAGTCAGTGTCAGCGCGTATTCCCTGATCTCCATGGTGTCCCGTCTCGGCCCGCTGATGCGAAAAGGAGGATCATTTCTTTCGCTGACATATCTCGCCAGCGAGCGCGTAATTCCGGGTTATGGCGGCGGCATGTCATCAGCGAAGGCAGCGCTCGAGAGCGACACCCGCGTACTGGCGTTCGAGGCTGGCCGCAAATACGGAGTTCGCGTCAACGCCATCTCGGCCGGCCCGTTGGCGTCGCGCGCGGCTAGTGCGATCGGCATTATCGAAAAGATGGTGGCGTACTGCGCGGTGAACTCGCCACTGACCGAGCCGTTGCAGGCGGAAGAAGTTGGGAACGCCGCGGCCTTCCTATCGAGCCCGCTGGGTGCCGGCATCACCGGCACCGTGGTCTACGTGGACAAGGGATATCACTCGATGGGGATGGCACTTCAGAACGCGCCTTCTCAACCTTGAGCACAAGTAGCGCTTCGTTACGCGCGTCCCCTCGAGCCTGACGCCGAGCTCAGGGTTTTTTCTTCGCTGCTTCCGGTGCTCTTTCCCGCTCAATTTGGCTTTTTACTTGTTGAAGCCGCGCTGGTGACATGCGGCCGGAGAGCTTCATCACGTTGCGTGTGACTGGATCCGCCCAACTGATCGTGGTTACGCCATTTGACACCTGCACATTTCCTGTTTTTGACGTGAGCGCGTTTCCTGTTTGTGTCCGAGCCGCTTGTGCAAGCGCCGGTGAGGGCACACCCGCCGCTGCACCTTGAGAATCTGACGCGGTGACGGCGGGGGCAACGGCGCCCTTCGCGGCCTGAGTGGTTACCGACTTTTCCGTCGGTTGGGCGGCGGTTCGCGTTGCTGACAGTCCCGTGACGACCACGCTCTCCAGCTGCGCACCCACTATCTCGGTGAGCGTGACGGTGTCACCCGGCGCAACTTCGTACAGCGTAGTCTTTGCGCCGATTTGCCTGGCTATACTGACAATCTTGAGCGCCTGCGTTTCGCTCGCGGCATCCAGCGCAGCGACGCTACCCGCCGCTGGCACAAGTGCTCTGGGTGTCGGCGCTTTAACGGTATAGCCTGAGCGACCCGCCACATTCCCGCTGAGAGCCGCTCCCGCGTTGACCTGTGGGCGGGATTCCGGAGGCGTTGCCGATAACGTTACTGGCGGACCGGCTGGCGTCGGCGCGTTACCCGTTGCAGTCGACATGTCGGCTGCTCCCATCTTCGCCGCTGCCTTACCCGTAAAGACATTTTGCGCGCTACCGCCCGCTTCCGACCGTGGGGGATTTCCTGACGACTTTATTGGAGCCGCAGCTTTAGCCGTCGGCCTTGTTGCCTCAACATTATTGGAGGCTGATGATGCGACCGCACTGCTGCTATCGGACGCGTGTGGTGCAACCGCCGCGACCGCTTCAGACCCTCTGTCACGGTGATTCTCAACAGAAAACGGCGCTTCTCGTCCGCCGCTTTTAAGCACCGCAAACGTGCCGCCCGCAACGACCAGCAGCGTCGCCGCCACGCGCCACACGATCGGATCGATGCGCTTTTTCGGCGCCGTCGCCGGTATGACCCCGCGCGGGGCATTGTCGAGCGCAGTCAGAATCCGTGACGCCGCTGCTATGAAGCCACGAGCCTCCGCCACAGCGACCGCGCACTCCGGACAATCTCTTACGTGCGCTTCCACGCGCGCGGCTTCATCGGCGCTCAGCGCGCCATCCAGCCACGAATGAATCATTCCTTCGTCAGGATGCTGCATTCTTCTCTCTCTCTTCTCGACTCTTCTGCAAAGCCTCGTAACTCTCCACCAGACGGCGACGCGCACGCGATAACGTGGTCCCCACCGACCCTGGCGACAGCTGCAACGCTTCAGCGATCTCGTTGTAATCCAATCCCTCTTCCCTCATCAAGAGCGCGAGTCGGTCCCTCTCGGCGAGGGCATCTATTGCCTTGCGCGCCATCGCTGCTTCCTGAGCGCGCTCGATCGTCGTCTCCTCCGGCTCGACCATTTCATCGCGCTCTTCTTCCGCCAGCAGCGCCAGATGCTTTCGACGTCTCATGTCCTTCCTCGCCTCGTCCCTCACGAGATTGGTCGCCACCGCGAACAGCCAGGCTCGCTCGTTCTGTATCGAAGTCTGCCTCAATGCGCGGACGAACGTCTCCTGCGCAACCTCTTCCGCCCAGTCACGATCTCCGAGCCGCCGAGTCAGGTATCGCACCAGCGCGGCGTTGTAAGTTCGGAAGAGGCGTTCGACGTCCGTCACTCTGTTACCAGTTATTCCTTATCAAGGCTACGTCGCGGTCCGTGAGCTTCTCTACCCCAATCGGTGTCAGCTCGATCGCCATGTTGCGGCCGGCAACTATCGCGCGCTCACCAACCGAGAATGGCTCACGTAGATCAGGCAGTATCTCCGTCAGCTTGAAGTAAGCGTCCGAGAACGGCTTCACCCGCAGCACTGAGCCTGTTTGTTTGTAGCGAACGTCGGTCCACACGCCGTCACGCAATACGAAGGTCACGTTGCCGGCACGGGTCACTTTACCGGAGCTGCCGCCGGAGAAATCACCCATGCTCACCGCCGCGTCTGCCGCCGAAAGATTGGTCGCAGAGCGCTGCGCGGATGCGGATTTTGCTGCCTCGAATTGAACCGCTGCCGGAGCACGTGCAGCTGTCGCGCCGGTCACCACGACGTTATCGAGCTGCCTTCCTCCTCCCACCATCGGACGGTTCATGCCTGGCTCGACGACCAGATAAGACGAGAACTCGGTCGGAATGCCGAACCGATCTCCCAAATCACGGATCTCGTCGTCGATCTCCTGCGATCCGCCATGCTTCCTCTTTTCGGCGCTCAGGTATCCGACGCGCTGCGTCGCCCACAGACGCGCGACAAAGGGATTCTCACGCGAGCGGTCTGGGAAATTGACTCGAGTGCTCCAGCTCACCGGACCATTGGTCGTCTGACCGTCAAAGCGCAGGACAGCGTCGCCGCTCCCGTCGTAGCGCGCGAGTAACACGAGATCCTCGCCCGCAAATATGTCTACCGGTCCCGATGGGTGCATCTTGAGAAGGCGCACTCCATCGGCGTGAACACGCACGTCGGTCACGAGCGGGCTCGTCAGACGACTCGCGACGATTCCTACCGCGCGTTCAACCGATTCCTCCGGCCGTACGAAGCTGGCGGTCCCTCTTCCTTCGAGCGCCAGCTGCTCGATCAACGAAACATTGAGATCCGCGCCAACGCCGAAGGTGAACAACCTGCGTGATCCCCGCTGCTTCGCGACGTTCGACCCGATCACGGATGCGTCGCGCTCCCCTACCGTAGGCTGCCCATCTGTAAGGAACAGAATGATCGGCAGTCTTCCGGCCTGAACGGGCGTGGACAACGCCTCGTCGAGGGCGCCCGAGATGTTGGTCGAGCCCTGGGCCTCCAGCTGATCGAGATACCGCTCGGCCGCTCGGAGGTTATCACGGGTGGCTGACGAATAACCGTCGCGGAACGTGCGCACATCGCTCGAGAAGTCGATCAGTCGGAACCGATCCATGGGCGACAGCGTGCCCAGCAACTGCTTGCCGGCTGCACGTGCCTGTTCGATTTTCGGGCCGCTCATCGAGCCGGAGACATCGATCACGAAGGTTACGTCCCGTGGTACCGGACGTGGCCGGACCGCGGGTGGCGACAGCGTGATCAACGCAAACCCATCGCCGTTGCCGGGCGCATTCGCCAGCAATGAGATCGCGGCGCTAGTCGAGCGACGGATCGGGATAAGGAGCGTGACCTCTCCACGCGCGTCCCTCACCTCGACCCGTCGCGTCGACCCGCGATAGCTGGACGCGAACGAAGCATCACCATGGTTCGAATCGTCCGATCCATAACGTTGCTCGAAGATCGAGTGCGTCGGAGAATAGGCCGTTCCATACATCGGATCGTTGGGATAGGTGAGCACGAATGACGTTCGTCCCTCCGGCTCCTGATTCAGCCGCTGCTGATTCGTCCTCATCCCGCGGAAATAATCGACGCGCAGCGCATCCCCTTCACGCGGCGCGACTGTCTGAAAGCGCACCACGACTTTCTTTTGCTCGCCTGGCGCGATTGGAAAGATTCTGGCTCGCAGGAGTCCGTATCCCATCCACTCCAGCAGCGCGGGGTCACGCTGGCGGCGAACGATTTCCTCGTAGATCTGGCGCGCCCGATCCGCGCTCATGGTCTCACCGGCTACCATCTCGCCGTTGATCGAGAGCTTCAGATCCTGGAACGCCGCACCCTTTGGCAGCGGAAACATGAAGTCCGCCTCGCCAATCCTGCTTCCACGATTGACGAAAGTCTCGGTGATCTCGTAGCGCAGAACGCGATCGGCAAGATCGACGCGCACGTCGCTGCTCTGTCGGTAGACGTCGGGCGACGAAATGCCACACGCCGGCATCGCGCAGACACGGCCACGGGCGCGGTGGACCCTCGATGATCTGCGCCGAAGCCAGCGCGGGAATGCCGAAAACGAGTGCGAGAATGAATGAGCGCATGAGACACCAGTAGAAGAAGGTTCTACTGTGGGACGTGCACCAATCCGCTCCTTGCACAGCAACGGATGTCTTGCTGCCTTGGGGGTAGTTGTGCCCCGCTAGCGGCGGTTAACTACGCCTGGGACGCTTCTTCCGCCGCTTCTGAAGATGCCGCCGTTCGTCCACCCTCACTGCGAGCAACCGGCGATCGGCTCGAACCATCGTGTCTTCAAAGGCCTCTCCCTTCGTGCGCGCTGCCCATCCCATCGAAAACGGGACCGGCGCTGACGTCGCCGCGGCGGTGCGTAGTCGGGCCACCACCTTTTCGGTTTGTTCCGCGCCGGCATCGCTCAGCACCACCAGGAATTCGTCTCCGCCGACACGCACCACTGCTTCTTCGGCCCGAACGTGGCGCATGAGAAAGCGCGCCATCCTCACCAGCATGCCATCACCTTCGGCGTGGCCGTTCTTGTCGTTGTACTGCTTGAAGTGGTCGATGTCGAGATAAATGCAGCCCCATTCCCCTTTCGGCTGCGCTGCAAATTGGCGCACGAGTGTGTTCAGGTGCCGTCGGTTGTAGCAACCGGTTAGTGGATCGCGGATACTCAGCTCCATGAGCTGCGTCTGCAATTCCTTGCGGTTGGTGATATCGACCAGAATTCCGTGACAGAATTTCTCGCCCGATTTGGGATCCACCGAAAGAAACGCGCTGTCGACGACCGTTCGCGTCTCCCCGTCGCGACGCGTGAGCTGGAATTCCACATCTCGAACCGTCCCCTCTCGCTCGAGTTGCGCCATCTCGCGCTCTCGTATCTCGGGTTTCACGAAATCAGTGGTGTGGTACCCTTTCAAGTCCTCGAGCGAATCGACACCGATCATCTCGAGGAATGCCGGGTTGGCGTCGATGATCTCACCATCGAAAGTCGTGATGTAAATTCCTTCCTTGAGGCGCAGCGCGAGCTCGTTGAGCGTCTTCGGGTCGCTCAGGCTTCGAAATCGCTTCTGTTTCCTTGGCTTTCTGGAGCGATGAAGACTGCCCAAATGAATGCCTCGGCAAACGGCATGTCCGTTGCCCGAACTGAAGAGGAAAGTGTGAAAGTATTATGGCACCGGGCAGAGAGCGGGGACAGAGTGCTCGCGCGACGAAACACAGCTAAGGAAGAATCGAGACGATGAGCTTTCGAACCGCCGGCATTCATCACGTCACAGGTATCGCGAGCGACCCGCAAAGAAACCTCGATTTCTATGCCGGTATCCTCGGATTGCGCCTGGTAAAGCGTACCGTGAATTTCGACGATCCGACCACCTATCACTTCTACTTCGGCGATGAATCGGGAAATCCCGGAAGTATTCTGACCTTTTTTCCCTGGCCCGAGGCGCGTCGGGGAAGGCAGGGCGGTGGTCAGGTTGCCGTCACGTCATTCTCGATTCTTCCGAGCTCGGTCGGCTTCTGGATCGAGCGACTCATCAAAAAGAGAGTGGAGTTCGAGCAGCCCGTTGCTCGCTATGAGGACGAGCGCGTCATCGCGTTCAAGGACCACGAAGGGTTCATGGGAGAGTTGGTCGCGCATCCCGCCGCTGCCGGCCACACCGGTTGGTCTGGCGGTGGAGTTCCCGCCGAGCACGCCATCAGGAGTATGCATTCGGTCACGCTCTGGCTCGATGCCAACGAGCTCACCGGTCAGCTCCTCACCAACACGCTCGGTTTCAAGCTCGTGCGCGAGCAGGGAAGCATTTTTCGCTACGCCAGCGGCGACGGGGGACCCGGGACGATCGTCGACCTCCGTTGCGTGCCCGGCATCTGGGGCGGTGTGATTGGGGCAGGAACGGTTCACCACGTGGCGTTCCGCTGCACCAACGAAGCCGAGCAGATGGAGGTTCGCACCGAGCTGACTTCGCTCGGCTACAACGTCACGCCACAGCTGGACCGCGACTACTTCAAATCGATTTATTTCCGCGAGCCGGGAGGAGTGCTGTTCGAGATCGCGACCGACGGTCCGGGATTCGCCGTTGACGAACGCGCCGATGCATTGGGCCAGTCGCTCAAGCTTCCCGGCTGGCTCGAGCCCCGAAGATTCGAAATCGAGGCACTCCTTCCGAACATCCACACCCCGCTTGAGCTCCACGGCCCCAATGCATGACTGAAGATCTCGGATTCATTCACCGATTCGTTCCATCCGAAGATCCCTCGCACAGCGAGACGCTCATCGTTCTGCACGGCACGGGTGGAGACGAAAACGATCTCATTGGCATCGGTCAGGCGATCGCTCCGGGCGCAGCGATTCTGAGTCCGCGAGGAAATGTTCTGGAGGCGGGAGCGCCGCGATTTTTCAGACGCCTGGCAGAAGGCGTCTTCGACCCGAAGGAAGTGCACTCCCGCGGGGAGGAGTTGGCGCGGTTCATTCGTGCTGCGGTCGTCACGTATCGCTTAGATGCCACTCGTCTTTTTGCACTTGGCTTCTCCAACGGCGCCAACATCGCATCGACGGTGATGCTCATCGAGCCTGGAATCCTGCAGGGCGCGATTCTGCTCCGCCCTATGCTTGTCTACGAGCCGGCCGAGAAAAGCGATCTTACGGGCTCGGCGGTTTTCATTTCTGCCGGTCGCATGGATCCCATTGTTCCCACGGCCAGTGTCGAGCGATTGGTCGAGCTGTTCGAATCAGCGCACGCCGAAGTGACGCTGAAATGGCAGCTGGCAGGCCACAACCTTGTCCCAGGCGAAGTGCGCGAAGCGGCCGAGTGGCTCGCACTGCAGCGCACACGCGTATGAGCTAGTTTCAGATGAGAAACCCCTTCGCGCCCCGTCACTAATGTCTCAGCCAACCGACACCGCGACCGCGCCCCGGTCAGCCCCTTCGCCAGCTTCACCTCCGGCCCAATCGCTGGAGGATCTCTGCATCAATGCGATCCGTGTTCTCGCAATGGACGCGGTACAGAAAGCGGACTCCGGCCATCCCGGCACTCCGATGGCGCTCGCTCCGCTCGCTTACGTGCTCTGGACCCGGCACCTCCGCTACAATCCGGACGATCCCAAGTGGCTCAATCGTGATCGGTTTGTCCTGTCAGCAGGACACGCGTCGATGTTGTTGTACAGCGCGCTCTATTTGACCGGGTACGACCTGTCTCTCGACGACATCAAGCAGTTCCGCCAGTGGGAGAGCAAGACACCCGGACATCCCGAGCTCGGATACACACCAGGTGTCGAGACGACGACCGGTCCGCTCGGTCAGGGGATCGGCAACTCGGTGGGAATGGCGGTGGCCGAGGCGCACATGGGCGCCGTGTTCAATCGCGACCAGAAGATCATCGATCACAACATCTACTTCATCGCCAGCGATGGCGACATGATGGAAGGCGTGTCCCACGAGTCCGCATCATTCGCGGGACACGCCAAACTCGGAAAACTGATCGGCTTCTACGACGACAACCACATCACGATCGAAGGCGACACGGCGCTCACCTTCAGCGACGACACCGGAGCTCGGTTCGAGGCGTACGGCTGGCACGTTCAGCACGTGGCCGACGTCAACGATCTCGCAGCGCTCGATCGTGCGATTGATGCGGCGAAGACCGAAACATCGAGGCCATCGTTGATCGTCGTTCGTTCGCACATCGGGTACGGCAGTCCGAACAAGCATGACACGGCAGAGGCGCACGGATCCGCGCTTGGAGACGCCGAGATAACTCTCACCAAACAGGCACTCGGCTATCCATCACTGGAACCGTTCTGGGTCTCGCCGGATGCTCTGCGCTACTGGCGAGATGCCGCGAAAGAACGGGCAAAAGCGGAGAATGATTGGAACGAGATCTACGAGGCGTGGAAGTCCGCGAATTCCGGCCTGGCGAAGGAGTTGGAGCGCAGGCTTCGCGGTGATTTGCCGGACGGCTGGGAAGATTCAATTCCGGTCTTTACCGAGAAGGACGGCAACGTCGCGAGTCGGGCCGCATCGGGTGTCGTCATCAACGCCATCGCCAAGAAGTTGCCCGAGCTGATGGGAGGCTCCGCCGATCTCGCCAGCTCGACCAACACGATTATCAAGGGAGAGGCGAGTTTCGCCGCTGAGAGCTACGCGGGTCGCAATTTCCATTTTGGAATTCGCGAGCACGGAATGGGGTCGATCATGAATGGCATGTCGCTCTTCGGCGGGATCATTCCCTACGGTGCGACGTTCCTCATCTTCTCGGACTACATGCGCCCGCCGGTGAGACTGGCGTGCATCATGGAACGCCACGTCATCTACGTCTACACCCACGACTCGATCGGCCTCGGCGAGGATGGTCCCACGCATCAACCCATCGAACAGTTGAGCGCCCTGCGAGCGATCCCGCACATCACGCTCATACGACCGGCGGACGCTTCCGAAACCGCTGAAGCCTGGCGCGCCGCGCTAAAGCACAAAGGTCCGGTTGCACTCGTGCTGACGCGACAAAAACTCCCATTCATCGACCGCTCGAAATACGCTTCCCCGGGCGGTGTCGCGAAAGGTGCGTATGTGCTCGCTGATTCGTCCGGTGGTGCTCCTCAGATCGTGTTGATGTCGAGCGGATCCGAGGTCTCGCTGATTCTCGACGCGCAGAAGAAGCTGGAAGCCGGCGGAATTCGCGCGCGCGCTGTGAGCATGCCGAGTCATGAGCTTTTCGCCAGACAGGACCAGGCGTATCGTGACAGCGTGCTTCCAAAGGGCGTGAAACGGATCGCGATAGAGGCGGCCCATCCGATGTCCTGGTACCGGTGGGTGGGTGACGATGGCGTCATCATCGGCATCGAGCGTTTCGGCGCGTCAGCACCTGCGCCCGTCATCTACTCCCACCTGGGGATCACGGCGGACAGAGTGGTCGAGACAGCGAAACAACTCGTGGGGAAAAAATAGTCACCGCTGCCAGCTTCCTGCGTCTTTCCTGTAGATGATAGATCCTGAAAAGGTCGTAATCGCAAGCGAACGCGAGCCCCTGCTGCGCGACATCAGCGTCACGCTCAACCCCGACACGCCCGAGTGGCCCGGTGACACGCCTTTCACCTGCGGTTGGGCATCGTCGATGGCGGCGGGTGCAAGTGTCAACGTGTCGTCCTTCACCTCGAGTCCGCACGTCGGCACGCACGCGGATGCGCCACTTCACGTCCGGGAAGGATGGTCTGGCTCGCACGAGCTATCGCTCGATGCATTCTTCGGCCCGGCGATCGTCGTCGACGTCTCGCCGCTGAGCAAGGAAATCGAGATCGAGGACCTGGAGAAGATTCAGTCGCTGCCGTTTGTCGAGCGCCTCCTACTTCGAACCGGTAGAACGATCGCTAGCGGCGCGTTCCCGGAAGACTGGCCCACTCTCTCCGAAATTTGCGTCCGTACATTGCTCGGACGCGGATTACGCCTGCTCGGCGTCGATGCGCCCTCAGTCGACCCGCGCGACAGCAAGAACCTTCCCGTCCACACGATGCTGTTCTCCGGCAATGCCGCGATCCTGGAGAATCTCGATCTGCGGCGCGTGACTCCCACCATGTACGAGCTCATGGCATTTCCACTCAAGCTCATGGCTCTCGACGCCGCTCCGGTGCGCGCGGTTCTGAGGCAAATCGTCGTCTAGACTTGATCGGCCCGTAAGGAGTTGGAGCAAAGATGACGTCCGTGCTCAAACGGCCAGACCGACAGCGAGCCGGTCAGCGAGCTTCATCCTGATCTCGCTCTCTCCAGTCATTGCCACCGATGCTTAGACGCGCTGTCCTGATCTTTCTTGCCCTTGCATCGCTGATCTTCCTGATCGGCGCGCAACAACAGCGGTCGAAGCGTTCAAGGAAATCTGCACAGTCACGTCAGCGCTCGAGGCACAAGCCGGCCCAGCGCCCGGTAACAAGTTTCGTGACTGACTCCGGAGGTCGAGAGCTGATTGTTCGACTGCTCGATGTCGGACAAGGCGACGCGACGTACATCCGTAATGGATCGAGCAGAGTGATCATCGATGGCGGACCCGATCCAGCCGTGTTCGGACGGTATCTCGATTCACTGAAGCTCAACAACTCGACGATCGACGTCGTGATTCTCTCCCACCAGCATCTCGACCACTACAGCGGGCTCCGCGAGCTGTTCAAGACCTCGCGGCATATCCGCGTGCGCTATTTCTTCGAGAACAAGGATCCTTCAACGGCTGTCACCTTGGCCCACCTTCGCGATTCGATCCTGTCGCGAATGGATCGTGACAGCCTGATCTATCGCGACACCGATGATCCCTGCTCCGATGGACGTCCTGTTTGCACCATCACCATGAGGGGCGGCGCTGAGCTGCACATCCTCGCGCCCTTTCCGAGCGGCGATTCACCCAACAATCGGTCAACGGCGGTGAAGCTGATTGGCCCCGATTCCGCATCGTTCACGATGTGGCTCGCCGGAGACGCGGAGCGCGAAGAGATCGCGTGGTTCGAGGAGACTGGCTACGCAGTGGATCCCGGGATGCGTGTCAGCGTGCTCAAGGCGGATCACCATGGCAGCTGCAACGGTGTCACGCCGCACTACCTTGCCCTGACCAGCCCACAGTGGGTCGTCGCGTCAGTCGGCGCGCGCAACGATTACGGTCACATGCACACTCAAGCGAAAAAGATCTACAGCGACGCGCACGTGCCCTGGTATCGCACCGATCAGAACGGCACAATTACCATCCGCTCACCTGGAACGGTCGGCGGTGGATTCACAATCGTTCCGCAACGAGCCGGAACCAATCTCTCCGGCCCGAGTGACCGACGGTCGAACCAGATCGGATGCACGATCGGGGAATTCGGCGATTCTCCACGGTAAAGGGCTCACGCGCATCCGCGGAAGCCACCGTAATTAGGTGTGCGACAAACTCTAATCTTCGAAGGAACGCATCGGTCGGCATTTGCTACGCCGTCTTAGGGTACCCGCGGAATTCGCCGAATCGTGCGAATCGCTGCAAGCATCTCCTCTTGTTGTTCGCGCTTTTCCGCGTCAGCGAAGACTTCGAGGGAAAATCCATCCGGAAATCGAATCTGCGCCACAATGATGTAGGGTCCCACATATGCCATGTCTCCGACCTCAACCGACTGATTGAAGGAGAAGACTATTGCTTCCGCCTTTCCGATTTGCTCGCGACACTCACTCTCCTCCGGCACTTCGGCGCCACCATACGCGAGAGTGACCGCGTCGACGACACTGATTGAGAGTTGGGCACGAGGAACGCCGGGTTGGTTTGTCGCCAGCAGACTCGAGGTTAGCGCCGTATCGCCACCTGCTCTCCGAACGCTGTCAATGTGCGCCTCAGCCGGGTTTCGCTTGAACCACGCGGGCATTCTGAGTGCAATTGACGAACGTGGTAAGCTCCATTCAGTCCATGTAGACGCCGTAATCGTCGAACGTCGGCATGGGATGCTTCGAATGCCCTTCGACCGGGGCGCCACCTGCTGGATGGGAAACGTGTAGTGGTATTCCTGAGGAGCCGCCATCTGGATACGGAGCGTATCGACGCGCCCCGCGCGTGCGACTCGTTGCCCGACGTAGGGCATGTAACCAATTCTGCGAACAAGCACCTGATAGAGCCCCGGTTTGATCCGCGAGAGTACGAAACCTCCAGCCCTGTCAGTTTGCACGAAGTAAGGTTGAGCGGCGGCGGTTCCCCTCAAAAGAACCTGTGCTGCTTCCACCGGTCTGCCTGAGGCCGAATCAAGGACTGTTCCGACGATAGCGTACGAGATTTCGCCCACCGAGTCTCGGCCGATGGGGACGCCCAATGACGGAGCGGTGCGACCGGCAGTTTCCTTTACCCGTGCGGACGTGCATGCGAGCGTAAGCCCGAGAGCGAAAATCGCCTGTACTGAGTTGAATCGGAGGCGCGTCTCTTTCCAACGGTGCCGCAGAGACAATCGAGATAGCATCGTTATCATTCCTCGGGACTTAAGATCTACAAACGCACCTCCAGCTACAGCTGCACGTTTCCGCCGGGATCGTTTTTCGATTTCCGCGAGACCTGCTTCGCCGACCTATCGAGCGCTTTCTTCTTTGCTTCGGGATCGGTTTCGATCACGAGCGCGGATTTACCCACTCCTCTGTCGTGCGTCACCGACAACACATCGCCTTCCCTTACGCCTTCGGGCAGTAACCACGCGGGAATGGGCGTGACGCTGCGACCATCGACTTCGATCGAAGCCGACCCATCTTCGATCACATCGACGACCCACATATGCTTGGAATGTTTGGTCATGACTGTTTCTCCCGACACGGTTGCTGCGCGTATGACTGTCGTTTCTAGAGTAGCACATGGCATGTCCTATGCGCCATTGCGCGTCTCCAAGCAGCACGATTCGCCCCAATCAAGGCAAGAGACCACCCATGCACAGCGACTCGGGTCACACGACCTCCGTCTGGATGGACACGACCGAAGTCCCACAGTTTCAACCGCTTACCCAGGACTTGCGGTCCAACGTCTGCGTTGTCGGGGCCGGGATTGCCGGCATGACGACAGCTTATCTGCTTGCGCGCGCCGGTCGTGCCGTGGTGCTGATCGATGATGGGCCAATCGGTGGCGGAGAGACAAGTCGCACAACCGCGCATCTGACCGCCGCCCTCGATGATCGCTACTACAACATCGAGAAGATGCACGGCGAGGAAGGCGCTCGTGTGGCGGCCGAAAGCCACATGTCGGCAATACATCGGATCGAAACAATCGCATCAATGGAAGACATCGACTGCGATTTCCAGCGCGTCGAAGGGTTCCTCTTCCTCGGCGGCGAGAGCACGCGCAAGGATCTGGAACGAGAGCTTGAGGCGACCCATCGCGCCGGCATTACGGATACGCAGCTGGTCGATAAAATCCCGTTCGGATTCTG
>Ga0193728_1000818_pt1 | contig 15471 bp, 14 predicted proteins | sample U1c1metaG_FD_143037 | JGI IMG/M metagenome (GOLD analysis project Ga0193728, IMG submission 143037) | Soil microbial communities from a riparian zone of the East river system, Colorado, United States - U1c1 | ecosystem: Environmental > Terrestrial > Soil > Riparian zone | place: USA: East River...
CCGCGGGCTTCGCTACTCACCATTCCCCTTACTGATATTATCACCATAGCAATGTCTGTGGAGGAGGCGGTGAGCGTGTCTGAGGCGGCGATGCTGCCGAGCTCGGTGCGTTTGCTGGTGGTCGATGATGATGTCGCGATCTGCCGCCAGATGGCGGCCGGGCTCGCGACGGCCGGGTTTCAGGTCGTGACTGCGAATGATGCCGAGGGTGCATTTGCCCAGGCTGCCTCGACGCCTCCGGATGTCGCGATCGTCGATCTCGAGATGCCGAACATCGGCGGACTCGCCGTGATCGCGGAGCTCAAGCGCATGCAGGGCGGGGCGGTCCACGTGATGGTGCTGACCGGCCACGACGACGAGCAGCGCCGCGCGGACGCATTCGAAGCCGGCGCCGACGATTACGTCGTCAAGCCGGTGCCGATGAGCGAATTGCGCAGACGGGTGTCGGCGGCCGTGCGCACGCAGCGCGCGTTCGTGCACGTGCGGCTCGAGAAGGAGGCGGCCGAGCGCCGCCTGGTCTACGGCCAGGAAGCGAGCGCGCTGCTCGCCCACGACCTCAACAATGGTCTCGCGGTGAGCCTCAACAACCTGGCCTACCTGGTCGATGTAGTGAAGGGAGACGCCGAGGTCACCGATGCGATCGCGGCGACGTTGCGCTCGGTGCGCCGGATGTCCGGCCTCGTCGCGAACTTCGTCGACATCGCGCGGTTCGAGGATGCGGCGGTCAAACCGACCGTCGCGCACACGAACGTGCGAGATCTGCTGCAGTCGGTGATCGACGTACATTCGGCCTCGATCTCGCGCGGCGTGACGTTCGAGAACGTGTGTGATCCCGCGCTCCAGGGCCGGTTCGATGCGGGCCTCGTCGAGCGCGTGCTGCACAATCTGTTCGGCAACGCCGCGCGTTACTGTGGCGCCAACGGAACGATCCGCCTCGGCGCGCGGCCTTGGCCCGAGCCCGCCGAGGGAGCGGTCGAGATCTGGGTCTCGAACACGGGTCCCCAGATCCCCGAAAATATCCGCGGCACGCTGTTCGGCAAGTACGTCCAGGGCAAGGGCGGCAAGCGCGGAATGGGGCTCTACTTCTGCCGCCTCGTGGCCGAAGCACATGGTGGAAGGATCGAATACGAGGCCCGTCCCGACGGTCCGAGTTTCGTACTGCGCCTACCGGGGCGCGTCTAGAAAGGTTAGTGTGAGCTCGTGGCTGCGATCTTGATCTGCGACGACGACCCCGACATTCGCTCGGCCATGCGGCGCACGCTGCGTGGTCACGAGGTCGTCGAGGCCGGCTCGCCCCGCGAGGCGCTCGACGCGCTCAAGATCCGCACCTACGAAGCGATCATCTCCGACTTTTCGATGGGTACCGACAGCGACGGGCTCGATCTCCTCGCGCACGTCAAGTTGATCTATCCCGAGACCGTGCGCTTCCTCGTCACCGCGAATCGCGACCTCGATGTCGCCGCGCGCGCGGTCAACGAAGGCTCGGTGCATCGCTATTTCTTGAAGCCCTGGGATGAAGCGAAGCTGCGCTCTGCCCTCGAGATCGTGCTCGCATCGAAGCACGGCGCAGACCGGTAGTCATGGCGGTCCAGGGCGGCGGCGGAAAAGTTCACCTCGGGCGCGTGCTCGTCGTCGACGATGATGTCGCGATCCGGCGGGTGTGCGCGCGCGTGTTGAACAGCGAAGGCTGGACGGTCGTGCTCGCCGATCAAGGCCGCGCCGCGATCGCCGAGGTCGAGGCCGCGAAGGCGCCGTTCGATTGCGTGCTGTCCGACGTCAACATGCCCGAGCTCGACGGCTTCGAGCTCGTGCGCGAGCTGCGCCAGCGCGACAGCGATCTGCCGGTGCTGCTGATGACCGGCGACCCATCGCTGCATGGCGCGGTGCGCGCACTCGATCAAGGTGCGATCTCGTACATCACGAAGCCGTTCGATTCCGAGGTGCTCGCGGCGGCGGTCGCGCGCGCGGCTCGCGTTCACGGTGTCCAGCGGATGCGGCGGCGCGCCGAGTCGTACGCGCGCGAGCTCTACGGCGGGACGATTCCGGATCGCCAGGCACTCGAGGGCCGGTTCGGCAATGCGATCGAGCAGTCGTGGATGGCGTACCAGCCGATCGTCGACCTCTCGACGCGCTCGATCTACGCGTACGAGGCGCTGCTGCGCACCGAAGAAGAATCGTTGCGCCGCCCCGATATCTTCATCGCGACCGGCGAGCGCCTGGATCGGATCCAACAGATCGGCCGGACCGTGCGCGCGGCGGTCGCGGCCGCGATCGTACAGGCGCCGCCCAACGCGCTGCTGTTCGTCAACGTGCACGGCCTCGAGCTCGCCGACGAAGAGCTGTTCGCCGCGACCAGCCCGCTCGCGCAGCACGCGCATCGCGTGGTCCTCGAGATCACCGAACGCACGAGCATCGATCCTTCGGTCGGCTCGACGCGCGTCGCGATGCTACGCCGGCTCGGCTATCGGATCGCCGTCGACGACCTCGGCGCGGGGTACGCGGCGCTCGGCGCGCTCGCGACCTTGGAGCCCGATGTCGTGAAGCTCGACATGTCGCTGATCCGCGATCTCGACCGCCACACCAAGAAGCGCAGGATCGTCGCGGCGATCGCGGGCCTGTGCCGCGAGCTCGGCAGCCGCGTGGTTGCGGAGGGCGTCGAGACCGAGGGCGAGCGCACGGCCTGCACCGACGCCGGCATCGACCTCCTGCAGGGGTTTCTGTTCGCGCGACCGCAGCGGGGCTTCGCGCAACTCGTGCTATAGCTTCGATTCATGGGAGCCCATGAATCGGATGCGGCCGAGGTCATGACCTCGCTACGCCGGCTCGTGCGGATGATCCGGCTTGCCGACCGCGACGCTCGTGCCGGCCACGATCTGAGCGCGGCGCAATTGTTCGTGCTGCACTCGCTGTCGACCGCTCCTGCGAGCTCGCTCGCGGAGCTCGCGCGACGGACGCTGACCGATCAGAGCTCGGTGTCGACGGTGGTCGCGAAGCTGGTCGCGAAGAAGCTGGTCAAGCGCTCGACGAGCGCGCTCGATCGCCGGCGCGCGGAGCTCGTCGTCACGCCGGCCGGGCAGCGGCTCGTCGACAAGGCGCCGCAGCTGCTGCAGACCCGGATCATCGAGGCGGTCGCGGCGATGCCCGACAAGCCGCGCAAGGAGCTCGTACGTTCGCTCGAGCGCTTGGTCGAGGCGGTCGGCGCGGGCGCGATCGCGCCCCACATGTTCTCCGACGAACCCTAGGCAGTGAGCTATAAACGCCGTGATGTCGCCGTTTGTCGAGCGTTTGATCGCACGCCTTCCGGCGCGCGACGTGCGCCCACCCGAGGACGGCCGCAAGCGCGCCGCGGTCGCGGCGCTCGTCCATGACGATCCGAGCGGCCCGCGCGTGCTGTTGATGAAGCGCGTCGATCGCGAGGGCGATCCGTGGTCGGGTCACATCTCGCTACCCGGCGGTGGCTTTCACGCGAGCGACGGCGATCTGCTGACGACGGCGATCCGCGAGACCGAGGAAGAGCTCGGGCTCGATCTGCGCGCGACCCACTTCATCGGCCCGTTGCCGGTGCTGTCGCCGCTCAGCGCCGGCCCGATGGGGATCGAGATCACGCCGTTCGCGTTCGTCACGCGCGAGATCCTGCCGACCGTCGTCGGGCCCGAGGCGTTGTCGGCGTTCTGGTTGCCGCTCGAGCTCGCGGCCGCCGGAACCTACGACAGCACGTTCACGTATCCCGGGACCGACCGCGTGTTCCCGAGCTGGAGCTACGAGGGCTTCACGATCTGGGGCCTGACCTGGCGGATCCTCGGCGACCTGATGGCCGCGGGGAAACCGTAAGCGCGCTATCGTGCGCGCGTGCGCGACTTCGATCTCGTTCTCCTCGGTGCGACGGGCTTCACGGGCAAGCTAGTCGCGCAGTATCTCGACAAGCACGCGATGCGCTGGGCCCTCGCCGGGCGCAACCGCGACAAGCTCGAGGAGGTCAAGCGCTCGCTGACCAGCGACGTGCCGCTCGTCGTCGCGGACGCACTCGATCCGGCGGCGTGCGAGGCGCTCGCTGCGCGGGCGAAAGTCGTGTGCACGACGGTCGGGCCGTACACGAAGTACGGCAGCGAGGTGGTCGCCGCGTGCGCCGCCGCCGGCACGCACTACTGCGACCTCACGGGCGAGGTCAGCTGGATGCGCACGATGATCGACGCGCACCACGAAACCGCACGCAAGACCGGCGCACGGATCGTCCACGCCTCCGGCTTCGATTCGATCCCGAGCGACCTCGGCACTTGGGCGACCCAGCAGGCGTTCATAGAGAAGTTCGGCGCGCCGGCGCACTCGGTGACCGCGTACTACGGCGCGATTTCGGGCGGGTTCTCCGGCGGGACCGCCGGCAGCATGTTCGTGATCGCAGACGCGATGGAGAATCGCGAGGTCCGCCGCGTGATCGGCAATCCGTACGGGCTCGATCCGGATCCGCGCGCGCCGCGGCCGCCCGCGCCCGACGACAAGGCGCCGCGCTGGGACGCGACCGTCGGAATGTTCACCGTGCCGTTCGTGATGGGCGCGACGAATTCTCGCGTCGTGCGCCGCGCCCACGCCCTCGCCGGCTTTCCGTGGGGCGAGGACTTCGTCTACCGCGAGGTGATGACGACGCCGAAGAGCGCGAAGGGCCTCGCGATGGCGGCCGGCATCACCGCCGGGCTCGGCACGCTCGCGGTCGCGATGCGGTCGCCGACGCTGCGCAAGATGCTCGAAGCGCGGGCGCCGAAGTCGGGCGAGGGGCCGAGCGAAGCGACACGCCGGCGCGGTCACTGGACCGTGCACTTTGTCGCGCAGCGCGATAGCGAGCGGCTCGATTACGTCGTCGCCGATCCGCACGGCGATCCGGGCTACGCGTCGACGTCGAAGATGCTCGGCGAGTCCGCGATGTGCCTCGCGTTCGATCCGCTCGCCTCGCAGGGCGGCGTGACGACGCCGTCGGTCGCGATGGGCGGGGCGCTGCAAGCGCGGCTCGTCGCGGCCGGCCTCGAATTCCACGCGATGTGACGCGACCGCCGAGTCGGTGCCACAATGCCGCGTGGCGTATCGGTTCCTCGCGTGGTTGTTGCGGACGATCACGCGCGTGTTCTTTCGCCAGATCGAGGTCGTCGGGCTCGAGCACGTGCCTGCCACCGGGCCGGTGCTGTTCGCCGGCAATCATCCGAACTCGCTGATCGATCCGATCCTGATCATCACGACGTGCGGCCGCAAGGTCCACTTCGCGGCGAAGGACTCGCTGTTCGCGGGGAGGCTGATGCGCACGTTGTTGCACGGGCTCGGCGCGGTGCCGATCAAGCGACGCGACGATCGCGACGGCGACGCGAAGCAAGCGAGTGATGCAGCACCTGTCGACAACGACGCCGCGTTCGACGCCATGTTCGCCGTGCTCGGCGACGGGGGCGCGATCGGCATCTTCCCCGAGGGCCTATCGCACGACGAGGCGCATCTGTCGCGCCTGAAGACCGGTGCGGCCCGGCTCGCGCTCGGCGCCGCCGCGCGTTCGCATCGCAAGATCACGATCGTCCCCTGCGGGCTCACGTTCATTCACCCGAAGCGGTTTCGCAGCCGCGTGCTCGTGCAGTACGGGCCGCCGCTGGTCCTGACCGACGAGGTCGCGAATACGCCGGCCCAGGTTCGCGTCGTCACCGGCGAGATCGGCGAGAGCCTGCGCCGGCTCACCGTCAACGCACCGGATTGGGACACCGTGCGCGCGCTCGACGTCGTGCGCCGGTTGTACCAGCCGCAGGAGATCTCGATCGAGGAGCGCGTCGAGCTCGCGCGCCGATTCAATTCGTACTACGGCCAGGTCGCGGGCGATCCGCGGGTCGTCGCGCTGATGAGCCGCGTGCGTGCGTATCAAGATCGCCTCGACGAGCTCGGGATCTCCGACCGCGAGCTCGCGCGCGATCTGTCGAAGCTCGAGGTCATCGGTCGGATCTTGCGCCACCTCGCGCTCATCGCGTTCTGGTTGCCGCTCACCGTGCCGGCCGCGCCGCTGCACCTGCCGCCGCTCGCGTTCGCGCGGCTCGCGAGTGACAAGCTGACGCCGCGCAAGGACGTCGTCGCGACGACGAAGCTGCTGATCGGCCTCTTACTCGTTCTGGTCGGCTACGCGATCGCGATCTCGCTGATCGGCTGGAAGGTCGGCGCGTGGACCGCTCTCGCCGTCGCCGTGCTGCTCCCGCTCTCCGGGTGGGCGACGTTGCGCGTGCTCGATCGCCTGCGGCTCGTGCGCCGCGGGCTCGGCGTGTTGTTCCGCCGGCTCGCGTTTCGCCGCGAGGTCCGCGCGCTGCGCGCCGATCGCGAGCAGCTCGTCGCCACCGTGATCGCGACGGTCTCGGCCGTCAAGCCGGCGAGCGTCGACGCGCTGTTCCCGCCCGATCATCCGGATCGGCTCGAAGAGTCGTCGCGTGCGCGCCGCAATGCCGACCTCGACTCCGAGCTCGACAAGCGCGAGGAGACGTGAAGCCGCTCGTCGTGTTGTTGCACGGGCTCGCACGAGGCCGCGGCTCGATGGAGCGGCTCGCTGCGCGCTTGCGCGCACAGGACTTCGAGACCTGGAGCCACACGTATCCATCGCGCAAGCACTCGCTGACGTACCTCGCGGCCGCGCTCACCGAGCTGATCGTCGAGCACGCGGGTGAGCGCCCGCTCTACGCGGTCACCCACTCGATGGGCGGCGTGATCGTGCGCCACCTCCACGACCCGCGGCTGCATTGGGAGCGCATCGTGATGCTCGCGCCGCCAAACCAGGGCAGCCGGATCGCCGCCGGGCTTGCCGGCAATCCCGTGTTCCGCTGGTTCTACGGCCCCGCCGCCGCCGAGCTCGCCGATGCGTCGAGCTGGCCCGCACCGCCCGCACCGTTCGCGGTGATCGCGGGCACGCGGCATCGCGCGTTGACGAACGTGACGAGCTGGACCGTCGGGCGCCGGTTCGCGGCCGGCGTCGCGCACGACGGCACCGTCGCGGTCGACGAGACCAAGCTCGCCGGGATGGCCGCATTTGCCGAGGTCGACGCGACCCACACCTGGATCATGAATTCACCTGCAACGCTGCGACTTGCCGGCGCATTTCTGCGCACGGGACGCTTCGATTAGCGTGACGCGATGATCGCTGCCGTGTTACAGGCTTGGGTACATGTTCGGTCGCTTGCTACCGCGTGAGACCAGCTTCTTTGACTTCTTCGAGGAACACGCCGCGCTGACGATCGAGGGGACCAAGGAGTTCCTGTCGATGGTCACGACCGGCGCGAACATCGCCGCGAAGTGCCGGCGGATCTCGGATATCGAGCACGAGACCGACACGATCACGCACCGCTGCGTCGAGGCGCTGCACAAGACGTTCATCACGCCGATCGATCGCGATCAGATCCATACGCTGATCACGCGCATGGACGACGTCATGGATTACGTCGAGGCCGCGGCCGAGCGCATCGAGCTCTACGAGATCACGACGATGACGAACGACGTGCGCGACCTCGCGGACGTGTTGCACCGCGCGGCCCAGCAGGTCGAGGGCGCGGTCCGCGGGCTGCGCGATCTCAAGGACACGCACGCGACGCTCAAGCTGTGCATCGACATCAACCGCCTCGAGAACGAGGCCGATGCCATCCTGCGCCGCTCGGTCGCCCGGCTCTTCAAGGAAGAGAAGGATCCGATCATGGTGATCAAGTGGAAAGAGGTCTACGAGAACCTCGAGAGCGCATCGGACCGCTGCGAGGATGTCGCGAACATCATCGAGGGCGTGATCCTCGAGCACGCCTGACATGGCGGTTTCGTCGCTGGTCTGGATCACGGTCGCCGTCGCGATCCTGTTCGACGTGATCAACGGCTTTCACGATGCGGCGAACTCGATCGCCACGGTCGTGTCGACCCGCGTGTTGTCGCCGCGGCTCGCGGTGTTGTGGGCGACGGTGTTCAACTTCGTGGCGCTGTTCATCTTCCGCGAGGGCGTCGCGAACACGATCGCGAAGATCGTGCACATCGGGCACTCCGACCCCGCGTTCGTGTGGGTCGTGATCTGCGGGCTGTTCGGCGCGATCGTGTGGAACTTGTTGACGTGGTGGTGGGGCCTGCCGTCGTCGAGCTCGCACGCGCTGATCGGCGGGCTGTCGGGCGCCGCGCTCGCGTACGCCGGCAGCTTCAGCATCCTCAACGAGGCGAGCCTCGTGAAGACGCTCTACTTCATCGTGCTCGCGCCGGTGATCGGTCTCATCCTCGGCTTCATCTTCATGGCGATCACCATGAACCTGTTCCGCAACGCGAGGCCGCGCAAGGTCGACCGCGTGTTCCGGATCGGCCAGTTGTTTTCGGCGGCGGCGTACTCGATCGGCCACGGCGGCAACGACGCGCAGAAGACGATCGGCGTGATCTGGGCCGTGATGGTCGCCGGCGGCGTGCTGCCCACGACCGCGACCTCGGCGCCGTACTGGGTGATCATCGCGTCATACAGCGCGATGGCGTTCGGCACGTTGATCGGCGGCCGGCGCATCATCAAGACCATGGGCATGGGCATCACGTCGCTCAAGCCGATCGGCGGGTTCTGCGCGAACCTTGCGGGCGCGGTGACGCTGTTCGGCGCGACCGCGCTGAAGATCCCGGTGTCGACGACCCACACGATCACAGGAGCGATCGTCGGCGTCGGCTCGGTGACGAAGGTTCGCGGCATCCGCTGGGGCCTCGCGACCCGGATCGTATGGGCGTGGATCTTCACGATTCCGGCGGCCGGCGTGGTCGGGGCGCTGGCGCTGTACCTCGCGCGGCTGTTGAACGCCTGGTAGGTGTCAGACCCTCGATCGATGGTCAGGCCCGTGGCGAAGCTCTACTTCCGGTACGGCACCATGGATTCGGCGAAGTCGATGAACCTGCTCGCGGTCGCGCACAACTACCGCAAGCAGGGCAAGCGCGTCATCTTGATGAAACCGCGGCTCGACACGCGGTTCGGCGCGGAGAAGATCTCGTCGCGCTCGGGCCTCGAGGCGACCGCCGATCTGATGATCGACGAGGATACCTCGCTCGATCCACGCGACTTCGCCGGGCTCGATTGCGTGCTCGTCGACGAAGCGCAGTTCCTTCCGCCGTCGGTGATCGACGACCTCCGCCGGATCACGGTCGATCCCGGCGTGCCGGTGATCTGCTACGGCCTGCGCACCGACTTCAAGACCAAGCTGTTCCCCGGCGCCCAGCGCCTGATGGAGCTCGCCGACGGCATCGAAGAGGTCAAGGTCACGTGCCAGTACTGCCAGCGCAAGGCGATCTGTAACCTGCGCTTCGTCAACGGCGCGCCGACCGTCGAAGGTCCTCAGATCCAGCTCGGCGCCGAGGAGTCGTACGCGCCGGTGTGCTGGGCGCACTACGACGAGGCGACCCGCCAGATCTCGGTCGAGGCCTCGGGCGCCGTCGTCCGGCCTAGTTGAGGTCCGCGCGCTTCGCACGCCACTCGACGAACAGCGCCGCGAACCTCGGGTCACTCACGAGCGGCGCGAGGTCGCCGTCGGTCTCCATCTTCTCGGCGTGCTCGTAGTCGTGCTCGATCGCCAGTGCGACCTGCGCGATCGCGCGATCGATCTGCCCGACCGCTGTGTAAGCACACGCGGCCGAGTGATAGATGTACGGATTCTCCGCCGCGAACCGCTGCCCACCGTCGGCGAGCTCGACCGCGAGCCGGTAGTCGCCGAGTGCGTGCGCATGGATACACGCGTTGTTCCACGCCATCACCAGTGCGGTGCGCGCCTCGCCCGCGGCCTTCGTCGGCTCCGGCAACCCGATCACGCGGCGCAGGATCGCGAGCGCTTGCGGCCGGTCGACCGAGAAGCTCGCGTTGTAGAGGTGCGGCACCAGGTGGACATCGGCCGGCAACTTCGCGAGCACGGCCGCGAGGTGGCTCGGCGCGTGACGCGCGATCGAGGCGACGAGCTCCGCGAGATCCTCCGGCGGCGTCTCGCGCGCGGTCGTGTCGTCGAGCAGCGCGAGCGCCGGGCCGAGATCCGCGGGTGCGTGCTCCGCGATCTCGCCGATCACGAGCAAGCGGACGTCGCGACTCGGCGCCACTTCGGCGAGCTGGATCGCCTCGGGCAACCGCTGCTGGCGGACGAGCACGATCGCGAGGTAGCCGGCCGCATCCGAGCCCGGCTCGAACGATTGCGCGCGGCGCAGCAGCCGCTCGGCGACGAGCGCGGCTTTCGGGTCATCGGGATCGTGCTCGAGCGCGACCTCGACGAGCATGCCGGCGAGCTCGCGCCGGCTCCACGAGCTCTGCGACACCGCCCATGCGAGCGCGCCTTCTTCGCCCTGGCGGCGAAACCGATCCGCGAACGGATTGCCGGCAAGCACGAACGGTGGTTCGCCATCGTCGCCGTTCGCGCGTGCCTTCATCGTATCGTCGACGGTGTCGAAGCGCGCCCACGCGAGCGGCACGATCTCGTTGAGTCGCGCGGCGATCCACAGCAGGAAGTGGACCTGATCCGCCGCGGTCGCCGGCACGGCGAAGCGCTCGACCCACATCAGCGCCGAACGATGGCGGCGATCGTGGATCACGTCGGCGCGCTGGAACGGCTCGAAGTCATCGGCGCGCTCGTCCTGGTACACCGACAACCACAGCGCGAAGAACGCGTTGATCACCGACTCTTCGCCGAGCGTCCCCGGGCCCGCGAGCTTGACCGCGATGCCGAAGCTCTCCCAGTCGTAATCGTCGATGATCTCGGGATAGCGCTCGATCGGGAACGACACCGAGTGTTCGAACGGCGGCGCGCCGTTGCGCCAGTGGCTCTCGAGCTGGATCGAATCGAGCTCGTCGGCCTCGTCGAGATCGTCCTCGTCGTCGTCGTCCGCATCGCGCTCGTCTGCGAGCGGCGCTTCGGCGGGCGCGTCGGGCGCCGCGTACAACACCTCTTCGGTCGGCGGCGGCTCGTCACCCGCAATCGGCACCACGACCGCGCCTGCAAGCTCGTCGGCGTCGTCCAGCTCGTCGTCGTCATCGTCATCCGCGAGTGCGTCGGCGCGCGACTCGGCCTCGAGCTCCAACCACGCAACACCGTCGGCGCCGGTCTCGACCTTGACGAACCACACCTTGTCGAGCTCGAACGTGGCACCGGCGGCCTCGACGGCAGCGCGATGGGCGGCGAGCTCCTCGGACGCCGGCGGTAGCCACGGCGCGGCGTGGAACTGGCGGTCCGGATCGTTCGCGTGATCCTCGGTCTCTTCCTCGGTCCGCTCGGTCACGCCGGCGGTCGCGAGCGCGGCCCACAGCGCATCCTGGGCCGTGGCATCGAGTGGTCGCGCGCTGCGCGCGATCAGAATGCCGCGCGCCAGATCGCTCCGCCGCGGCTCGAGCCCGACGATGTCCATGCCTTCCGTCAGCCTATCAGGGATCGCCGCGCGCTGCGCTCAGCACTCGATGATGTTGACGGCGAGCCCGCCACGCGCGGTCTCCTTGTACTTGCTGCTCATGTCCGCGCCGGTGCGCCACATGGTCTTGATCACTTTGTCGAGCGACACCTTGTGCGTGCCGTCGCCCTGCAACGCGAGCCGCGCCGCGTTGATCGCTTTGACCGCGCCCATCGCGTTGCGCTCGATGCACGGCACCTGCACGAGCCCGCCGATCGGATCGCACGTCAGGCCGAGGTTGTGCTCCATCCCGATCTCGGCGGCGTTCTCGACCTGCGCGGGAGTGCCGCCCATGACCTCCGCGAGCGCGCCCGCGGCCATCGAGCACGCGACGCCGACCTCGCCTTGGCAACCGACCTCTGCACCGCTGATCGACGCGTTCTTCTTGTACAGCGCGGCGATCGCCGCGGCGGTGAGCAAGAACCGGATCGAGCCTTCGTCGTCGGCATTCGGCAAGAACCGCCGGTAGTACGTCATCACCGAGGGCACGATGCCGGCCGCTCCGTTCGTCGGTGCGGTCACGACGCGCCCGCCGGCGGCATTCTCTTCGTTGACCGCGAGCGCCCACAGATTCACCCAATCCATGATCGCGAGCGGATCGTGCTGCGCGCCTGGATCGCTCTTGAGCTTGCGAAAGATCGCGGCGGCGCGGCGCTTGACCTTGAGCCCGCCCGGCAAGATGCCCTCGCGCTCGCAGCCGCGCTTCACGCAGGCTTCCATCGCGTGCCAGATCTTCAGCACGCGATCGCGGATCTCGGCTTCCGGCAGGTGCGCCTTCTCGTTCTCGAGCATGAGCGATGACAGGCTCATGCCGTGCTCGACCGAGAGCCGCAGCAGCTCGTCGCCCGAGTTGAACGGGTACGGCACGCTGATCTGATCGGCGGGCATCGAGCCATCTGCCGGCGCGCCGGTGTGATCGACGACGAAGCCGCCGCCGACCGAGTAGTAGATCCTCTCGGCCGCGACCGCGGCGCCCGCGTAGGCGGTGAACCGCATGCCATTCGCGTGCAGCGGCAGCTTCTCGCGGCGATGAAAGATCAGCGCGGTCTCGGGATCGAGGTCGACCTCGTGCGTGCCGAGCAGCTTGATCCGCTTGGTCTGCTCGACGGCGGCGATGCGGCGCGCGACCGAATCGATATCGACCGTCGCCGGCTCCTCGCCCTCGAGCCCGAGCACGATCGCGCGGTCGCTGCCGTGGCCGCGGCCCGTGAAGCCGAGGCTGCCGAACAGCTCGATCTTGACCGCGGTGATGCCGGAGAGCTGGCCATCCGCGGCGAGGCGCTCGGCGAAGCGCTTCGCCGCGCGCATCGGGCCGACGGTATGCGAGCTCGACGGCCCGATCCCGATCTTGAAGATGTCGAACACCGATATATGCACGCGCTGGCAGTGTAGCTCACTAAAACAAGATGCGCGTCTTGATGCTCGTCGGCAGCGAGCCGACCGCGTCCTTCACGTCCTGCGAAACATCATGATCCAGGTCCATGATCAGGTAGCCGACGTCGGGGTCGGTCGACAGCACCTGGGCGCGGATGTTCGCGTTGTGGTCCGAGACGATCTTGTTGATATCGCGGAGCACGCCCGGCACGTTGCGGTGGATGTTGAGGATGCGGTGCGTCCCCTTCGCCGTCGCGAGCTCGACCTGGGGAAAGTTGACGGCGCCGGTCGTCGAGCCCTGGTTGACGTACTTGAGCAGCGCGGCCGAGACTTCCTTGCCGATCGCCTCCTGCGCCTCTTCGGTCGAACCGCCGATGTGCGGCGTCAGGATCATGTTCGGCAGGTTGCGCAACGAGCTCTCGAAGCCGTCGCTGTTCGCTTCGGGCTCGCTCGGATAGACGTCGACCGCGGCGCCGCCGACGTGGCCGGAGCGGATCGCCTCGGCGAGCGCGTCGATCTGGACGACCGTGCCGCGGCTCGCGTTCAACAGGCACGCGCCGCGCTTCATCTTCGCGAGCTCGGCGGCGCCGATCATGTTCTTGGTCTGCACCGTCTCGGGCACGTGGAGCGTGACGAAGTCGGCGACCTCGAGCACGTCCTCGAGCCGGCTCATCGCGCGGTTGTTGCCCATCGGCAGCTTCGCGCTCACGTCGTAAAACACGACGCGCATGCCAAACGACTCGGCGAGCACGCCGACCTGGCTGCCGATGTGGCCGTAGCCGACGATGCCGAGCGTGTGACCGCGGACCTCGTGGCTGCCGACCGCGACCTTGCGCCACTGGCCCGAGTGGACCTCGCGCAGCCGATCGCCGAGCTGGCGGGACAGCATCACGATCTCCGCGATGATCAGCTCTGCGACCGAGCGCGTGTTCGAGAAAGGCGCGTTGAACGCCGGCACGCCCTTGCGGTTGGAGTGCGCGAGATCGATCTGGTTCGTGCCGATGCAGAACGCGCCGACCGCGAGCAGGCGGCGCGCTTCGTCGAGCACCCTCGGCGTGATCTGGGTCTTCGAGCGAATGCCGAGCAGGTGGACGTCGCGCACGCGCGCGGCAAGCTCGGCGTCGGACAGCGAGCCCTTCACGGTCTCGACTTGAAAGCCCTCGGCGGCGAACGCTTCGCTCGCGACCGGATGGATGTTCTCGAGCAGCAGCACCTTGATCGAGGACTTCGGAAACGACGTCTCGGGCATCTCGATGCCACCTTACCAGGGTTAGAGTTCGAACCATGGCGAAGGCGAAGACGGAGAAGCCGGCTGCGGCGAAGAAGGAAAAGAAGGCGACCACACCGCGCAAGAAGAAGGTGAAGGCCGAACCCGGCTCGGTCGGCCTCACCGCGGACGAGGTCGCCGAAGGTACGAAGTCCGGCGACATCACGAAGCTCGAAGGACAGGTCACGGCGGCCGGCGGCCAGGTGCTCGCCGCGTATCGCGAGCCGCTCGGCGGTCACTGGGTCGCTCTCGCCTCACTCCCGATCGACAAGGTCAAGCCGACGCCGTATCAGCGCGAGCTCTCGAAGGCGCACGCCGACAAGCTCGCGACCGTGATCCCGAAAGTCGGACGCTTCCTCGATCCGGTGATCGCCGTGGCCGACGGAGATGGTTTCATCTCGCCGAACGGCATGCACCGGCTGTCCGCGATGAACGCGCTCGGCGCGAAGGCGATCATCGCGCTCGTCATGCCGGAGCCGGAGATCGCGTTCCGCATCCTCGCGCTCAACACGGAGAAGGCGCACAACCTCAAGGACAAGGCGCTCGAGGTGATCCGCATGGCGCGCGCGATCGCGGAGGACGGCAAGCGCAGCGAGAGCGATGTCGCGTTCGAGCTCGAGCAAGCATCGCTCGTCACGATCGGCATCTGCTACGAGAAGAACCCGCGGTTCTCGGGCGGCGCGTACAACTCGGTCGTCACCAAGTGCGAGTCGTTCTCGACCGAGCCAATGGCGAAGAGCCTGAAGCTGCGCGAGGCGCATGCCGACAAGCTGCTCGAGCTCGACGAGGCGGTCACCGCCGCCGTGACGAAGCTCAAGGAAGCCGGCTTCACGAGCGGCTACTTGAAGCCGATCGTCGTCGCCCGCGTGAATCCGTTGCGCTTCGCGAAGGCCGGCGCGGACGAGAAGGCCGACTTCGAAAAGACGATCGACAAGATGATCGACGGAGCGAAGAAGTTCGATCCGTCGAAGATCCGCGCTCAAGATGTCGCGATCGCCGCGGCGGTTGGCGGCAGCGGCGAAGGCGAGTAGCTTAGTAGAAGTAGTAGTGGATGCCGACGCCGGCATCGAACAGCGGGCCACCTGTGCCGCCGATCGTGCTGCCCGCGATCGCGACGCCGCCCGCATCGGCCGCACCGATCACGATGCCCGCGGTCGCGCTGAGGGCGACGTTCGAGCTGAGGAACGCGCGGATCTCGAAGCCGGGCTCGAGGTACACGTCGGTGTTGCGGGTGTTGTTTGCCATCCCGACGGGCACGCTCGCGAAGCCGAGGCTGCCGCCGATGCCGAAGTCCGCGAACGCCGAGTGGTGGACGTGGTAGTAGAACCGGCCCGCGAGCTCGAACGTCGCGGGCACTGCACCTTGGGGATCTGCGAAGCCGAGTGAACCGCCGACGTGGAACAGGCCCGCGTCGTAGT